>Ga0307507_10001551_pt1 | contig 51207 bp, 16 predicted proteins | sample 7_EM_MG_FD_207223 | JGI IMG/M metagenome (GOLD analysis project Ga0307507, IMG submission 207223) | Populus trichocarpa ectomycorrhiza microbial communities from riparian zone in the Pacific Northwest, United States - 7_EM | ecosystem: Host-associated > Plants > Roots > Unclassified | place... | reverse complement strand
GTTTCTTATTCCCTAGCAGTTGTAGCAACTTAGTATTTTACTAAGGAGCTGTAAACCCTTAAGGGTTTATAAACTACTAGGATATAGCTACTAGTACATATTAAGCTGCCTAGAAAGGATTTATGTATATAGAACTATAGCGCCATAGCCTAAGGCTGCATGCGCAGTATTGTACGTAGTATAATACAATTGATAAAAAAAAAAAGGATCTTTAGGAGATATTTATACTTGGTATTTTATTAGGACCTATTTAGAGCTCGCCCAGACTACCTAGATTACTAAGACTACTAGGACAATTAGTACTGTTAGTACAATTAGGATAATAATAATAATAATAAATATTTAAAATCGAGGTATATTAATACTTTAGTATTTATAGCTAGTTAAAAATATATATATATATTATAAACTAGGTCTTATTTTATATATTATTATTTATTACTTAATGTAGCTAGAATATATTGCATTGCAATAGGAGGCAAATTGCCGCCACGTATGGCAAGTTGCCGTTACGTGAGGCAAGTTGCCGTCACGTGTTACCGCGGCACTAGCGTGGTAAGGAACCTTAAGTTCCTTACCCTTCTTCGTATTAAAAAGACAACATCTATCTATAACACCGCATAGTACATATTATTGTAATATATATATTTTATATGTTGTTAAAGCATACTAACACTAATTAGTGAGCGCGCACAGATTAGGAAACACGCAGGTAGCTTAGAAGACAGTTATACTGTCCACCTTATAGCAGATTGGAAGATAGTTATACTTATCCACCTTTTATATTAGCCTATTTTAGTTAAAGAGAAGAAGAGAAACTACTTAGGAGTACTTATTTAGTATCTACAACAACTTCTAGATATCTCGTTCTATCTATTTTAGAAGACTACTGCGCAGAGCACTTTACCCTACTTAATTAACTCAAACCATTATCTTAACCGCCTCCTTAACCGCCTCCTTAACCGTTCCCCTACCTTTACCTTTTAAACACTCTTACCTTCACCCTTACTTACCTAAACAATATATAATAAACAAGATGTCAGGAACAGAGAAAGACTAGAAGGAAGAAGCAGCTAAATAGGAAAATGGGATTAACCTAATAGAAGCCTCTAAAGATAAACTAACTAACTACCTATAATGCAAGATGTACCTATACACAGAGATACACAACCAGCTTAACTTAATACTCTAGGAATTGTTCCAGGGAGATTTTAAGGACTTTACGGTTAATATCTTTACATAAATCCCCTTATACTGGCTTCAGCAACTATATAACTACCTAAACATTAGAGGAGTATGGGTTAATATTAACTATAAATAAAACAAAACACTCCCTTAGTCTTTATATAATATAGCATAAAAAGAAGACCAAACTAAATAGAGCAGAGAGATAATTAAATTAGCCAATAATAAGTATAGACCAACGCTATTAAGATCGATTAAGGTATATATAATAGAGGGTACCTTAGAGGAGTAATAATAAGCTAAAGCTACCGCAACCTAACCAACTAGTACACTGACTACCTCTACCTCTATACTATCTATTATACCTTAATCTACGACTACGTCCACTTTTACACTATCTGCTACGCCTTAACCCGCAATAACAATATAGCAACTCCGCGTATAATCTACAGATGAGGAGAACCGCCCTATTACTATAACTGGCTATAGCAAGGAAATTGCGAACGCAGCCAAGATATATACAGAGGAGCAGAAATATAGTAGTATAAACAAAAGCCTTAACTACAAATTAATAATATTCTATAATATCTGCAATCGAGCGGACGTACCCTAAGAAGCCTACCTTAAGGTATTTCCTACTATACTAAAAGGACTAGCTTTGGACCACTTCTATATAAACTAACTGTCCCGCCTACTATTTGCCAAAGCTTGCAAGCACCTTTAGAATTTCTTTAAAGGACTAGGATTTTAACGCAAGAACTTAGACAAGTAGAACACTATTATACTTACAATGGTAATAGCAGGAAACATAGACAAGTTAACAAGTAAATATCTCCAATTGTTAATCTATAGACTTTATTAACTATAGCATGGCCTTAGACCTACCTTATAAACCATAGACTTCCTTCACAACAAAATTGTCACTTCTTGCTAGAGAATACTAGTATGCAGATATATAGTCTCTAACCCACCGGATAACCTTAGAGCCCTTATTAACAAACTTTAATTATCCATTACAGCATACAAAAAAGAGTATATAGAGAAGACATAAGCCTTCTTTATAGACCGACGGTTCTATAAAAGAGATAACAACTATAACCGCAGCAACCGTAACAACCCTCTATATAACCGCAACCGAAAGAAACCACATTACTTCATATATAACAGGGAAGGATGTCGCTTATAGAGACATACTAAGGAGGAGCAAAAAGAGTCTAAAGCCAAGTTTAGAACTACTAATAGAGATAGGTTTAGCAAATTTAACAACCGATTTAAGAAATAACTTAACTAATATATTATGGATTATGAGGATAACGATACCAACTTAGAAGAAGAGCTTAAGGAAGCTTTTTAAGCACTAACTATTAATGCAAGTTATAAGGCAACTAATAAGAACTTATAACTAAATATTAATTACTACTATACCTCCCTCAGCCAAGTGGAATAGTAGAAAGCAATTTCTATAGCCGCCACCCTAGCTAATAAAGCCCTTAGCCATTTGGTCACAACTATAGACAATACAGTACCTCTTATAACCGACCAGGACCCCTTTACCTATAATATAACCGCATCCACGTCCCGCTATACTGTAGATAAGTTTATAGGTATAATAATTAACACAGGAGCATCTAAACAATCTATAGTAGAATATAGCTAATTCTTGGCATTCTAGAGACTTGATACTAATATACAGCTTAATACCACCACATAAGGCATGGTTAATATACAGTTTGGCATCGGATTAACCTTATTAATTAGATCAGCCAAAGTAATTACCCTAATTGGCATAATTAAGTTTTATATTATCAAGGTTAACACCCCATTTTTACTTTACTTGGCAGATATGGATCACCTATAAGTATACTATAATAACCTAAAAAATATGCTAATTACCCCTTGGAGCGAAGTACCCGTTGTATATTGCTTTAGCTACCCTTTCCTACTTTAAAACATATCCCTATGTACTTATTTAACTAAGTTATTTAAATAAAACCCCTGCTACCTCACTAACGTAGAATTAAAGCGACTGCATTGCCGTTTTGGCCACCCTTCAGCTAAGCGTCTTGTACGAATACTTAAACGCTTAGGGCATAATATTAATAGTAAGACCTTAAATCATCTTACACGCTACTGCCACTATTATTAAAAACATAGAAAGTCGCCTAATAGATTCAGATTTACCTTATATAATAATATCAATTTCAACTATTCAATTGTGGTTAATATTATATATATTAATAGCGCACCCCTTTTGTATATTATTAATAAAGGAACACGATTTCAAGCTAGTAGATAGCTACAAAACATCAGCGCTAAGCATACATGGGATATATTACAAATATACTAGATTAACATATACCTAGGACCTCCTAATATTATCACACACAATACAGGCAAGAATTTTGTAAGCAAGGAATTCAAACAATACGCCACAATATTTAGAACAGTTATAAGAAGTGTACCTATTAAAGCCCACAATTTAGTTAGAATAGTAGAACGCTACCATAGCCCCCTCCGTCGCATATACCATATCATTACTGCAGAACTGCTAGATATCAGTAAGGACATAGCCCTATAAATAGCCTTTAAAGCAATTAACGATTCCGTAGGCCTTAATAGTCTTATACCCACCTTACTAGTATTCGGAGCTTACCCACACATAGTAGAATCCAACGCACCTAACCCTACAGTTATACAACGAGCAGCAGCTCTTAAAAAGGCTATAGAAGAAGTTAAGAAGCTTAGAGCTAAGCGCCAAGTGGCAGATGCTCTTAATATGTGCAACAGACCTAAAATAACTGCAATCCATAACCTACCACTTAACTTACCCGTATTGGTATAAAGAGAAGGACCTATAGGCCAACCTGGCTACTAGTCTAGTCCGCACAACTTACTCAGCATTAAAAATAAGACCTATACTATACAACTTCCCTACGGACCCACCAACTTCCGCAGCATGGTTGTGAAACCATATCTGGTAGACCCTAAGATTATAGAGGATATATAACTAGAAGACAATAAAAGCGAACTACCTTAAACTAAGCCTGGACCTTAACCTGTTAAGCGTGGAAGAGGTAGACCATATAAGTACCCTATTAAAGCTAGTGCCGCGAACATTTTAATATATCTACAAGATAAGGACAATAATTAACTTACAAAGTCCAATTAGTTTGTAGTATCACGCTAGAAGGAAATTAAGGGATTACTTAAGAAAGGAGTTTTCAAACTAGTTAACCCTAAAGATATACCACAAAGCAACAGAGTATTTAACTCTAGATTTATTAACAAGATTAAAAACCCCAGTTCTAATAAAGCCTTTAAGAAGTTAAGACTAGTTATACAGGCATATAATAACTTAGAAAAAGACCTCGTATTAACCCAATTACCTACAATTTAACGAGTTAGCCAACGCCTTATTCTCTATATTACGGCCATAACTTAGAACAGTGGCATATATCTCTACTTACGAGATATTTTACAGGCCTATATATAATCAGCTATAAGACTAAATTGAGACTTCTATATTAGGGCACCTCTTAAACTTAGTACGGCACTTAGAGTCTTATAAGGCACAATTCTAAAGGTTGTTAGACCTTTATACGGTATTCCTAAGGCAGGCAATTATTGGTTTAAGACTTACTATAACCACTATATTAAAGAACTAAACATAAGCCAATCTACTTATAACCCCTACTTACTCCACCTTAACAACCCTATAAATTTCGGAATAGTTGGTTTATAGACTAATAATACCCTCCTACTAGCCAACTTAGTCTTTGCAGCTTTAGAATAGGAGAAGATTAAAAAAGCTAAGTTCCTAACTAAGGAACGCAAACAACTTATGCTGGAACACCCAATTAAGTTTAATGGAGGCATTATCCAATAATAGGATTATATAATCACGCTTATACAGGAGCGCCAATGCTAGAACTTAACCCTTATTAATATTAAGGAAGTTATTACAACAACTAGTTCCAGAGGCACTGTTCGCATAGTACTTATACTTAAGGACCAATACATCGCCCAACAAGCAAGAGAAGCTTATATTGCATCTGTATGCCAGCCTAAAGCTTCTTTTAATTTATTCTACACTGCCTAGGTAATTAACCCTAACGAGAAAGACGTAAAACTGCTTAATAAGAGGATTTAGTGGCAAATTAAAAACCTAATAAGAGGTTTAAACTTTGTTAAACTTAACACAGAGACATTATAACTACTTATATTTACTAATTCCTTATTTGCAAACAACAAGGATCTCTTATTACAGATTGGATACATCCTGGTACTAGCAGACTCATTAAACAAGGCGAACATCGTCCACTGGTCCTTAGTTAAGTGTAAGAGAATTACTAGAAGCGTACTAGCCTCCGAATTATATGCTATAGCCTATAGTTTCAACATTAGCGCTATAATTAAGGCCACAGTTAAATTGCAACTTAATATTAGCCTACCGCTTATCCTTTGCACTAATTTAAAGTCGATCTATAAATGCCTCATTAAACTAGGAACTACACAGGAGAAGAGACTTATAATTGATATTATATGCCTACGTCAGTTATATGAAAAACGCGAAATAGCTAAAGTTAAGTGAATTAATGGAGACAGTAACCCTGTGGATGCTATAACTAAAAGCAAACCGTTATTAGCTCTTAAGCGACTTATTAACACAAACTAAATCGAGTTAAAGATAGTAGAATGGGTAGAACGTGCTACTGACAATAGCACTGATATAAAGGCATAAGGAAGGAAGGAAGGAAGAAAAGAAAGAGAAGTGTATATATAGATTTTCGAACTGCACAGTTATAGGATACTAGTCCTCCGTATTTTCTAAAGTACTCCTAGTGTAGCTAGAATATATTGCATTGCAATAGGAGGCAAATTGCCGCCATATGTGGCAAGTTGCCGTTACGTAAGGCAAGTTGCCGTCACGTGTTACCGCGGCACTAGCGTAGTAAGGAACCTTAAGTTCCTCACCCTTCTTCGTATTAAAAAGACAACATCCATCTATAACACCGCATAGTACATATCATTGTGATATATGTATTTTGCACGTTGCTAAAGCATACCAACATTTAATATCCAATTTAGATTCCTATTAGGCCTACGCGGACTACTCCTTATATATATAGGGAGAAAACTCTATTTAAGAAAACCCTATAATCCGTCTCTCCGCCTTTTAAAACTTGCCTATTTAGCGCCTATAAGTCACCTATAGTACTCTACTACCTTGCTTTTTAACATTTTTAGGGACTACTACTGCCGTAATAAGCCTATAGACGCGCTAGTATTATAGATTTTGCTTTACTACTATAGATTTATTAGGGGGCGCCTATTACTTACCCCCTTGCCTTTTATTACTATTTCCTTTATAATCTAGAACTTGTTTAGTATATTTTAAATAATAAGCCACTAGGTAGCCGCCTTAAGGACTTTTTATATTAAGAGTAGTATATTATAGTTCTCTATACTAGCTGCTAAAAGTATTACTTCTTAGCCAGTATATAAGAGGTATAATAGTATTACGTATTTTAGTATCTAATTTAGCCAGCTATATTTATGCCTTAGGCTATCTACTAAAATACCTACCTAGTAAAGCTAATCTTTTAGTCCTATTATTCCTATCCTTAAGAGTATTATAATTATATTTTTTGCCTTTATTAGGCCTTTTTAGAGCCCTTAAGTATTTACCCCCTATAGCGTTAACCATACTACAGCTTAGGTTTCTCTTACCTAAGTTAGCCTCTATACCTTTAACTCCTATATATCTCTCTAGTATTGGTCTAACTAGTATTTTTATATACTTTACTTTAGTTCCTTTTCCCCCTTACTATTACCTTTACTAGCCTCTTACACGTTTCCCCCCTTTTTTATATAGGCCTAGGCCCTAATACCACACTAGGCTGTATTGATTGGAATATAGACCTACAACTATAGATATAACTAACTATTAGTACTAGAGCTTGCGCTACCTTATAACTTACTACCCTATCTCTTGCCATCGTATATCTTACTACTTATTTCTATTACCTATTTATTACCTATTACTAACTAAGTGGCAATATCGACCTAGTGGCCAATTAGGTAATCGTTATAAATCGTTATCAGCATTACCGTTAACCTTTGCTATGTATTTTAAGTATATAGTTTACCTAATTTCTATAGATATAGAATTAAGTCGCTTATTTAATTCTTCTATACTGCAAAGCTTATAGTAAAAGATACTATTGCTTATATAGAAGTACCACAGCTGCTATAAGTATTGGCACAGCCTAGTATATAAATCTAACCGCAAAAGGAGGCGCAGTAGCCTAGGTGGCTTTATTAAGCTCCTATATATATCTCTCTAATTACTCTAAAGCTTTCTTTCCATCTTTTATACACGCTATATTGCCAGAATAGGCTCTAGACGTCGTTAATACTCCCTTATACTTAAGCTCCGCCAAAATTACTCTGCCACTATAGTAACTAGGTTTGCCTAAAAAAAGCTAATTAAATAAATTATGCATAGGAACCGCAAGCCGGCGAATATTAGGCACAATATATATAATGGCGACAATTTTATAAATCTTTAAGATATTAGGGACCCGATTACCTAATATATAGGTAATTACTTGCCTTTACCTCTTTTAAATTGTCTTTTTTCTATCCTATATGGGAGACCTTTCCTCTTTTCTCTCCCTTAAAGATAGTTTCCCCTATTATTAGAACCCAATAAACTAAAGTTTTGCCTATATTGGACGTATTTATTATAAGAACAGTTATCTAAAAGTAGTAATTAGATTATTAATAATATAGAAGGGGTAGGTTATGTGCTACTTGCCTTTAACAGGTATGTTATAGTTACTAGCCTTTAAAGGTCTTTAAAGGCCTTTAAAAGTCTTTAGAGGTCCTTAGAGGCCTTTAATAGTCTATTTATATATTAGTTGGTAAAATATTAAGTGAAGGCTATGCATATATATCTATAAGGCCAAGCTATATAATAATTCTTATTAGAGCAACGAGAGCGTATATAGACTTAAGCTGGGCTACAAACGATATAAAATACAAAGTTGCGTGTGAAGGTAGCCTAAATCTAAATTACTAGACCGCATAAACATAGGAAGACGCCACTCGCTCTACATTTTTATTCTTACGTATAAAAAAGTTCCCGCTATATGCTATAGGTGGTAAAGATTGGTAAAGGTCTTAACCTAACTCGCAGTCACCAAATAGTAAGGAAGGGGTAAATAGACATATTACACCCCAGCTTATAAAACTTAGGTATGTTACCCCTTAGCTACCCTAGTTATCTAACTATAATAAAAGCTTACAAATATATATAAGATAATAATGTTCTTAACAGCCCCCGCCCCTAATTATTCTTAAAAAGATTTTTAGAACTGCTCCTTTTTCTAGCCTAGTTTATAACATTTAGGTCAACCCCCAATATAGCAACTACTTAATTTATCTTATAACTTATAGACCTTACTAAGAAGCTTAAATGGGTTATTAAAAGTATTCCATGCTCTTATATATATTTTATAAAAAGCAACTATTAGACGATTAAGGATTTAGGTATAAGGCTTTTTAAGGCTATAGTAAAGCTCCTAGTAGAGATTAAAGTACTTAAAAAAAGATATATAGAGTTAGCTTATAAGGAGGGCAAATAGCGGTTAAATTAGGCATAAGAGAATAGAAAAGATACTATTACTAGTTTAAATATAAAGAATTAAGGGATATTTGTAAAAAATATAGCACTTTTCTTTAGCGGTCTAAAGGATTTAGTTATTAATTTAGACGCAACCTAAATAAGGAAGTAGGTAACCTAAGAAAAGTGCGAGCGGATTTATAGCCTAAGTCCTAACGGGATAATTTCCTAGGTAGCGGCCTTTAACCCTACTGTGTAGACGGCAAATTTGATATTAAAGGATACGTTCAATTTTATAGTCAAGCGGATTGACCTAGAGGATATTTAGGTGTAGCTATCCAATATATATTATATACTAAATAGTTTAGGAACTAAAGAGCCGTTATAAGAATCCTAAAAATATTATAAGTTCCTAAAAGGCAAGGTCTACTTTAATAAGAACTTTTAAGTATAAAGCTGACGGCTATCAGCTACTAGAGAAGATAGGGAAAAACCTATAGTATTAAATCAGTTAAGAAAACGGAGGCGTATTAATAAGCCTATATATAGACGTAAGTAGAATTTACCTTCGTTGCATTAAAGGCTGTGCTAACAATATATACTATAGAAATTTAATACACATTTATAAACGCGCCCACTAGTTATATCCCCCTTTTGGGCGACTTTCTTTCTAAAGTAGTCTAGACTAGCAATTAATAGGAAAAGGAAAGAAGACTAGGACTTCCAATAATAGAATATTTAACTACGTTAATTCCTAAGGGAGAAAACATGGATATCTTTATTACCCTCTAGGTTGGTTATCAAGAGGCGGTTCTAATATACGACTTATTTAAGCTCTAGCGGACTTAGGTGTTATCTTTACCTAGCTATCTATTACTTTAACCTCACACCCAGCAGGAATAGGATGCGATTTATTCTATATAATATCTTTAAGTAGTCTAGTACCTTTAGGTGCTTTAGGATTAGAGATCCTAATAAATATGCCTCTAAATATTATTGTTTGGTTATAATCTACCGTATTAAATATATGGAATAATATATAGTCTAGCTTTTCTCCCTCCCCAACCTGTATATAAATCCCAAGTTAGCTTAAAGTTTATTTAACTGGGTTTGGCTTTAATAGACCTTTCTAAATATAATAAATTTTATAGAGGTATAACTCTAAGAGGGAATACGTTGCCGGTAAATAAATAGTGTAAATTTAGAACAAAGCCAAGCTCTATCTAGAAGTAGTATACATTCTCTATATAGGTTCACGCTATTAAAAAGGACCTAAATAAGGGGAAACAGCGACCTAAGGATTATAGGTAAGGGCGTTAAAGTCGTTATAAAAATGGGCCCTAGGAGGTTCTGGTAGGAAATATACTAGTTAAAAAGTAAATAAAGGCTGTATCTTACGCAATAGACTTAGCAGCCTATTCTATTAGCTAAGGAAGAACTAGTGCGGGTAATAGCAAGTATATAGCTTCTATGTAACGAAGAGATTAAAGAGGTGTAAAAGAGGTAGATTATATACTTAAACAGAGCGGAGCGAAAAGGATTTAAGAATATAAATAAGTTAGAGTCCAACAGGCGTATAAGTGCTTAAGGCATTAGTGCCTAATAAGAGATTAACGTAAAAATAATTTAGGCGGCATTGGCTTAGCCTAGCTTGCGCCCTACTCTATATAACTAGCGAGCATTAGCCTCTATAAAAAAGGTTGTCTATAAAGAAGAAAAATTAAGGCGTCTATAATTATAGCAGCGGTAGAATTAGAGAAGCCTTTTAATATATAGTCTTTTACCGCAGTTAGCATGGCGTCTATTAACCTGGCGTAATGCGTACTAAATGCTATATATATATACGTATAAAACTAAGCTCAATTCTATATACCTACTTTTGCCTACTATATTAGAATTAGTTCTATAACTGCCTTTTATATAACTAGTAGTAAAAGGCCAAGTTAAATAGGATCACCCTCTTATACTTAAGCACTATATTCTGCTTTCTACAGATATTTTTAAGCGCCTTTATAATTTCCTATTTTAATATAGAGGAAGTGTAGTTCTTTTTACATAATTTCCTAATTATATATAGTGTATTCTTAGCACAATAAATTTTAACGGCTAAGCCCCTAAATAGATTAACTAACCAACGCTTGGTACTATAGAAGGCCGAGGCTTAGTAAATAGTATACGCTAGCCTACTTAGCGAGAGCTCTTTTATAATAACTTAGCCCTAAACTTAAGCTAAATATATTTATAAATTATTATCTTATCTAGATTCTCCGCTAAACTCTTTACCGTAACTATCCTATTATAATATAATGGAATTTAGCTCTAACATGGTTAGGGTATCCTACTATGCTAGAGTATATATCTAACTACTCTCTTAGTATTATAAAGAGGGATAAAAACAATAATCCTAACGCTTATATGCTACTCTAGCAGTATTATATTATATTCGCCTATTCCTCAGCTAGGATTTCCTTTAAAGTTCCCTTATAGATAGCTTTATACAAAATTAAACATTCCCATTACGCGACTTATGTTTATCCTCTATATACTATCCTTTTATATACCGCCCATTTTGGATTCCATTTTAGATAATCCTATATTTTATAGCCCTTATTTCTTCCTTTATAATATTATTCTATTCTTTAGGGAAATTTTAAAGGTAGCCTAGTAGCAGAGATTTAAGCTTAATCTAGACTTGGTCCTATTTATAGTTAATCTAAAAGACAGTTTAGATAGGAGAGAAACCTACCTTAAAGTCTTTAAATTCTTTCTGCCATTTTATACTATCCACCATATACTCTATATTATTAGCAAACTCCCTTTTATTTTCTAGAATACGCTATATAGATAGTTGGAAAATATATATATAAAGAAAGATTTCTAGACAATCTTAATATTCTGGTATAGGGACTTCCTCCTTTATTTTAAACCCGTATTTAGTATAGAAAGTCTTACTGCCTACTATAGAAAAAACGCTAAGTGGAATACTATTAAGAACCAAAATCGCTTTGAACTAGTATATAAAAGCTTTAGCATACCCACGCCCTTAGTATTTTGGGTATAGTGCTAGTATTTAAAGTATATAGTAAGGCCCGGGTTTATAAAGCCACCTATTATTTAGATAAAAAGTTTAGAATTAATCCTAAGATTTAAGAAGGCAAGGTATTATACTTTAACTTAGCTAAATTAGTATATTTTGCATAGAGCAATATAGCTTCTTTACTCTTGTCTCGCTTTAGGTTTAGGACTTCCTTCTATAGCTTATTAATATCTATACCAGTATTAATAAAGCCCTGCAATCGCCGTAATATTTAATAATATTTACTTTCTAGTTGGAACTGCCTACTCTAATTAGAACCTTCTGGTAGGGACAAGATCGCAACACCAACAATTATAGACTTAGCATTCTCCATGGGCGGATATATATCTTTAAGTGCGTTATAGACCATTTTATATTTATTATTTTTAAAAGCATTATCTATAATAAGTACGATTCTATCCGGATTTTAAATTTCTTGCCTAAAAAAGTTTTTAAAGCTCGTTAGTGTATCTCCTAGAAATTTAGTATAGTATAGTCTCTAATATTGCTATATAGGGGAGGAAAAGTATACGGCAGTAGCAATAAGTGCCATTTGTTTTACCTTAGAGACCTCCGCCTTATAAAGACGCCCTAAAAAAGGCGCTTTAAACATCGCTAACTGGTTTTCTCTCTATATAGGGAGAACGTGACTTAAAAAAGAGCGGTGGGAGAAATAGTTTTAGGAAGTATATAAAGATTAAAAGGACTCTAGAGATTGCTATAAAGTAAAAAGAGGGTAAATATACTTAGTATAGGCTAATAAGGTTTAACTCTTATAGACTAATTACTAAATTATATTAGGAATTATAGCGTGGAGATTAGAGCTAAGCATCCTTTTATATTAGTCTGTAGTTATATAATTTCAGATTATACGGGAGAAAGGGAGCATTATTTATAAGATAGGTTTGCTAGTCGCTATTATAAGGGCATAGAATAAATATATCTTAACGTGTATATAGGGCGAAAATTAATAAACTTAGGTGGCCAGGGTAGATGAGGGGCCATATACCCAGTCCCAGAAGTAAGGACTCCAATAGTATACATTCCTATAACGCATCTCCTTTATTATCTCCTATCTTAGCCACGTGTTAAGTAGTATATATATTATAAATTCTAGAATAGCTTTAATATTAGAATCTACACATTGCCCATACTTTACCTAGACAGAAAATCGTTGTTATTACCTCATAAAATGTGCGACTATATTTAAATAATGCTTAAATGCGGCTATTTCATTAATAGAGTAAAAACGTAGTGCCTAAAATACTAAAAGACCTGCAAATCATATCCTTTTAATATTATAGAAATATAAGTATAGAGACCTTCTAATCCAATCTAGGGTTATTACTTATAGCGTAATTTAGAGATAACTGCCTAGATAAAAACTGCTGTAAGCTTTAAAGCAGCTAAAAAAAAGTGGGCAATCGGCTTATTAAAACGCATAGTGGACTATTAATTAAAATTATAGGTAGAGTAGAGAACATAATTTGGCTAAAAGGTATTATAAGGAAGCTATTTAAACCAGCCAGACATTCTTATATTGGGGTATATTTTACAAGTCTAAACCTTTAAAAATTTACCTTTTATATTAACACCTTTCGCAATTCCTTAGCAATCTCTTAGAAATCCTATTATAGCCCTATAATAACTTTATAAGACTTTTATAGGACTCCTATATAAATCCTATAGAACTCCTATATAAATCCCCTAGCAATCCTATAGCAATCCCTAGGACCTCTATCTCTAAAATCTACTTATCATTTTAGAGAATAGACGTTAGCACCTAAACTAGGTTATTTTTTATCTAAACCTAACCTTTCTTATTTTTAAACTAAGAGTCTAATACTTATTAGACCTCTAGTTGCCCCTAGTCTAATTAAGGTACCAATTTTATAGCCCCTGCTTTATAATAAGCACGCTCCTTTAGATTTTACTATTAGTATTTCCCAGTATACAAGAATTTGGCCACTTCCCTAAGGATGTTATTTTAGCTTAAGCTTAAGCTCAAGTCTTCTTCGATCTTAGCCTAAAGTAGTTAAATCTAGTAAGTGTTACTTAAAGGGTTAATAAAACAAGCTTACATGCATTTAAGCCAGAGATATTAGATATCGATAGTTAGTTATTAAAGTTAATATACAATAATATTTATTAATCTTACTAGGTAAAGTATTACGTGTACTAAAGGCTTTAGATTGCAGCTATGCCCCGCCAAACCTACTTTATATAGCTTAAAATTTTAAGTATTAAAACGATAATAACCTTAAACTAATAGCAGAACGACTAAGTAATAAGTATATAAATATTAAAGTTGTTAAACGTAGCGGGCAAGGGCTCTCTACAAAAAAATATCTTGGTAAGGCTTTATAAGCTTTTATAGAAGACAGGTTTCTTATTCTTAAAAGAGCTATAAGTATTAAGCCCCCTTTAGCGGAGTTATTAGAGTTATTAAGCTTTATTAAAAGGGAGATTGTCTTAAATAGGGTAAGCTATTTCTAAAGTTTATAAGCAAGACTAATATCCCTCTAGGCTGTTAAAACAATACTTTTCTTAGCTTAAGATAATAGCTTTTATATTGCCGCCTACCTTTTACTTAAACCTGCTCTAACCTATAAAGAGTTAAGGCGCGATTATAAATAGAAAAAAATGGCTTCTGCTAAAGATCTTATAGGGGCTATATACTATTATTTAGGAGATTAAAATATTATATAAATATTCTAGGTTGATATATGTTCTCATAGAGTAGCTACTGGGAAAATAGTAGATATTAAGGCTAATGGAGGTAATATGTGTGTACTCTTAAACCCTATAAATATTTTTATATTTACTAAACTTCCTTTAGCTTTATTTGCTATTACTAGCTATTATAGTTAAGACCTTTCCTTAAGAATGAACCACCTTCCCTAGTATATATAATTGTGGTTTTATATATATAGACCGGGTATCCTAGGCGCGGAGTGCTAGATAATCAAACTGGTAATAAGATTCTAGAGTAGTTTAGAAATAATTGCTCTAGAAGTGGTAAATATATAGTTTGAAAGCGGTAACTATATTAAGTAGCACGCAAAAGGGATAAAGATTATCGCTTATAGCTAGCTATAGATTCTCCTATATATCCCTCTACTAAAGTATTAAATATTACTCTAAGCCTAGATAAAAACTAGTAGCGTATAATTAAAAGTAGATTTAGTTTAGAAGGGGGGCGATTTAGCAAGCTTAGGAGGCGGTTCTATAAGTTACGCTAATACGCTTTAGTTAGTGCTAGGCTATAGTGGGGATTTTAAAAGGCTTACGCTAGGCCTATAATGTTTAAGTCTAGATTAGAAAGTAATGTATTTATTATACTAGGACCCTCTAGGGAGAATAACTGCTATATTAACTTTAATGGAAGGTTAAAGGGTATTGCGTTAAACGTATTCTAATAAAATAACCATACTTTTACCGGAGAATTAGAGGGTACCATATTTAATAGGTTTAAATCATCCTAGGAGGATAGCGGCTGTATTAGCTCTAGCAAATTGTTAAAGGGTATAGTATTAAATATATTCTAGCGAAATAACTGTACTTACCTGTAAGGGATATTATTGCGGTCACCTTGGGTTGCCCTTAGGACAACCCCCAGACACCCCTCGGACGTCCGTCGGTCACGTGCCGGAGGCACGTGCCTGTAGTATATAGTCTCTATAATCCTTGAGGCCTTACCTCCTTAAGGATTTGTCTCTTTTACCAATCTATCTTGTTCTATAATCGTGTCCTTATAGCCCCCTGTCTATAAGTTCCCCTTATATTCAAATCCTTCCTACTCTTTTTTGGAAGGGCAGCTGGCTTTAAAAACTAGATTATGTGTTTACATTTTGTTTACACCTACCATTCCTCCTTTAAAATCTTGTGATGACCTAAATGGAAACTCCATGGATACCTTATGGAAAGCCGTCGCGCCAAAGCAGGAAGGTCCCTCCGACAATAAGAGATTGCGATAATATAAACCTCTAGGTAAGACGGCTAAATGAGCCCTAATACCCAGATGCACTAGGAGCTCGAAGACTCTCGCATACCTACGGTTACCGCTGAGGAAAACGCAGACACCCTCTATAACGGTCACAACACTGCCAGAAAGTAACCGGAACCCCTCCGGTCCCACCTAGGCTAATCAGAAAATTAAGCGCTAGAGGTAACCCTAAGATCTTCCCCTAAGCTAGAAATGCTAGAGGAATACACTAACGTGTCTAATTAGGGATCTAACTGGAACCCTCCTAAAGGACCATCAGCCCACAATTGGTATAGTAGCGGTGTATAGACTGCCCACGAGTTAAGCGGGCCTACTCCTTTTAGTAACTTAACCTAAATATTAACTTAAGACCTAAGCCTTGTTGGGAAGCCTATACTAGCTACTAGTACTAACACCACCTCTATAGCCGGAGCTTCCCCAGGCCTAAATTTGGAAAGTCAAGAGCCCCACACTAATTTTCTTTAAGGAGGATATTGGGAAGCTGCCGCTAGGCTCTTAGAAGCTATATAGGAAGGAGCTACTAATAAATATATTAGAAACCTTTAGGGGTAAGTCCAGATCTAGCAGAGCTTAATCTAGGCTAGATAAAATCTTTTATAACCTAGCCAAGGCCTAAGGCTTCCTGGGGGCTACCTAGTATCCACCTAAGGAGATATGGAAGACCTAGAGAGGTATCTACATAATAAACGGAAAAAAGATATGGACTAACTGGCTAAGGCCTCTAATAGTCTAGAACTTTGTTACAAACCTACCGCCTAATAGTTAAACGATTGGTTTCGTAAAGTAGACAACTTTTTTAAGATATTAATAATCCGAGATAATACTAAAGAACGTATACGGTAGATTATTAGTAAGATTAAAGGCCGATTGCTAAACTAAATCGCGCTTAATTAACTTAATAAAGAGCAAATTACTATATGGCCATAGCTGTAGACCTTTCTAAAGGGTTGGACCTAAGATCCGTATGTTGTACAATATAATAATACAGAACAATTCTGGAATAGTATATAGTTGGACCATTAAGACTTCCGCCAGTTTATAAACTTTATAGAAACTCGTGCTTAGTAGATAAATCTAGAGCCCTTTAAAAACAGGGACGGCAGCATCCGTAAGAAGGAGAAGATTGGATTTATCTAGGCTAGAATTAAGCCAGCAATTTATAACAAAATGAAGCGCGTAGAAGCCCTACCGCGGATTACCGCATATACGGATTTCAAACGAGCGGTTCTAAACGCTGAGGATATGGTAAGGAACTAGACCTCTTCTAGTAGGAGGCCAGGGGGTCACTAGAAGCGCGGGCACTCTAGTAGTAATATAGGGCAGACCTAACCTTTAAAGAAGCCGTTCTCAAAGAGAACTTCAGAAGGGTTAAAGTCAGGGGCCTTAAGTAATAGGAAAGACTCCTAGGGCCAACCCAATACCCATCTAGTACCTTTACGGGAACACTCCAAAAAGTTAAGAGAAAACTCCAGAGGCAAATCTCATTAGAAGAAGCAGGGCGAAAAACGCACTAACAATATATAAAAAAAAAAGCCCTAGTTGTGGACCTCTCCCGGCTGCAACTAGGGCAAGATACGGAAGAAGAGACTCTCCGTATTGCTATTAAGCTAGAAATGGCACTCCCTATAGGTGAGGTACGTTAGTTCTAAGCACTGTATAACAGCGGCGCCGAAATTAATCTCATATAATATGATTTGGTAAAAGAGCATAAGCTTATCCCATCGCTAAAGTAGTGGAAACCTATTGCAGGGTTCCTGGATAAGCATTAAATTAAACTATACAGTGCCTATAAGCTTACAGTGTTAGTGGCCGATATGCACAACCGTACTAAGGTGGTCGGTTCGTAACCCTTCTAGGTGGCTAACTTTAAAGGCTATAACCTTATTCTTAAATACCCTTAGCTTACGGAAGCAGATCTTAAGATACGCTTTAAGATAGGAGCCTTTAAATGGTAGAATAATAAAGAATTGGAAGGGCGTATATTACTAATAAGCTTAAAAGATATCCTAGAAGATATGGCTCCAGGTGAAATAGTATACGCTCTATACCTAAAGGAGTATTGGATCGAACCCCTATTCTATAGCAAGATGGGTATAGAGCCTAGCATAGGTAATAACCCCTCTATAATGGAGACCCCATGGGGAGCTGCTGGATAGGTCGCGGAGATACTACAGGGAGGCGGCGATCTTGAAGATCTTACAAGATACTTCTACCGCCACAGGTTACTCTAGCTCAAGCAATATACGGAGAATATACTACGGCACCTCGAACGCTGCGTCAAAGAATTCCCTACCCTTTATTGGCTACCGCATAAAACGGTTTAACGTACGGTAGCAACCATGTACGAGCAACCACTATAGCGCGCAACGCTGCCCGCGGGTATCCTAAGGGAGCTCCGGGACCTACCTAATAATAATGCGGAGGACGAACGCGACCCCAATCTGTTGAATATTCCATTAGGCCTAAGGGACTTACTAAGGGTATTCTCGGGCAGGCGAGCCAAAGTTATAGCGCAGAACTCGGAATACGATTATGCAATTAATCTGGAAGAGGGTAAATAACCCCTAAACCTTCCTATTTATAACCTCTCTCACAAAGAGCTTGAGATCCTGCGGGAATACCTTAATAGTGTATAGGAAAAGGGATGGATCTGGCCCAGTAAGTCACCAGTAGGCGTACCAATCCTCTTTATCCCAAAACCGGATGGAACTATAAGGCTATATATAGACTATCGCGGTCTTAATAAAGTCATAATTAAGAACCGTTACCCACTACCACTAGTTAGTGAAATGCTGGATTAACTATTTAGGGCGAAGATCTTCACGAAGCTAGACCTATAAGACGCCTATTATAGGCTCCGTATCAAAGAAGGGGATAAGTGGAAGACCGCTTTTAAGACCCAATACGGCCACTTTAAGTATATGGTAATGCCTTTTGGGCTAGCCAATGCGCCTACAACATTCTAATTGTATATTTATAGAGCCTTAGGGGGACTAGTTGACCGCATATACGTTATTTATTTAGATGACATCCTAATCTACTTAGAAGATAAGGATTAGCACAAGCAACACGTCTGCTAAGTACTGGAACGTTTAGATAATTGGGGCCTCTACACTAAGGCATTAAAGTGTACCTTTAATATTAAGCAGGTTGAGTTTCTGGGTTACATTATAACGCCTATAGGCGTAGTTATGGACCTAGTACGGGTACAAACGATCCAAGAGTGGCTGGAGCTAGAGAGCTACTAGGATGTTTAAGTGTTCCTAAGCTTTGCCAATTTCTATAGGCGCTTTATCTATAACTACTTGGATATCACTTAACACCTATCTAATTACATTACGGAAGCTTCCTAAGACCCGGCCTAAGGAGCAAAAAGCTTAAAGGCGGGAAGGAAGAAAACCAAGAAGGGACTAACTAAATAGTATAAACTATGGTTATGGCCTAGAAAGGTTTAGGAGGCCTTCTAGGAACTATAAGAAAAGTTTACAGAAGCTCTATTGCTACAGCATTTTAACCCAGATTAGCCATTAATAATAATTACTAATATATTAAATTTTGCCCTTATAGGTATCTTACTGCAACCTAATAGGGATCCGGACGCTACCCAGCTCTACTAGAGACCAGTAGCATTCTATAGCAGAAAATTCTAGGGGCCTAAAGTTAGGTATTATACCCACGATAAGGAACTGCTGGCCATAGTCAACTGCTTTAAATAGTGGCGACATTACCTTGAACACGCAAGCCATACTATAACGGAACCTTGTAGCAGGAACTACGGTGGGTTCTATTATTGGGCTAGGTATATAGGTAAGAACAAAACAACAACATAATAATAACTGGTGGAGTAGTTGCCTAATAGATTAACTCTAATTGTATTCTAAGATTCACTACAAGGAGAGAACTATCTACGGTAAGGACTGAGGTCCTTTAAATACACAACTATACGCCTAAGAAATCCTCTCTTGTACATAAAGTACGTATTATCTATATTAAATGTAACATCCCTTCCGTCTAATACAGTTAATACGTTTAACACCACGTGACCTTAGTTACTATTCCTTGTTATATAGTTCCACCAGATCTATCCTAGACCGTGCCTGTATTAACCAACTAGCTTCCTACGACTCTTCCTTAAATAGTCATAATATTGTACTTAAAGCGTCTATAACACCATCTCCCTCCTCTTTATCTTCGTCCTTAAAGATTCCTAACATCTCCAAGTCGTCCACTAGAGGTGTAATATCCGTTTAATTAGTCTGGTTAATATCCTTACTTATTATACCTAAAGCTTCTTCTTCTCTTTCCTGGGTTAAGCGTCGCCTTCGTACGGTCTCCTCCATACTATTACTTAGTGTCGTGATGGCGATTCCTTGCTCTAGGTGCGCGAAAGAGGGGTTAGTCTGTATTGCGCTAGCAAGCCCTTTATCTTAACAACCCTTCTCCTATTCTAAATGCACTAAAGCAAATATTAGGTTGTCCTGTGACGTTCGCTCTATTTTTAACGCCAAGTATACACGTCCTATTACTCTTAACAGTCTTCGAGTTCCCTAAGTAACTTATTATAGGGTCTCATGTTTAATCTACCGCTACGAAGCTTAATGGTAAGCTAGCCTTAGCGTTGCTCGCGGTTTAACATACCTTAGAAAAGTCCGCACGCGTCCTTAAAGCCCAATGTCTAGCTTATGCTCGTCTTTAACGTCTTAAACGTATCTATAAGAAAGTTCGTTCCAAGGAGTAGAAACTTATTTAATAGGGTTTATTTAAGCTAGGTAATAAAAGGACTGGCTCTCCTCCTATAAGGGAAACAACTCCGAGTAGCTCGGCAATTACTCCTCTTAGGTCCCCCTTAGGTGACTCATTCTTTGGCGATCCTTTTTTATTAATATTACCTAACCTGCTCTCTTTTAATACTTCTATACCTTTCCTATAGCGTTCCTTAGGTTGCTTAGTAGTTTCTAAATAGTCTTACTATAGCCTATCTACTTTACTTTATACTATATTTCGTCATCTACATCCTTATGACTAATAATCTTTAAAACTTACCATTTATCTTCCTCTTGTCCTCTATATATGTCTGCCTTATAGACTAGTGGTTTAACGTTCCTATATACTAGCTCTAGCATTGCAATGTGTTATACAGAGTAGATTTTTATTTTGGCTGGTAGGTTTAACTTATACGTAACCAATAAAATTCTTTACTTAATTTTAAAAGGTCCTAGTCTAATATAGTCCAACTTCTTACTTAGTCGTTAACTCTTAAAATTTTTATATAATAACCATACTTTATCCCCCTCCTTAAGATCTGGTCCCTTAGATCTCTTAGTATTATAATACCTCTTCATTCGTTCTTATACTAGTTTAGCTATTTCTTTAAGGTTTATATAAAGATTTATTAACATCTCTATTCTTTACTTAACTGTGTTACTTGTCCTTTTTACTTGTTATAGCAATAACAATATTCTTAGCTTATACCCGTAATTCGCCTTAAATAGTAATATCCCCATTCCTTCTTATAGTATTGTATTGTATATAAACTGTGTAACTGGTAATAACAATACCCAATTATTCTATGCGTAATTAATATAGTGCCTTAGATACTGCTCTAGTGTCTAGTTTAGTCTTTTCGTTTATCCATCCGTCTGCGGATAATACGCTATAGAGGTTACTGCGCAAACTCCTTATTCTACCAGAAACACTTCCTAAAATACTACTATAAATCTTAGATCTCTGTCCGATATAATCTTATTTAGTACTCCGTGTCTTATAAATACTTCCTTTATATAGATTCTAGCGACATCTTCTGCTAATATCTCTTTAGTATATGCTATAAAGTATCCCTACTTTATTAGCTTATCCACTATTACTAAAATCGCGTTATAATCTTGTCCTATAATAGGATCTCTTAACTTTAGTAACTTAATAATAAAGTCCTATAATATAACCTCCTATGGTCTTCCTAGTGTCTTAATAGGTTGTAGCCCTCCGTACGGCTTGTGCCTTGTTGGTTTATTCCTTTAGTAATTTAGACATTCCTTTATAACTTATCTCGCTAGTCCCTAGATTCCTTAAATAATATACTCCTCTTAAAGTCTTAACACTAAGCCTATAGCTCCATTGTGTCCTTGTATTATTCCCTTATAGAATTCCTTAATAAATTCTTCTGCGATAGACCTAGGTATATATATTACTTCTCTATTCTTATATTGCTTTAAGTCTAGATCCTTTACCTATGCTTCTTAGATCTTCTATATCTAATTACTCTTTAGTAACTTATAGATCTAACTTTCCTTTATTGCTATAATCTTTGGATAATTATACCTAATTAATCTATCTTAATCCTTTCGCAATAAAGCTCCCAATAGCTTTTTATCGCTTTGTAGTTTAGCCTTTCTACTTAGAGCGTCTGCTTGTGCATTATCTATACCCTTAGTATACTAAATTTCGAAATAGTATTCTGTAAGTATTTCCGCCCATCTAACCTGTCTTTGGTTAAGTTCCTTTATTATTAGGAATCCTGTAAGGTTCTTATAGTCCGTCTTAACTATAAATGGTTTCTCTATGCCTTATAAGAATGCTCTCTATTCCTTAAGTGCTGTAACTATACCTAACAACTCCTTATTGTAGATATCATAGTTTAACTCTAGTAGTATTATCTTTTAACTATAGTATACCACTAGGTGCCATCTATCTTAATATTTCTATATAAAGTATACCCCTAGTATAAAGTCTAATATATCTATTTTTATAACCGTCTCTAGACCTAGTTAATAGATCTTAAGAACTGGCTCCTAGGTAAACAACTCTTTAACTCTTTTAAATAGTTCTTATTGCTCCTTTCCCTACGCCCACGGTTCTTCTTTCTTTATTAACTACGTAAACGGCTCAATATCCTATAACCATTGCGCTATAAACCTTCTATAGTAATTACAAAACCCTAGGAACGATCTTAACTATATAATGTTCTCTAGTTCTTACTAATTTACTATAGCCTTAATCTTCTTTAGATCTATACTAAGTTGGCCTAGTTTAATAATAAATCTAACAAAATTGGTCTTCCTAGTAAAGAACTCGCATTTTTTAATTGCTACTAGCATCTATTCTTCTTGTAGTCTCTTTAAGACCCATTTAATGTGTTCTCTGTGCTCTTCCTTACTCTCTAAATAGATGATAATGTTGTTAAGGTATGCTATAATAAACTTATCTAGGTGTTCTCCTAATACACTATTAATTCGCTTCTAGAACATTATTAGTACGTTTATAAGTCCAAATTGCATAACTAACGGCTTATATAGTCCTTCCTTTGACCTAAAGGCTGCCTTCTATTTGTCGCCTTTCTTAATTTTAATCTAATAGTACGCCCACCTTAGATCTATCTTTGTAAAGATCTTTGCGTTACCTATTCTATCTTAGATTTCGCTAATTAAGGGTAAAGGATACCTATCCTTCCTAGTAATACTGTTTAACTATCTATAGTCTATACACATCCTAAGTTTTCTGTTTTTCTTTAGGATAAATAGTACTAGATATCCTACTAATAACTATAACGGTCTAATATATCCCTTACGTAAGTTCTCCTAGATAAACTCTTTAAGCGCTACTAACTCCGTTTTAGTAAGCTTATAGATTAGAAAGAACTTTAGACTTATTCCCTTTTCTAACTCTATCTTGTGGTCCTAAGCTGTATACTCTAACAGCTTTTTACTTTCTAGTAACCATAACTTTTTACCATATTTATGGTATCTCTTTAGTACATAACTTAAGCCTCGCTCAGTCTCTTTATATATCGCTCCAACTTGGTACTATACTAACTTGGTTTGCTGTCGTACTTTACATTATTAAGTATTCTTGATATTAACTTAACCTATAACCTAATTAATCTTTGGATTGTACTCCTGTAACTAAAGCATTTCTAGTATCGCCTTGTCCTATTCTAATAGTAGGATATTAAAAGACGTTCTAACTAGTCTCCCTTTAATAGTTATCTAAATAGGTCCTATTTTAAGATTAATAATACCTCCTTTGTAAGCTATCTAATCTCCTAAAATTGTTATAAGTGGATACGGGTATTTCTTCTATCTATATAGTAACCCTATTCTCTTTACTGCCTTTAGTGATATATAGTTCCTAGTTACTCTACTATCTACTAACACTTTAAACTGCTAATCTTACCACTTAGCTTTTAAATTTAGGTGCTAACCTTGAATTTCTTTAAGGGTCTAAGGCTCTAATACTAGTTCCCTCTAGTCCTATATACCTCCCCTTTTCCTAACTGTTGGCTGCTTAATCCTGCCTATACTTAGTCTAACTTTGGCTAATACTTAGTTTGTTTCTTTTCCTCTATATGCTATAGATAAGTGTTCTCTGGGTACTTCTACCACTATTGTCCATCTAGGTACTCTTCCGTAAGGAATCTTCCTAGTTAAAGTATTAAGTCTCCTTAACCTTGTACTTCTACTGGGTGCTAACTATATATATACTTAGCGTTTCTAAACCGCTTTTCCTCTGGTGCCTAATATATCCTTACTAGGTACTTCCGGTTCTTATCTTTAGGTACTCTATGCATATTATATATATCATCCACATAAGCTATCTACAATAGTGTATAATGCGCTATATATTTTAGGTTAACTCTTAGTTTATCTTTGTCCTTAAGTTTAAACCTATACCTAGTCAACCTAACCACTGGTATCTCCGTTACAGGTACTAAAATTTATTACTTACTTCTCTAGTCCTTAGATCCTTCTTCTAGGTTCCTTAACGTTATAATTAATACTTCTTTAATGTGACTTATGCGTTTCTCTATAATGGGTTAGTTTTAGACAACTTTTTTGTTTAGCTATATATAAAAATCTACCTATTTATCGTTGTGTCGTTGCCTATACCACTTTCCATACAACTGGTTTAGTGTGTATAGTCTATCTATTAGAAAGTACCTTGTTATTACTGTATTATAATATCCTTTAGTATATCTTTTTTTAAACCTAGTTAGAATATCTAGATCCTCTTCTTATTTTAGTTTATTTAACCACTTTACCCTAGGTGTCCCTGCACTTAGCCTATTAGTAACTCTTTATATAGGTGCTCTATCCCTTATACGACCTGGCGTAGCTAATCTTTTATCTAGCTTTTGCTCTTACTATGTAATAATTCTTATTCTAAATTTATCTATAGTTTCTTATTTTCTGCGTCTTATAGCTAGATCTTTATAGTCTTCTTGCTTTTTAATCCTGGTATTAACTGTTTAATCTTTAGGCTAAACACTACGTTTACCTAGGATTGCTAACATTCTTATTTATTCTCTAAACTTGTAGTTCTGGAACTTGCGTCCTATATTTATTCGTTTGTCACTAAACTAAGTTACTACCTTTTCCTATTAGTTTTCGTCCATTATAGGTCCTTAGGTGTGTTTTATCTTACTTTAAAAATCTTAAGCTCTTTTTATCTCTTCTTGAGAATCTTAAGCCTGTGGCCTTTTACCTTTATTAAGTAATGAGCTAGCACTAGTAGTTATCTACTTGCTTAGTTTCTTCTAAACGTTACTCCTATCGTCTTATAAAGCAATAGAAATTGTATCTAATAGTATTGCAATACCCGTTACTAAACCCTATTCTGTAATAGTCTTAGTCTCTACTTCTGTTTTAACTTTTTTAAGGTTTATATACTTCTAGTAAGCTGCCCTTATTACCTTATTATTAGTAAACATTTCGCCTGTGTTAAATTTATTGTCTTTAATGTCCGATCTATAAGCTGGTTTATTAGTTCCTTTAAACTTAGATAATAATAGCTCCTATAGCTAATAGCTTACGCCGTACTTAGCGTCCTTATAAATTTGGCATGTGTTGTTATAATAATACATAAAACTGTTAATTAAATACTCTTTTATTCCTTGTAGTGCACTGTCGTCCCTCTATATATATGTGCCGTCTGCTAGCCTAGTTCCCTTTACCGCGTAGTTACTCTGACCACCTCTATAGTCTCTAGCAAAATAACCCTGTTTTCCGTAATTTATGCAAGCTCTATCTTTAAACCACTTCTCTTGCTGTGGAGTCCGCCTAAACGTCTTCTACTGTTAAGATCCTTGGTTTAGCCTCTGCTCCTAGGTTCTTTAATTACTTAATTCTCAACCTTTAGGTTTTTATGGTTTCTTTTCCTATCTTTAGGTTTCTTTAGTACCGCTTAGGTCCATTAGCTCTGCGCTATTCTATAGTTTTTAACTCTATATCTGTCGTTGCGTACTCTGCGCCTTATATAACTGTGGAACTCTGTCTTGCCCTCTCTTAGCTTGTTCCCTTTAGTAGATCCTATTATTAATCTTTATTAACTAATCTATTAACTCCCTTAGAGTATCCGCATCTTCTATTAGGATAATTGCGTCCTAGACTTTAGCCTTAAGTCCCTATTTATACTATGCCATGAGTGCCCTATTATTCCACTTAACCTACGTAGCTAGTGTTTAAAACTGTATTATATACTTAATTGCTAAAGTGCGTTGTACTAAGTTCTAAAGCTTTTATTCCGCTGTAGTTATGGCTTCTAAGTCTCTAAATATCTATATTAACTATTCTGTGAACCCGTTCCAACTGGTAAATATATACCGTACGTCCTGGTTAGTAGTTATTATGCCATTAGCCTATATTTCCGTAAGATACGGCTTAAACCACTTAAGTGCCCTCCCCGTTAGGAACAATCCTATATAGGCTACTTGGTCTAATAATATTGCTAACTTTACTCCTTCCTGTACTACCTTAAAGTGCATTTGCGTAAGAAATCCTTTGAGCTTTAACTTCTCTCCTAAGAATTGTTTAATTAAAGGTAGCTTAATCTTTACTGCTCTAATTCCATTAATGCGTTTTTTAAGTATCCTATTATTGTCTTGTAAGTAATTAACTATTTCCTATAGCTGACCTCGCGTAACCACTTAAGAATCCCTATCGTCTATACTGGTATTACCTGGCCCTAAAGTTATGGCTGCCGTTAACGCCGTCGTAACTAGTGCTGCTCTTAGTGGTATATTATTTAATCTTATTTAATACCGTAACCTTAGTAGTGAATATATAACGGAACCTTATAGCAGGAACTACGGTGGGTTCTGTTATTAGGCTAGGTATGTAGGTAAAAACAAAATAATAATATAATAATAACTGGTGGAGTAGTTGCCTAACAGATTAACTCTAATTGTATTCTAAGATTTACTACAAGGAGAGAACTATCTATAGTAGGGACTGAGGTCCTTTAAATACACAACCATACGCCTAAGAAATCCTCTCTTGTACGTAAGGTACGTGTTGTCTGTATTAAATGTAACATCCTTTCCGTCCAATATAGTTAATACGTTTAACACCACGTGACCTCGGTTACCATTCCTCGTTACATAGTTCCACCAGATCCATCCTAGACCGTGCCTATATCAACCAACTAGCTTCCTGCGACTCTTCCTCAAGTAGTCGTAACATTGTACTTAAAGCGTCCGTAACACATACTACTTATATACTCTTAGATTATCACAATCTACGCTACTTTATAACTATAAAGGAGCTTACACCTTAATAAGCCAGATAGGCAGAGGAGCTTATGCGATTTAATTTTAAGATTAAATATAAGCCAAGGGAGAACAACCCTGCTAATAGACTGTTACGACGGCTAGACTATACCAAAGGCTTTAAAACGGGAGAAGGAAAACAGATAATAGATATTTTACTCCCTATATTACAGAATAAGCTCTGGGTGTGGGATGCTTGAGTACCTATAGCTCTATATACTAAGTCTTAGGCGGTGCAAACCCTATTAGTCTCTACTGACGTTCCGGCTGGTACCCGGTCCGTTGCTATTAAGGGTCCAAATATACCTAGACAGGACGTCCCTAATACATTCTTGGAACCTAGTAATATATTACCCCTAATTGCTAAGCTATCCTCTTAAACTAATAGTAAAGCCATAGAGTAATCGGAACTCGGAGCCCTGTAATAACTAAAGGACTTTAACCTTATAGCGGCCTTCCTGATGCACGCGCATTAAAGAGTTGCAAGATCTATGGTACCATCTAGTCTTGTACTTGGAGCAGTACAGGACGAAACAGCTTTTATATAGGAACCATCCGAAAGGTTAACAGATCTCATCCATAAGGTATAATGGAGGGACGCTTCCTATGCCATCTTTAATGCGGAAGTAGACTAGAAACGTAACGGAAAGGAAGCTATAAGGCGCTAAAATTAGGAACTAGACCTAATGGGCCTACTGCGTAGAAATGGTAAGGTTTGGGTGCCACCAGAAGTAAATTTACGGCAGAAGATTCTTATGAAGAATTACAATAATCCTTTGGGCGGCCACTATGGTCAAGCCAAGATAGTGGAATTACTTTAGTATAAATACTATTGGCTAAAGCTTAAGCAGGAAGTAAAGGAGTATATTAGCTATTGCGAGAAGTGTTAAGTATACAAGATCTGTAGGCATAAGCTATAGGGTCTACTTAAATTAGTTCCCCCTGCTAGTGAGCTATAGCAATATTATGCTATAGACTTTATTACGGATCTCCTACTATCCAAAGATGGCTAAGGATGAACATATAATTCGGTCCTTGTACTTATTAATAGGTTTTTAAAGTACGTCTAATACCTTCCCATTAACAAGACAATTAACGTATAAGCGCTTGCCAGCCTAATTAAGGAGAAATACTTTCTTAAAGTAGACTAGCCGCACTCTATTATTACTAATAGGGGCAGCGTCTTTATAAGCCAGTACTAGTCGGATCTATGCTTTTATTTAAAGATAAACCACCGTTATAGTACAGCTTTCCATCTATAAACGGACGGGCAAATGGAACGCTAGAACTAGGAACTGGAGTCTTATCTACAAATATATTTAAACTACCAGCAAGATAATTGGTGCGAACTACTTCCGTACGCGGAGTATGCCTATAACTTAAAGCAACACGTATCGCATAAGTATACACCAATCTAGATTGCCTATGGCGTCTAACTATCTAGGTTTAATGGTATACCTAGCGATCACTGGCTAAGGCCGTATGATTAATTATAGGATCCTACCGGGAAGTTAAAGGACATCTACTAGAGAGTATAAGGATACCTCCAGGAATGGGAAGAGTAATGGAAGTATATAAAGTAGAGCCTATAAGATGCCTAAGAGCAGTAGAGACTCTGGTACAACTGCAAACACTAGGACAAGTATTTTGGAGTAGGCGATGAGGTTCTATTACGTTTAACGAATATTAAGACCCGTTAACTATTAAAGAAGCTTAATGTAAGATACCTAGGTCCCTTCTAAGTTAAGAAACAAATTGGTAAGCTAGCCTACTATCTCTAGCTACCCCCATCTATGGCCTGTATGTATTTAGTGTTTTATGTAAACCTACTGGAGCTATGGCATAGACTACTACCGGAAAAGAACTTCCATCTAGGCCCAATTGAACACCCTAAGGTAGTAGGTGAGCGGTATAAGGTTAAAGTTATACTATGCTATAAGTCTGTTAAGAATAAGCTTCAATATAAAGTTAAATGGCTAGGCTGGCCCGCTAAGGACTCTATATGGGAACCAGAGGATCACCTTGATTATTACAAAGATATTCTAAAAGAATATTAGGATTAAGGTCTATAATCTATAAATCGCAGAAAGCGCTCTAATACTATAGTGTTATTGCAACCTATGAAGAAAGCTTATAGTAGGCCGTAAAAGGCCCTAAAGAGTAAATAGGTCAAATTGGATATGGAACGGATAGGCTCCAGAAACCATAAGGATTAGGGCTATAGCCTAAGGCAGGACAGGTCCTTAGCCTTTTTACGTACATAGTATAGAGTTAATAGGGCATTTTGCTAGAATTGCATTCCTATTTATTAATCTATATTAGGAACATTGTTCCTAGGGCTTTTAAGCCCTTCCTAAAAGCCTTCTAAGGCCTTCCCGAGCACCTAATTAAGGTACTTAATTGCTACTATATATAAGAATAAATCCTAAATGCCTAATCTGAAAAGCCACTATGCCTTATCCTTAGGAGTAGGGTCAGTATCCATTAGCCCTCTAAGGGATGGCTAACGGGAATGAGATCCCTTTATAGGTATACAAGTAGGCATAAAAATAGAGGTAGGACGATAAGGTATAGCTAGGGCAGAGATCCTTAAACGCTTAACACTAATATTAGGTCCAAACCAATACTAATAAAGCTCTTGCGGCGTTAGCTTATAGTTAATAAAGACACGCTCAAGCCCAGAATGAATAGAGATGTTGGCTAGTTAGTACAGTCTAGAACCACCTAGACCTTACTACAGTAACTATTAGTTACCTATCTGCTAGGTACCTGAAGGGTAACCTACCTAATACCGCATCATATTGTGCTCTTTTAAAACTTAATATGTATGCGCGAACTCCTTCTTGTGGTAGATAGCAACCTTCTTCTTATCACCCCCATTCTTTACCCTATCCTTAGTATACCAGCCTTGCTCCCTTATTAGGCGTTGCTGGCTGGCTTGCTAGGAATTATAGGCGGTATAGATGGCTGTGGCGTAATCTTAAATTTAACCAAGTCGTTCAGCATTTGCGCTGGAATGAGAGAGAGCCCAGGCGATGTAGTAGTTAAGGACATTAAAGGAACGTCGCCACTTAGGCCTAGGCTATTGAAGCTATAGTTAGCAATGGAAATCTATTAAGAATAGAAAAGCTCACCTTAACGCAACTGCCGCTCTTAGTACGCATGCATTAATTACAAGGACTAAAGGTATTAGATCTAACGCAGTACGTCTTATTACAAGCCTCTAGAATCCTCTTATTAGACTTCTGGTCTTTTAAGGACGTATAGGCAAAATTATTTAGGTAGGACCAGCACTAGTTGCGGGTTAGCGGAGGTTAGGGTTCTATATACAACGGTAGGGCTAGAATATGCTAAGGAATCAGCTTAAAAGAGCAGTTAGTAGAAGAACAAAGAGGCATATTAAATTAATAACGGAAAAGAAGAAAATCTTAATGATATATTAAAGATACGTCCAAAATTAGACGAAGGCTGATGATAGGAAGTAAGGTGTTAAGGAAAAGGATTAAGCTCGATAAGCAAGGTGTCTTTATAATTTACCTCCCAACACCCTTCTGGTAAATAGCCGCAACCTTGCCGATATAACTCTGTTATAATAGCGCAATTTAGAAAGAAGGAAAAATGAGTATAAGCCATTTAGCCATTACTTCCTTATAAAAACTGATTATGCGGCCAGGGGAAGGCAATTAAGACGTTAATTAAAAACGCATATAGGTTAAATTATACCTAAACGATACTACAGTATCAAAAGAATAATGTTATAGACGTTTTTAACAATCGCATAATAGCTATAGGCGCTATTGCAAAGTGTCTCCTATTTGCTGGGCAGTAAAGCTACGCTAATTATATAGTATAGGACTACTAGATTTGAAACTATATACACAAAATCTTAAGAGATAAGTCTCTTTAATTAACTAATTGATTACCTAACCGTATATAGCAGCCCAAGGGCAAATGTGGGAGCAATGCGTTAGTGACGCAGGGGATTAGGAGAAAGGATTACAGATTATATCTTAATAGTCAAAGACGACGGTAAGCTAAGGCCCTGTACGTCAAATCCTATACTAAAAGGTTCTATGGAACCATATTAGGAACACTAAATTGCCTATAACACTCGCGATTAATTGCAGACCGGCATAAAGGCTTAGAAGTAGAGTTGTATAAAAATCCTTGGGTTAGCCTAGGTAGTTACCAGTACGCTTTTAGTAGGCTTCTAATGGGTCTCCTAGTAATCCTCGCGTTTTTTCTCTAGTTATTGTTTTTCCTTATTAAGGTTTTCAGGAGTTCAAAGCAGGGGTTAGATAGATAGATAATATATAACAGCATACCAATATCTCTCCAAACCCCTTTTGGGACGAGCCCTCTATAATCTCCCTACCGCAAGGTAATGGCGATCGGGGGCCAACCACAAGAAGGGGGGGGGCAATGTAAGGGATATTATTGCGGTCACCTCGGGTTGCCCTCAGGACAACCCCCGGACACCCCTCGGACGTCCGTCGGTCACGTGCCGGAGGCACGTGCCTGTAGTATATAGTCTCCACGATCCTCGAGGCCTTACCTCCTTAAGGATTCGTCTCTCTCACCAATCTATCTTGTTCCACAATCGTGTCCTTATAGCCCCCTGTCTATAAGTTCCCCTTATATTACCCTATTGCATTTAAAGTGTTCCAGTTATCCTATAGGGGCGGCTACTATATTAGCTCTTATAAATTATTAAAGGGAGTAGTATTAAACGTGTTCTAATAAAATAACCGTACTTACTCCGCTAAAGAATTAGTGGCTACCGCACTTAACAAGCTTAAATTGCTCTGGGAAGATGGCGGCTGCATTAGCTCTAGTAAATTATTAAAGGGTATAGCATTAAATGTGTCCCAATTGCGATTAAAGGGCGTAGTATTAAACATGTTTTAATTAGGTAGCTGCACTAGTTCCGCTAGAGAACTTAAGGGTACTATACTTAACGTGCGCCCAAATAGCTCTCTGCGTAGCTATAATGCCAATTACTTAAACTCTACTTAAGAACTAGAGGGCGTTGCCTTAAATTTATAAATATTTATATGCTAGGTAAAACTTAATAGTCTTTAGAATTCCCGTTCGTATATATAGCAGTATTTATTTAGTTAACTCTTTTCTTTATAAAACTCCCTTACATATTTCTAAATATTATATAACTTACTAAAATAGCGGGTATAGAATGGATATGGAAATTTCTTTAAAGGCTTTCTCTCCTTTTTAAGAGATAATATATAATCTATAGCTTATGTGTTATTTTTAGTCTAATAATGCCTAATATTCCGTTTACTTTGGTAAGGTTTAAAGATTATAGAGTAACCGCGTTTTTGTATTGGAGGTATTATAATATATAGGGTTGTACTAAATTCCCAAGTTTTGGTAGATAGAGATTAGATAGGTTCTATTACTTATAATTCCTACACCTTTAAATATGTATTTTGTATAGTATAGAAGAGATATCTATAGTTCCTACTGTATAAGGGACCGAAGGCTTTAAAGTGCCCCTACTGCAATTAATAATAGATACTTATTATTTGCGTAAGAGGCTGCTAGGTGCCGTAGGGGAAATTAGTATAGATCTCTAAGGTTACGGACTTTGTTAAGCTTTATTACTAAGTAAAAAGGCTGCCTATAATTAGGAGGGATTATAATGCTAAAGAAGTTATTGTATAGATACTAAGGAAGGTAAAACTAGGGCTTATTATATAGCGAGACTATAAAATAGGGAAAGATTGGGAGGAATAAAAGAGATATAATAAGCAAAAATCTAGGTAATGCGCGTTATGTTAGTATGTTATATACAGGCTATAGGGGCTAAGCTTATTAAATAGAGAATTACAAGCCGCTAGGGCAGGAGCACTAAAAATAAAAGGCGTGCTAAGTAAGCCTATGCCTTAGTAAAAGAGGTACTTAGAGATATTAAGGCCTAAAAAGGTATATATAAAAGGAGGCGGCATTACGGATACGGCTGTTAAAACTAATCTCAAGACCCTAGTCACTCTTACTACCTTTTTTTAGCTTAGGGAGGCTGGTTTCCTAAGGCGCTATAGGAGTCCCAGAGGAGTCCTAAAAGATTCCTAGAGGATTGCTAAGAGATTGCTATTAAGGGGCACAATATTCTATAAAGGTGGTTAGAGGGAATTAGGCTATAACCTAGCCTTATAGCCGCCCTGTTACCCTACTACCCTATTACGCTATTACCTTATCACCTTATTGCCTTTTTTTACTTTAGTTAATCTCTTTATTAATAGGACACCCCTGCTTTTTAATATAATATATAAACTTCCTATTATAGCATTTGTTGGCGCTAAGTTTGTTTATTTACTTATTCTTAGTTAAGTAGTGCTTTTATGGCTTTATTTACTGACTACGTCACGGCGTTCTCTCTACTTTTAAATAATTTTTTACTTCCTCCCTCTCTAAACTATTTTCAGAGTCTCCCTTTATTACTAGCTTAAAAACATCTCTCCTACTTCGGCTAAGTTATTATATATATTATTGGAGTTGTTCTAGTATACTAGACTAACCATTAAAGTTTATACGTGCAGCCTTTTAAAGTAAATTACTAACTAAAGATTAGGCTCTATTTTTGTAAAAATTCTATATAAACATTCTAAAAACTAGTTTTAATAAGTATTTCCCAGTCGTTGTTAGTATTACTATACTTGCCTTTCTACTCCTAATTTCCGGCTTTATACTAGTATTTTTCCTACAATATTGGATAATAGGGCGTTTATTAGCCTTTTTAGGTAGTCTCTTAGTAAATATATTATTGGGTGCGACTTTTACTACTTCTACCTAGATAGTAAGAAAATATAGAACATTAAAAGTGTTATAGCTCTTATGCGCTACAATTATTCTTATACTATATTCTGGCATTTACTTTATATTTATTAATATATATCTATTCCTTTTAGTAAGCTACTATAGTAACGCTCTAATAACCTTTACTAATATAAATAGGGACACTCTTTTATAGAATGTGTTATAAACGTTACTGTCGTTTTGCTATAAGCTTAGTCGCTTTATATTAAATACTAATGGCATAATATAATATCTTACAACATATCTATTAGCCCTAGTAATTTAGAGAAAGCTATATAGAGATATTTGAACCCTAAATACCCTAACTAACCTATTAGCCCTAATAGCTTAGAGGAAGCTATAATATTAAACCCTAAATCCTCTTATACTAAAACTAATTGTGGGAGAAATAGGTAAGTTCTTAGTTATTTTAGTTACTTCTTAGGCTAATACTAGTTTAGTAGTTTTAAAATTTATATTAGCTGTTTTGTTAATATAACCTATAAAGCGCGGAGAGAAGGCAAGACCTTTCTATTTAAGGATTTCAAAGCTACAGATAATCCCCCGCTAGATAAAGGCCTTTAATCTAAAGCATATATTCTATAGTAGGATTATATCTTTCTACTTAAGAAGGTTAAAGCTATAAATAACTTTCTACCAAATAAAGTTTTCCTTAGAGATAATCGCCACACACTTTAGTTATGCCTTAAACGTATATATCTTAAGCAAGAGTAGGGAGACTTTATGTCCTAGATGCTAGAGCTTGGCAACTTAAAGAGGGAGGCTATAGAAAAGCTAAGGCTATAAGAGGCATATATAAGAAACTGTTAAGTTATTTAGGAGGATTTTTTTTTTTATATTTTAATATCCGATTGTATTATACTACGTATAATACTACGCATGCAGCCTCTAGGCTATGGCGCTATAGTTCTATATACAGGAGGAATTTTCTTCTTAGGTAGCAGCTATATATAGACTTTATCAAAGCTCAAAGCCTTTTACTACCTTTAAACTTCCTTAGAAAACTCGGCTAAAGTACGGCTTCTCCTTTAAAGGCACGTAATATTATCTAAAATTGCCTTATATAGCTAAGGTTAAAATGCACTCTATTAAAGCCACTAAACGCGTCTCTAGCTCTATACCTTATCACATAAAACCAGACTGTGGTTTTTGTTTATTTTTAGGGGAGAAGGCCTTATATAGAGTCTCTTGTCATTATATAAAGCTTTTATACTAGAAGTATACCAAATTTTAAAGGGCTGGGAGTGGGGCAAATGCTAGCGCTCCATAACTTAGCTAATTACTTTTAGTTATACAATAAAGCCTTAATAAGTAACGGTTTAAATATCTATAGGTTTTATTACAGATAGGTAACTAGGGTAATTGGGGGAATATATACCTAAGCACAAGCCAGAGTATAGTATATTTACTTTACCCCTCTTAAATAGTTAGACTTTTATATTTTAAAGTCTAAGCCGCAATCTATAGGGCAAACTGCTAATTTAAGAAAGCCCTAAATACTACCCGTTCTCTTACTTATTAATCTAAAATATACTAGCTTCTATATATTAACTAGCACTAGAACTAAGCCCCTATATATAGCCCCATACCTTAAGCCTATTACTTAGCTTAAAGTTAGGAGGATATTAGTATAATTTAGCACTCTAGGGCTTGCTAGATTAGTTACTAGAACGCCTCTATATCTATAGTGGCCCACTAATAGATTTTTTTATAAGAAATTGGTGTTCTGTTCTTATTTTCTAGGTTAATTAGCGCCTCCAATTTTAGGCCTATATATACTTTTACTGCTTCTAAACAACTAGGGTTGAACTATATTATAGTTAGCTCTTCACTAACCTTCGCTATATATAATTATATATCCATATTAAGTTGCTAACGCCACCTTCTAATGCATTTGGCATACCAGGTTTAGACCTATATATACCCTCGCCGTTCTAGCAAGACATTGGCTATATACAGTATGCTTAACCTTTAACCAGTCTTTGACATGCATATAGTATAGCGTATACTATCGTTTTATCAGCCAATATATTAATAGACCACTAAGTCCAGACCTCCAGAGCTAATATTCTTGTCACTTACTATATTATATCTTCCTAGGGAGGTTCCCAATTCTAAGGATACTCTTATAGCTACTTTTACAACTCTTAAAGCCGCCCTAGTAGCAGTAAGATTCCAAGTCCTTAATACTAACTTTAACGAAAGCGTTCGCACAACCAATAGCAATTACTCTATGCTTATTTATATCGCAATGCCTCTTAGTAACCACACTATATTAAGTTTAAAGATTTTTTGTAATACGATTTATAAAAAAGGTGTTAAGGACATAGTTAGTGCGTATAATATTTCCGGCAAAGCCTATAAGAAGCTTCCTAATAGACTTATAGTTCTACACTACTATCTAAGTATATATCCTTTAATAATATAAATTTATAGACTAATTATAATGTAGAGTAAGGGGCAAAAGTTAGAAGAGAAGTACTTAAGGAATATATAGTAGAGCAATAGAATAAAGGATGGATTGCATAGATGGCTAGAAAGCTTAGGCTATAGGGGTAGGTAAGCTGGCTTACTCGCTACCAAATTAAGGGTGCTATATATTAGAGGTCTACAGAAATACTACTATCTAATTATATAAAGGAATGTTTTATAGGTATACAGGAATAATTAGAAAATTTTATATAGACTATTAAGGAATATAGAGTCCTACAAAATATTTTCGTTATTATATTTTTAAGACGAGGTTTAGAATAAATAAGACTTAGTATAGCTTGGATAAAGGACCTAGGGTTAGTATATCTGCTATAAAGACTAATCTCGTCTAAGAATAGCGTCTAAAATCTAGGGTAAATAATAGATTAGTCAGCTAGATACTAGGATTTTACCACCCCTTTAAAGCCCTTTACTACTTTAATACTTATAGACCTTATCATAGTGCCACCCCCTAGCTGCAGCTATAAGAATCTTATCGGCTAGGGGATTTTAGGCACTATATATCGCGATAAACTTCAAAACAAGGTTATTAAAGCTCCAAATAACGCGAATTCTTAACGCTTTATTAAAGTTAAAAAGGAGATCTATAAGAGACTTAGTTAATATAATAGACTCTTACAATACTATAGCAGTAAACTTTTCTAAAAGGATAACCGTATAGTAATACATCTAGAACGTGCTCTAAACGGCTAACTCTATGGGTTTCTTTAGGACAGAAGCAACAACGTTAATTAAATTTTATAAATATATTAGATTTTATAGCTTACGGACGTTCTTAAATATATTTACTCCAGATATATTATATATAGTAATATTTTATACCATAATATTCTCTTAGATAAATACTTAAACGTAGAGCTAATCAACTTTGCTAGTTTATTAATTAATAGGTCTCCTCTTCTCGCTTTATACTCCGTTTAAGCCTAAGCTTTATATCTAAGTACGCCTTAAAAGGACGAAATTTTTGCCTTTAGATCGGCTTATTATTATATCTTAATGCGTTATATCACCTTTTATAAGCTTTCCGACGATAATATAAAAAATTATTATAAATAAGGAATATTTCCCAAATTAAAGTCCCTAGGGGTCTTTGGAGTTATTATTAGAGGCTATTAAAACGGCAAATATAACCATATAGATAATGTTATTAAAGAAATAGATAAGTAAGGTATGTTTATAAAACTAGGAATTTTAACTATCTAAACTTATTTGTAGGATTACGGAATCTATCCCTAGTAACGGCGCCGCGGCATTTTCTCTAAACTCTTAAGGCTTTCCTTTTCATATTCATAAAATCTTATCTTTAGCTTAAAAATCTAAAGGCTTCTCTATCCAGATTTATACTTTACCTATTTCTTAGGCGTTATTGGCGTTAATAAAGGTAAGTTTTGTGCTTTATAAGTCTACTAGTTTTACTATCCTTATATATAGTATAATATACTAACCATCCTTTATTTAGGATATACTGGACAATTTCTAGTTACTAGTAAGCTTCTAAACTACGCCGTACTTTATATTATAGGTATTAGATTAAAACACGCTTACTTACCTTATATAATAGCGCTAGGGCAGGGGACGATACGATTTATCTTTAAGGAATATCTTAATCTCTTCTAGCACTTTTTATATATAACGGTAATTTTAGTAAATTAGCATATTTTAAGTATAGAGAAGTTTATAATTTAACAAATTCTTTTAAGTATATTAATAGTAAAATAGAGGATTCGTAATATAAACAAATAGGTACTATAATACCTAATAATATAATAAGTCTCACTACTTATAAAGCTCCGTTTTGATTAGATATATATAATATAGATAAGTTGGCAGCAAAATTTAGATAAAAATGGCTGCATACAGCAATACCGCCTTAAGAAAATGCACTTAAATAATTGGACCACTAAATGCAAATCTTGGCTTTCTATTTCTATAGAACTAACTAAAATACAAAAATACGCCCAAGCTACTAGCCCCGTCCCTTCTATATAGCAACTCTACCCTTTATTTCCGCAACTTTAGAAAAAAAGTATACCTATAATAATCTAGCTTTAGCTTACTAAACGCGTCTTTAGTAAGACTTAAGGGCATCTTTAGAATTTAAAAGCCCGCTTTTATAAACCTAGGTAGGCTTCTAAGCCACCTTATATTTACGCCCTAACTTAGTTATTCTTTCCCCTAGAATATTATTAATCTCCTATTTATTATCCAAGCTCACTTTATTAATTTTATCTTTTTTAGTCTAGGTATAACGCTTTATAATAGGCTCTAGGTTTAAAACGTCACTCTAGTTATTAGCGACGCTACCGCTATTACCGCCCTTGTCCTTATTATAAGTATAATTGCTAACCTTATTATGCGGCGGTTTAATGCTATAGAGAAGGGTAGGCTCCTAAAGTAAAGGGCTGGTAGGCTATAGAGTGGATACCGCTTACTAGTTAACTTATAGGTATTAAGAGTCAAGGTTAAAAATAGGAGGGATAGGGAGGCTAGAAGATAAGTCTTTATAATAGGTGGGTGGCCTTTATTACTTCTAGGGACGTAGACTATTACTACCCTCACCGCCCTTGCCACCCCCACTACTCTCTTTAGCAGGGTTATTAAAATTATAATTGGAGATATTATCCTACTTAAGCTTCCGCTTCCTTAGTATAAAAAATAATTCGCCTTCCGTATTCCCTTTTTTATAATTACCCTCCTCCCTAATAAGCAGATTGTCTATATCATAGTTATTAGGTTATAGTAATGATATTTTTAATATCTATAACTTATTAATATTATCTGTATTATTGGCTATTAAGGAGTCTTAGTTAGTTACTATATAGGTCTCCAACTTCTATATAGCCTAGGGGACAGTTATAATATTAATTCCCTTAGCTAGGCTATTTATTTTATTAACGCCTTCTACTATAGATTTAAGGTAGTTATATATAGATACGCCAAAGAGATCTTCTAGCTCCTTTAAGGAAGGTAACTCCTTATCCTCGTCGTCCTTATTACTACGGTTATTTCCATTACCTAATAATTGTTAAATAAGGCCGCTATATAGGGGGGAAGTATATACCTAACCTATAAGGTGCTAGTTAATCGCCGGCTTTATTAGCTTTATTGCTAGTATTACCGGCTCTATTACCTTTAGCTTTGGGTTTTAAGTCTGGGTTGGCTATATTATCTTTAATAAATATTAGATTCGCTGCTGGTTATTAGATATATTTATAGTTATTAGAAAAAAAAGGAGGGGATAATTGCTTTCCTCTAGCGTCTTAGCTATTACTTATATTCTTATAAATATCTTTATACTTATTAAAAGCCTAGAAATCTGCGGGTGCCTTATTAGGTGGAATGTTTAAAAAAGGCAATGTGGAATAACTTATCTGAGCGCAACCAGGCCAGGTATTTTATAGAATTATCTCTTAGAGAGAAGCGAGGTACTCTCCCCTTTTTTATCCTCTTTTTAGGTATATTACTTATATTTACCTCAGAAGCCGTAATTATATAATACTAAGAAGCCTTCGGTTTTTTAGGGGGTATAGCATAGAAATTGATATTATTAAGTAAAATTTCTAAATAAAAATAAAGGTGTTAAGAAGATGCTACTATTGCTACCGCTATTGTTATTAAAATTATTATTGCCTTATGCCTTTCCAATAGCCCTAAAGGATAGGTTACGCTAGGCTTTCAAGTCTACGCCAGTCCCCTCTTCACTATTAGCTTATATCCGCAGTATCTATACTAAAATAACCTTATTAGCTTAATAGCGAATTAAAACATATAATCTACGCTCCACTAGCAATTACCGTTTATAATATATAAAGGTTTATAAGGGCTTAAACTCTATTACAAGATTAACGCCTATTAGGAAACTATAATTAAGACCCAACTAACCTAGCTAGTATATTCTGCCTCTAATAGGGGTATTACACCAAGCCTCCTTATTAAGTAGGTTAGTAATAAAGTACCTCCTCTACCCTTAGAGTTAGGGCTAACGCTAATATGTCCGTTTTCTAACCTAATATGCTAGTAAGCTAGATCCTCCGCGCTAGATCCTCTATAAGACTATAATTCCTAGTATTAAATAGGTAGGGGGGGGGGTATGCTATAATTCTACTAAGCATTAAAAGATACTCTAAGTAATAATGTAACAGTGCAAGTGTGGGAGAATTGAATGAGCGGCTTAATTCTAAATCTATGGAAATCAAGTGAACTAAATACATGAAAGTAGACCCGAACTCCGAAGTCTATGACTCGTTATTTGACCGTATCCGAGACATACAAGGGTAGGGTCGATCCTGTCTCGGAGCCTCTGTAAAGGCAGTAGCAAGCTCCTTATTACGCTATTAAAGAAGCCTAATTTCCTCTAATTAGACCTATATAGTAGCTAGGAGCTCCCTAGTAGCTAATTCTTAAATTTCCGGTATTGCAGAGGGGTAAGAAATGGTTGCTTAGTACTGTAATCTGTTACTTATAGTAGAGGGTGTTTTAGGGTGCATTGGCGACGAAAGGAGCTATAGAGGCTCTGCTAGATTTGGCGTAGGAGTAGCAGGTCTCCTAGCAACCTAAGCACTGCGCAGTTTGTGTAGTATTCTCTTAGCATCCAGGGGGTAAATTCCAGTAGCTTTAAATAACTTTTTAATATACTCCGGAGTATATACTCTCTCTTAGATCTACCCATACATTTCTAGGAAGTAGGCACGTATAATTCCAGTAATTTCCCTTAAAATATATTTATTAACTTTATTAGAATAGGCCTTTTTAAGAATACTAAAGAGGCACTAATCTAAAGGCTGAAGATAATGTGTAGAATGCGGAGGTAGGTAGAAAGGGACTATCTTTATATCCTTATAGTATTAAATAAAGTCCAAGGAGAGGTGTGATATATGGCCATCTATTAAGAGAAGCCTCTAACCATATAGCTTACTAGCAGCCTCTTATTCTTTACGGATATCCGCTCAATAGTCCTCTTAGCGGGTATATATATTAAAATGCCTTATCTAATTAGATATATAGCTTTAGTCGCTCTAGCTATTATTCGAGACTGCTATTTAATAGTCTGGCACTAATCTAAGAGCTTCTTAGGCTATATGGGTTGTAATAACCTTCCCTTTAAAAATAAAATAGGAAGGAATTAATTCGCCAGTGGCATTAATAGAGGCAATCTCGCTCGTCCACTTTTAATTACCTAGCGTAATAGGTTATATAGAGGAACCATATAGCATGACTTTCTTAGAGGCATGCGCGTACCCCATTTAATATCTAGTTTTATCTATATTCTAGTAATTAGGTGCCTTAATATAAAATTCTATACAGGTGGCCTCTAACTTATTAAAGAACCTCTTATATACTAGCAAATTGTTATCTACTATAGCTCTCTCTATTTTAAGATAGTAAGCGTATTAAACTTAAAAGGATTAATAGCGTTTTAAGTATGAATCCACCTATTAGATACCAAGAAATGCCTAGCTAGTATCCTAGCTGGCATCTTAGAGCTGCTTTTTATATATATCTAGGGCAATCTTACGGATCTGGCTCTTCTTAAGAGGAAAGTAATGCTTTATAAGGATTGTACAGTATTTTTTTAACAGCTGCTTTAAATTCTGGGCTTAACTCTTGCTAGAATTAATATACTTCCTTATAGGATTAACGTGTTCTGTTAATGCGCTTAAGAATAGCGTTAGGATGGATCCTATATAATATTGCAGCTCTTATAGGGGTTCTATAGTGCCTAGTTCGGTGCGCAGTGATAGCTTCCTATATAACAGTCTCCTTGGAAGGCCTATGACGTATAGGAGTTATAGGGTGTGTATAAATTAAGGCTATACAGAGAGGTGGAAGCATTAAGGTGGAAGCATTAAGTTGAATTTTAATGTTCCTGTTTATGGCAGAATCGCTATTCTGACCAATCAGAGCTCGGCGGTGAGCCTATGCACGAGCCAATTCAAATACCCCCCTCAAATACTCTATAGGCTAGTCGGTCGAGTTGCTAAATGCCCTCAACTGCGTGCCAATTGCGTCAACCACCAACTATTGAGGCTATTAAGAGGGGACCATATTTTACCGATAAGCCGTTCTTTAAAATAGAGAGTTTCTAATTATATAGTATCCTAGCTTCTTTATACCACGTAAAGATATAGACGCGCCCTTTATAGATAATAAATAGTAGGATTACATACCCCGCGGCACAGATACTTTAAATAACGGTAACCCACTTTTAATCGCCTAGCTAAATAAGCTCTGGTTAAGTACGTCTCTTAAAGCCAGTAACCACTTTTATAGACCTAATAACACCCATCTAAAAGCCAGTCTTATTAAAGTTGTATATATTATTATCCTGGACACTATACTTGTCTTTAATCTCCTTAATAAGCTTAAACCACGCGCTAATAACCTCTAGATCTTCCTGCTGTATCCTCTAATAATCCTTTGCTTAGTTAAAAGCTATTTTAAGCTTATCTAAACACATTACAAACCTCTCTACCCAGCATTTATGTAACAGTGCAGTGTAGGAGAATTGAATGAGCGACTTGATTGTAAATCTATGGAAATCAGGTGTAATATATACATAAGATTGGGTACAGGCAACAGAGACAGGTAGTAAGAAATACGAGATATACGAGGGTAGTGCTGACACTGTCTTGGAGCCTTCCAGACTGCAGTACTGTGTCTCAGCACAGTATCGGTAGTCTGTTACAATTTACCTACTAGGTCTCCACCCCGTGCACCTAATAGTTTATTTGCCATATCTTCCACCTTATACTATTAGGGAGGAAACCCTTGCAAATTAAGGTTAAGGATATATTAGACAATCGTCTACTCTTTAGTCTGGGTAAGCTTGCGGCAGTTTAGGACACAATCATGTCGTGCCTATATTCCGTTAACGCGTTGGCGGAGGGTACGGGGATTAACATTAAACGATTTAGCAGCAGCTTCGGCGCTTAAAAATTGGCCTAAAGATAGGTTTGTAAAGCTAGATTAATTCTACCGTCTTTTTAAATGGATTATATATTGTTTTGTCGAGACATAGTTGTGTAAAGGTAGATGGTGGACGCCAAGGAAATTATCGGACACTCGGTGATGGAATACGTTATCATGACTGTGTTAGTTGTTCATGTTGTAACTCCGACGCAAGCATTCTACCAAAAGCCATAATGCTATAGCTAGAAGTTCAAAGCGCTTCAATTAACGGCAAACGAATAGCCTCTCGTAGAGACAAGGGTATCTAGTTTTCAGTTATGCAATGCAGTCCAAACTACTCCAGACGAAACCCGTGCAAAAACAGACGAAGGATGAACCACAATGCAATGCTGCCGCGCATAGGAGAGAGCAAAAGAACTTGGCGCGAGAGAGAAGGACCCGGGAAACCCACGCCGCACAACCTACGCCTCCTCAGCCTCACGCACGGTGCATAGCTCGCCGGGTTCTTCGCTAGCCTGCCCGCCCGCGTGCGTCGTTGGAGCCTCGCGTATCTCATTCGTTCTCATCGGCTCGATTGGTTCCTCCCTTATGTTCGTTGAATGCAGAACCAACGTGCCATTCTCCTCTATTATATGCCGTTTTACTTTTCAAGCCGCCCTTTACGCCGACAATAATACAATCTCCAAAGAATCGCGAGGGTAGCTCTATAACCGAAAAAGGAAAAGACTTTTGTTTAGTACAATGTATATGAACAGTTTGCATTTGACACCAAGTCGGTAGATGTCCGTTTTTATGTTGGGTATCAACGAAAGATTGATACACTCTGAACTCACAGAAAAATACTGAATAATAGAGAGAAGGCTAGACCAATAGGGAAGGAGTATAACAGGAAGCGTTTATTATCCCCTTCGAACGCTCTTAGCGGGAGGCGAACTGACATGGCGCCGCTTGTAGGTTTCGGTGTTCCAGTAGCGACGTAGACGCCTGTCAGCTGCGCGCTGCTGCTCGTAGCGCCATTGGATGAGCTGGTGGGTATGCTTACGGGCAGACTGCCAGGCACGCCTGCGATGACAGTGCTAGCAGGGGGGTTATAGTCGTCGGCATCCTCGTACCAGACACCGTCGATCACGACACCCTTAAAATTCATTATCGAGTTGATTTGGTCCTGAGTACAAGTGTCGTTAATATCACGAATCCAGCACGTGCTCTCCGGTTCAGATGGAGCTTTGTTGGTGTGATTTGAATACTGCGGGCCTTTGGTTGCGAAAGAGTCAAGCGAAATAGATTCACCAGTTCCCAAGTCTGTGCCTTCAATAATGCGTGTAAAAACTGTGAAGGCAGTTTCAGGTTGGTAAGCCGGGACAAGGTGGCCGGAGTCATATATCCGCGAGAAGGATAGATTGCCGAACTGGCGAACTGCACCGCCGACGTAAGAAGAATTGACGATAATGTCTGCATAGCCCGCAGCGGGGAAAGCGGATGCATAGTTGGGGACAAGTGCCGCAAGTGCTAGGGATACGGCTTCTCCACCGTACCAGTTACAGATGTAGTCTGCATCACCATAGAGGAGAGCTACGCGGACGCCGAGGGTCAGTAAGTGAGCAAGGGAGGCGATCTGTGACCCGCGAACAATATCGCCAGCTGCGAAATGCGTCAGTATGCGCCCAAGGAATATTTCCAACTGTATGAAACAAAAACTGGGATAATTATTTTTGAAGAGTAGGCAGATGCTTCATGCGACCCCCGTGACAGAGTTTATTCCAAACGCCGCAGCATGTGAAGATGCATGAAGAAGTTTGGGGGATATACATACTTTTCTGGAAGAGATAGAATATCATGTCATTGCTCTCGGTATAATTAAGAGGAGCCCCGATAGACTTTTGTAAAGGAGCAGAATTAAGGTATTCAAGATATGCGGGACTCGGAAAACTGGTAGGAGTAGTAACCCTAATATCATAGAAACTTCTGCCGGACTCGGAATATAGTCCCTCAATATTATCACAAACCTGCTCAGCAGCAGCACATATTTCGTTCGTCATATACTCATCACCTTCGCCCTCAGGATCATTGGCGCTCATGCTGCTCCGGCAAGCATTGATAGCCTCTTGACAACCACCTGAAGCCTGAAAATCGCTGAGAGCATTAAACATGGTAACATCGTCAATAGCCTTGATCCCGTACGTGTTGTTGTTTGCAAACTTCGGGTAGAATGGAATTTGAACGAGCTCGTCTATAATCCCGTTGAGGATGCCAACCGCCGTAAGTCTGATTTCGAGTGTGGTGTTCCGCAGTATCAAGCCAGCCGCCCGGTTCGCATTTTGCCGTTCAAAAAGGTTCGCAAAAGCGGGACCGTACTGACCTCCATAACTTTCTGCAAAAAGATTAACGCCGGTTGGCAATGTGGTCGTGCTATTTGGTTTCGTTCCAGGATTGTACTGCGGGAAGGCGGAGAGGAAGCCTTGAAGGAAATGCCAAGCAGCATTTGCGGCAATTATGGACGTGTTGGCAGTGTGCAACTGGTTGCCACTGCTGAATGTGCCGTTAAGGAAAGTGTAGGTTGGTTGTGTAGAAGGGACAATAGTAGGGGCAAGGTAGGTGTCGCCATAAATATTGTGGGACTTGTTGATCAGGACATCGTAAGAAAATCCCACTTGAGCCGGTTGGTCAATGTAGAGAATGTTAGAGCTCCTATCCCATCCCCACACTCTTGACTGTGTGCCGTATCCCCCGTCCGACATTTGGACTACCTCGCATGGCCCGCTCTCCTGGAAAAGACCGATCATGCTGCTACTGCCTGGGCCACCATTCAGCCATATTGTGAGGGGAGCCGTCTCAGGGTTTTGTCGAGCTTCGATGAACCAGAAAAAGGTATTGATGGAGTAGTTCTGTTGGTAGGGTGCGATGGTGAAAGGAGGTAGATTGACATAGCCGGTGTATTGTTTCTGCGATGTAAAGACAGTGGTACATGTTCCCGGGTCGGGTGACTTATATGAGATGGTTATGTTTGGATCTATGGGAGACTTAATGACATTGGAATAGGTGGCGGGAGGAGGGAATTGAGCAGTTGAGAATGGCACAAGGCTAATGGCCGTAGCAGCAACGACAGGCAATAGTTGGAACAGCTACAGAGAATGCGCGTCAGCTGGGGAACTCCCCTCTTCTCCGAGACGCTGAAGCGATGCCCGGACGATTGCTGGGTGTTGAGGCTGAAGCTGTTCTGGTGGAAACAATGCGGGCATGGAAACGAGCTGGACTCACCATGATGATTGCTGCAATGTGGATGAGCTACCTCATGAATAAGATAACGGGGAGAGGCGATGAAAGCGAAGAGAAAGCGGAAGACAGACGCAGCAGCACGACAAAGCCGAAGCCAAGCTCGCACGGCCTCCAGAAGGATTGTGCACGCTGCGGGATGGAGCAAAGTAGAAGATGCAGCTTGGCGATAATTGAAAAGGGTTGCGCGGCGCTCATGTGGGGTCAAATCCGGGACCTGCAGCAATTCAGCACCACCCGGCCGAACAAGCGCATCAACACCAGCACTATGTGGGTGCACAAGGCAATTGTCAATGGCCAACTCGGGAAGGACCAAGGTGCGCTGAAGCAGGGTCGACGGCTTCTCTGTATACACAGATCATCTTGCAGCCAAATTTCTGAACAAAACAATCCGATTCCATCGGGGCCGCATTTATCCAGCCATCAAATAAACTTGGAACCATAAGTAGATACATAACGCATGGACATGCAGCCACGACTCAAATCATTACACCGGGTTTCAGCGTGGAATGTTCTGTGTTTCTCATTTAGCCCATCCAAGCGGCCATGAAAACCACACCTTCAACCAATAGAGATAACGATCGCTTATCAAATATGTTAAACTCCTTTCATCAATAGTGTTTATAGTCTAACTATAGTGCCTTCTTCTTTTAATATTAGAATCATATCAGTGAGGTAACTAGTGTAATTCTGGGCTCGACTTTCTCAGCTATCCGAGGCTCAACCTGCACATCTCCCCTCCATCAGTATCCGGCCACTAGTCTACAATCTTTTCTCCATCCTCACGCTCCACCTCACATACTTAGTCTCTACAACCGCCACGTAATCCCCTCCATGCCCTGAAATATCGCTGCTAGCCTTGGCTGGGAAATGATGGCTGAACAATCCCTTAACCCGCTGCTTTGCGTGCATCTGTTATCGATAACGGGTTAGCCAATCAAGTAAGCTGCACGAAATACTAGTGCCCAATTAATTCTAGTCGCGATTAGCGATGCACGCAAGCGGGTTAAGGGAGTTATACAAATCGACCTGTTTCCTGTCATTTGAGCTGCTTGGACTCTCCGGGTCTTGCAGGTCCCGAAGCCGGACATCAGGCCGTCGTACCAGTCACTCAACATGAAATCATATCCTCTGGACAACTCTGACCCCGAATTCGTACAGCAGTTTCCTTGCACCCCTCTGCGAGTGGGTATGCCACGCTGCAGGTCGTGCTATTCGCGCGATGCACGACTCGCGTGGGCAGAGGATAAAGGTCGCAAGGTCATCTATTGCAGGCAATGGATGCGGTTTAAGGTGCTGAGGTTCTAGCACTGTAATGTCATCGGGAATGGTTACGCGATCGGGATGGGAGGGTGAAGGAGAGGGAAAGTGAGCCCCACAATGCCCTAGCCAGAGAATGTCCCAGTCCGAACCATACAATAAGCTTGTTAGGTGTTCAATAGAAGGAACGGAAGAGAGGGGAACTGAAGAACAGCGAGCGGCATCTCGCTCATCCAATCCAGCGAAATCGGGAGTTCCGTCAGGATGGGAGCTCGCATTCGAGAGGAGGGCCTGCAGACCACGGGAGGCAAGCGCGAAGGTCTGGAGCTGGGACTTTAGGCGTGTATCCCAGTCTACGTCATCTCCAAGAATGAGAGCTGTGGTGAGGTTTTGCTCGACGATGCTGTGTAATGTTAGTTTCGATATGCCAGATGTTATCGTTGTGAAAGCAGATTTTTGAGTCCGGGAAGTACTGACGCTTGAAGAGTATTCATATGAGCTCGCCAGCTACCTTTACTGCCGGGCGAGATGAATTTATGATCTCTAGGTAGTAGCGCTTTCTCTAGGACATCGTCACCGGAAACACCGTCAATCCAATCTAACTGCGGGTTACTCACTACAGCGGAAAGACTCATGGCATCACGGCGGTCTGTTCGTGAAGGAGGGTTTGTGACGAGTATTTTTTAAAATTGCACACGTAAGTATTTATACACCAATCCTAGGGCAAAGATGTTTTCGTGGAGGCAGAGGACATATCGAGTGGACAGGAAGAATGAAAGTCGCATAGAAATAAGAAGCAGAAGCCATACGCCAAGCGTTTTGTTGAGCGCATCATCTAGAGCCTCTTCCGCCTTCGAGAAGCTATGCTTAAACTCCGAAACAAAATATCTCGAAGGGCTTGCATGCTGATACGCGAGGAGAAAGAGGACAGATGTGACAAAACATGATATCCCGACCAGGAGAAACCAGCTGTTTCGTTGCACGAGCATTTTTAGAATAAGCGATACATTTGAACATCATAAGACGTACAACCAGCACATTTGGAGATTCTTCTTAGGCAGAAAGTGACGTGGTCAGTGGGAAGAATGAAGTTTCCGTCACTATCGTAGACTCCAAGGTATTGGGGGTATCGACCGCAAGACTAAGGTACAGTCAGTGTTACCTCAGCAAGCTCATTACCTCAGCAGGCTCAGACGTTGGTGCGGATTTTCAATCGGTCCGCAAGCTGACTAACTACATTTGTGCGAAACCACCAGAATCACGTCTGAGGTTACCTCAGCAAGCTCAGACGTGATTCCGTTGGTGCGGATTTTCAATCGGTCCGCAAGCCAACTAACTACGTTTGTGCGAAACCACCGGAATCACGTCTGAGCGGGTTTCGCAGCATTTGTAGACCGCGTCAGCCTATTTTATGATTTTCCCTAAACCACAACGGCTTAAAATACTACCAAAAGTTGATCGATTAGAGAGACGACCCGATATTTCATGGATATCGGGTCTAAATTAGCCCGCGGCTGCCCAAAGTTAAGATCATTTTCGGCAAAAAAAAAAAACCGGTTGTTAACGGCGTCAGACTTATAGGCTTAGCTATAACGTCCTAACGAGTTTATATATATAAAGCGCAAAAGTTAATCGATTATAGAGCTGGTTCTTGCAATTATTTTAAGCCTATATACAGCTCTAGACCTTACGTGGTTGGCTTTATTAACTTTGTTAAAGATTATATATATCCCCATACAAATTTAGGCAACAGATGTCGCAACGGACGTCGCAACGGACGTCGCAATAGACGTCGCAATGGGTGTATATATAAGGCCCAAAAGTTGATCGATTGTAGAGCTGGTTTTTACAATTTTTTCAAGCCTATATGCAGCCCTAGACCTTACCTAGGTGGCTTTAACAATTTCGTTGAAAAAGGTAACTGCTCTACATACAAAACAAGTTGGATCGCCTAACAAACCTTGCAAAAGTCTCTCAGACCACAGAATCAACTTTTTGACAAAAAAGGTTAGCGATATCCGCTTGCGGATATACGTATGTCCGCCAATTGATTCTATGGTCTGAGCTTGCTGAGGTAACGTCTGAGGCAGATTTCCAAGGTTTGTTACCAGCTCCGACTTTTTTTATAATTCCCCCTACACTCGCGGCTAAATCGCTCAACCACAACGGCTTAAAATACTACTAAAAGTTCATCGATTAGAGAGACGACCCGATATTTTATAGATATTGGGTCTAAATTACCCTATAACCCCCTAGAGCCGTGCTTATTTTCTCCAAAAAAAAAAAAAAGTCGTTGTTAAGGATTGTAACATTACCTATAACATTATAATGTCGCAATAAGTATACGTATAAGAGCCAAAAATTAATCGTTTATAGACCTAGCTCGTGCGATTATTTTAAGCCTATATGCAGCCCTAGACCTTACGTGGGTGGCTTTATTAACTTTGTTAAAGATTATATATCTCCCCATACAAATTTAGGCAACGGACGTCACAACGGACGTCGCAACGGGTGTATATAAGGCCCAAAAGTTCATCGATTATAGAGCTGCTTCTGCGGATTAATTTAACGGTATTTCTAAGATAATTGCTGTTATGGAGGTGTAGATCAATTTCGTTAAAGAAGGTAACTGCTCTACATACAAAACAAGTCGGATTGCCTAAGAAACCTTGCGAAAGTCCCTCAGACCATAGAATCAACTTTTTTGTCAAAAAGTTGATTCTATGGTCTGAGAGACTTTCGCGAGATTTATTAAGCGGTCCAATTTGTTTCGTATATAGAGCAGTTACCTTCTTTAACAAAATTAACCTATACCCCCACAACGGCTATTATCCCAGAAATACCGTCAAATTAATCCGCAGAAGCAGCTCTATAATCGATGAGTATATCTACTCCGTAAGCCTCCACGATATCTAGTAGAAAGCGCCGCCGAATGGGCGATTCGCCTACTCAGGGTCTGCACGAAGCTCTGCACGAAGCTCTGCGACGGAGGCTCTGCACGAAGC
>Ga0307507_10001550_pt1 | contig 51217 bp, 10 predicted proteins | sample 7_EM_MG_FD_207223 | JGI IMG/M metagenome (GOLD analysis project Ga0307507, IMG submission 207223) | Populus trichocarpa ectomycorrhiza microbial communities from riparian zone in the Pacific Northwest, United States - 7_EM | ecosystem: Host-associated > Plants > Roots > Unclassified | place... | reverse complement strand
CGGATAATAGACCTATCAGCTGATAGTATCCGGAGACTATCCGGATAGTCTCCGGATAGTCTTGGCAAAAACCCCTAATATACTTACACTTGCAATGCACCCCCCAATATTAAATAAATATTTTTTTCATTAGTATAGATTTATAGAGCTTGTAAAGCGCTTTAAAATGGTACCACTTTTATCTAAATATCCTAAGGATAAGTAATATTATATAGATATAAAGCTTATAAGAGCTCCGCGGAATAAGGCTTACCCACATAGAGCTCTACTAAAGCTTAGCAAAAGCTCCACACGAAGCTCCGCACGAAGCTCTGCGGAGGCTCCACACAAAGCTCTGCGGAGGCTCCACACAAAGCTCTGCGGAGGCTCCGCACAAGGCTCTGCGTATAGAGGCTCTGCGTGAAGCTCTGCGGAGGCTCCGTATAAAGCTCTGCACAAAGCTCTAGCAAATACCTTTAGCTTTCCTACTAATTAGATATCTCCTTTCTACCTTTTTTATTTATACTTCTCTTTATATAAAATACTATAAAAACATGCGGATAGTTGGCCCCCCAACTAAAATTTTGACCCGAGTTTATAATTTAGAGCTTTATTATATAGACTTTAATTAATATATATAGAGATGAGGTTTTCCAGGGGGAGACCCCCTAGGACCCCCCTATATAGAGCTTTTGCTTAATTTAGAAGTAGTAATAAGAATAAGGCGCCTTGGTTACCGCTAGGTAAGGAGCTACTGCAGTAACCAAGGCGCCCTACTCAAACTAGGCTTAAAGGTCATATTGGTCACAAATCTAGTACATATTTAGACTGTAGAGCTTTAATATAGAGCCCTCTACATAGGATCTAATATAGTAGATTGTGATTCCAATTTAAAGCTTTATATACTAAATATTTTTAATGCCTAATAACTAAATCGCTGTATGGCTAGAATTAAAGTCTACTACCCCAACTTGATTAAACACGCGTGTAAGAAGAGACATAACGGTATGCCAAGACCCCTCCCCCTAACGGGTAGAGGCGGTGCAGCTACAGTAGCAACGCCTGACATGATTGATTTGTTAAAATAGGTATAGTTTAATAGTATTTTTTATTGAGCATACTTATCTAAGAGGGTAGGGAAGCGACAATTATATAGAAGAGTGTTAGAGGTTCTACCTAACAAGAAGTAATACACGCTAACTGGAACCCACTTCAACGGCCCCCCTTAAGCTAAATATAGGTAACAATATAAAGGTCACAAGAGACGTTAATATCTCTCTAAACCTAAAGCATCTCTAAATGCATAGAATGCATCTTTTGGTAGCGCCTTAGTGAAACCATTAGCCATTTGTTAACTTGTTTATATATATTCCAGCTTAATATCTCCGTCCACAACCTTCTCCTAAATAAAGTAATGTCGGAGAGCAATATGCTTATTTAAGCGTGAAACTTAGGGTCTTTTATAAGAGCAATAGCACCTTAATTATTGGCGTAAATAATCGTTGCGTAAGGGGATTCGTTAGTTAGAGATAGTTTTTAAAAGAGTTATTGTAACCAAATAGCTTCTTTTGCTGCAGCTATCTGTGCCATATACTCTGCTTCGCAGGTTAAGAGTACTACTATAGGTTAGCGCTTTAAGAACCATCTAATTGTACCGCTTCTAATATTAAACACAAATCCTAATGTTAATCTTTAAGTTTCCAAGTCATCTACCCAGCTAGAGTCTATAAACCCCTAAAGCGCTTATATCTCTCCTTGGAGGACAAGTTGGAGGTTAAGTATACCGTATAAATAGGAAAGTATTTAAAGAACAGCTTACATATAAGACTTATTAGGATTAGAAGTAAAGCAACTAATAAGGGAGATAGTAAAGGCAATATTAGGTTAAGTACTAAGCATAGCGTACATTAGGGTGCCAACTAGCAATTAGTATTAAGTTTTAAACGCAGAGTCAGCCTAATAATCTACCGCTACTAGTTAAAGACAAGAGGTTCCCATTAGCGTAAGGTAAGGGAAACAGTTCTAAAGACCAGCGCTATAAATAGCCTCTTTAAAGTAAGAGAATTGGCTAAGCCGTAGTTTACGGAGTTGTTAATCTTAAGTTACTTTTATACTAAGGTAATAAGCAATAGGGCCTAGATCGGTTATACTAAAGCGTTCGCTAAGTTAAGCTTTAATAATCTTAATGTTAATAATATCTAGTCTAATAAGTAGGAGGTTATTAACGTAGACTATAATATATATGGAACCTTTAGTAAAGACTAAAGAGTTAAAGTTAAGGGGTTTAAAACTAGCATCTATAAGGAACTCCAAGAGCGTTTAATACTAAACTTAAGGCAACTATTTAAGACTGTAAAGTGCTTTATTTAGATAACAAACCCGTCTAGTTCCATTATCAAAACCTTTAGGTTAATTAACATAGATCTCCTCCTTAACGCTTCTATAAAGGAAAGCAGTTTTAACGTCCATTTATTTAATCTTAAGGTTTTATACAGCTATAATAGCAAAGAGCGCTTTATAGCTTATAGGTTTTATAACAGACACAAAGGTCTTATTAAAGTTAACACTAGCTTATTATTTATAACCCTTTACCACCCACCTTGCCTTATATTATATAATCCTTCCTTTACTATCCCGCTTATGCTTAAAAACCTATTAGGCGTTAAGAACTTTATAATTAAGAGGTTAGTTAACAAGTATCTAAGTATTATTTGCTTTATAAGAGCTAATTTTATCTTTACTAGCGGAGTACTATTTATTATTATTATTATTAAGGGTAGATTGTTTCTATAATCTTAGCTTGTAAGGTTTAGCTATAGGGGAGTTGCTAAGTATAGCATAGAGGTATTTAAAGAAAGGGATTAAGAAGTAGGCAAGCGCTAAAAATACTATAATAGGCAGGTTTTCTCTAATGTTAACAGAATTGTAATACTTAAGAGGTAGTTAAGGCCTATTAGTAGCTACTAGATGTTTTAACTTCCATAGGGGTGTCTTATTAGTGGTAAGGCGCTTTAATTTTTAAGCTTTCTTAAGGAGCTGTTTCTCTTTTTAATGCTATTTACGTTAGGTAGTGTAATTAGGTAGAGCTTCTTCTCCCTTAAACTAAGTATTAATATCTAGAGTATTAGAGTTGTATTTAACATATTATTCTTAAATTCAACACTTATTGCTACTAGGAACTATTAAAACAGTCTTTTAAAAGTGGACAGCTAAGGCATATATAAGCCGTCCTATCTCTTTATCTTAAATTTAAATAATATATTTACCCTTAAAGCCGATAAGGTTCCCTAATCTTGCCTTCTTATCTATATAAGAGCTAAACTTCTTCTAACTACCGGCCCTGTACTAGACATTGTACCTAAAGATGCAAATCTAGGAGTAATTAAAGACTTCGCCTTATTTTATTTTATAGGGGGTCTATATTTCTAACAATTCAATAGGGAGGATATTTTATATAAAGTTAGCATGCTTAACTACTTCTAGCTAGAAGTTCTCAGGAAGTAAGCAATTATTTATAAAGGTAAAGGCTTAGTTATATATTATGTGATTAAGTTATTCTAAGGCTCCATTTTATTATTAACTCTTTAGGGTTAAGTATAAGAACTAAATTCCCTTGTTTATAAGTTCTAGCTAAAAAGCATATCCAAGATATTCTCCTCCGCCATTACTATATAGCCGTAAGATAAGACTTCCTTGTTATTTAACCTTCGCTTAATATTATTAAAAATAGAACGGGACTTTAGCCTTATACTTTATTAGGTAGACTTCGCTTATTTTATTGACTCTATCTTAGAAAGTAATAAAATATCTTAATCTATTATAGCTAGCTACTTTTATAGGTCCTTTAATATTAGAGAATATAACTTTATAAGGCTTGGTATCGTGGTTAACAAGAGAATCCTAATATATAATATTATGCATTCTGCCACATAGGTAGGCTTTATAGGTATAGTTATAAAGGACTAGTAAGTAAGTAAGGTCTATCCCTTTTAACATTCTTTAGAGCTTTTATAAGTTCTAGGGGCTAATATAACCAAGCCTTTTATGCTATAACCTCTTGGCTAGGTTTCGTAAGCTACTATATAATATATGGCTAGTTTAATAGCCAACTGCAAAGGCTATAAGCCCTTCTTAATAGTCGGCCTAAGTATAGAGAAAGAAGAGGCCAGACTTATAAAACGCGTAAGCTATAAGCTCTAAGTTATAGAGAAAATCGCATCTAAGGTTAGATAGATAAAGATAAACTTAATTATTAATAAGCTGTAAACTAGATACTAGGTTGGCTTATAAATCAAGAATATAAAGAATGTTAGTAAGAATAAGCTCTCTCTTAACTCCCAGAACTGTAAGTCTTAGATATATATCTCCCTTTCCTATTAACTGGAGACACGTTTCTCTAATTCCAGAGATAATAATCTTCTTATCAGCTTAAAGATCTTAATAGGTAATAAACAGCTCTCTTAACTAAAATATATGCTAAATACACCTAGTATTAATAATAATTGCAGAGGAAAGGTTAATATTTAGTTTAGCTATAAAATAAAGTTGTCTAGTAAGCTTGGAGGCGTAGGAGTAAGGAGAAATACGAATAATATAGGGAACCCGCCACTAATAGGCAATAAGGTATAGTCGGCAAAGTAGGTTATATATAAAGTAGCGTAAGTTCTTCTATAGGTTGTGTATATAGGCTAATAGTTTCTATGCTAATAGTAAAGGTTAAAGGGCGATCTATATAAGCAGTAAAAGACTATAAAAGAAGAATAGTATGCTGGCTATAAAGAGTCCAAAGGGAACAAATAAGAGATAATACAAGAGTAGATAGATCTATAGTAAAGAACATCTAATATAATTGGAAATACGGGAGTTTCGGCCATAATTATTAAGGTACAATTATGGCCTAGTTAGCTTGCTATAGAGTTAAAGCTTTTATAGCCACCTTATTTATTGCTAGACTATAGTTAATTAAATAGCTATTCCTATATATTGCCTTAACTTAGTAAGAGGCTTGCCATTTATTATTATTGCTAATAGTGCTATAGGTAATAATATAGATCCTAATAAGAAGTTGCTCTAATAGGCTCTTTATTATTTTCTAAAGTCCCTTCTATAAGCAGAGCGCGTATCTATCTCTATAGCTTTTTTAGGGGTTTCCTTTCGCTAGATCTCCTTTAAGTGGGGTTAAAAAATCCAGCATCTATCTTCCTAGTGGCCAGCGCGTTTGCATGGCCTATAATACGGTCTATTATATTATTATTGGCCTTGCTAATTGTAATACTACTAGTAGTAAGAGGCTTAATTTATATATACTTAGAAAGCTACTGGTTAACTTTAGAGCATAAGTTGCTCTTACATATAGGTAAGGCCCTAAACTTTTAAGAGAGTAAAGGCCTTATTAGTAAGGGAGTATATAAGGTAGAACGATTTTTGCTAGCTGTTAAAAGCAGGACTAAGACTATTAATAAACTTAGAGAGTAGGTCTATTCGGTCTATAGTATGGTTTTAGGTCTTAAGGTCTAAGTATATCTCCTTAAATTTAATAATATATTCTTTAACGTTCTTGCAGTTTGCGAGAGTAAGGTTTTGCCATTTGGCGCATATTTTAGCGTGTGTCGCGTCTCCTTTTAGCTTGAATTCCGCGTGTAAGATTTCTATTACATCCTTGATTTCAATATAGTCTTTAATAAGGTTCTATCCGCAAGTGCCATAGGTTATAGAGATGCAGTTTACTCCCTTAAGTTGCTTTCTTTTTTAAGCTTTAAGATTTGCCTAATAAGTTTTAATAAGTTTATTATAAGCGTCTCTCTCAACCTAAGGTCAGTTTATAGCTGGTCCGGCTCCTAGGTTAACTAGAGCGTCCAAATTAAAGTTATTCTTAATTAGCCACTGCCTGGTACCTTTCTTCCACTTCTTATAGTCTGTAGGGCTTTTAAGTGTCTAAATATCAGAGAGATTAATATTAGACTTAGAGTATTTAATCACTATAATAACTTATAAGAGAGAAGTAAGTGTTTTAGTAAAAAGGTAGAAAACAATATTCTTTAGCTTATATACTATCACCTTTTTAGTATTTAATGTAGTGCTAAGGATTTAACAACTAATAACAATAATAATAATAATAACAATGGCACTAGGAATAGTAATAGTAATAGGCAACTAAGATATTAATAAAAAACCTAATTTAAGGTTAATAGATAGTAACAGGCAACTAAAACATAGTAAGAAAAGCCGATCTTAATTAATAGGATGTCTGAAATTTCTAGAGTACGTAGGTCTAAAAAGTCTAGAGTGCGTATATCCGAAGTGTTTAGAGTATAAAGTGTCTAAAGTGCGCATGTCTAAAATATCTAGAGTGCGTATGTCTAAAGTATCTAAAGTATAAAGTATCTGGAGTGCGTATATCTAAAAAGTCTAGAGTACGTATATCTAAAGTGTTTAGAGTATAAAGTGTCTAGAGTGCGCATATCTAAAATATCTAGAGTGTATATGTCCGAAGTATCTAGAGTGCAAAGTATCTAAAGTGTATATATCTAAAAAGTCTAGAGTGCGTATATCCAAAGTGTCTAGAGTACAAAGTGTCTAAAGTGCGCATATCTAAAATGTCTAGAGTGCGTATATCCAAGGTGTATCTTAAAACGTAGTATACAGGTCGCTACGCGATAGAAGCGTCTCCAGGCTCATAACCTATTAAAATAGGTATAGTTTAATAATGATTTTTATTAAGCATACTTATCTAAGAGGGTAGGGAAGCGACAATTATATAGAAGAGTGTTAGAGGTTCCACCTAACAAGAAGCAATACACGCTAACTAGAACCCACTTCAACACGATTAACCACGTCATTGCCCACCAGTTCGGATGTACGACGACGCAATAGCTTGGCAATAACGTAATAGCTCAGCGCCAAGCAATAAGAGGGAGGGAGGTAGGGAAGGGAGGGGAGGAGATTGGGGGTAGCTCGGCTACTGTAAGAAGGTTATAATAGTGGTATAGTGTTAAACTTTAAAAATTGTGTCCCGGGAGCTTAATTGACAACCCCTATATAAAATATTAACAATGTTTAATTGTAGAGCTTTAAACTAGCAGATATTCTAGGAATGCCTATTATAAGCAGCTTTAAGTGCAAAATCTAGAATATTTAGTAGTAGTGTAAGTACGGGATAGGGTACATATTTGTGTTCCTAAATATTATTATATAACACAATCTTTAGGTAATAAAAACTAGCTGTTAATGTTGCTTAACTAACACGTATTAGAGGTTCCTCCGTCCTTCCTATCTTCTCTCTTGCCCGTTATCTCCTCGTCCAATGCTGTCTATATTGCTACATTAACCAATAGATCCCTTAATGGGGACTAAGGAGGAATATTAGAGCACCTCCAGCTCCTATAAGGAAGAAGAAAAGAGGAGAGGAAGGTATAGAGGAGGGAGTATTTATAGATAGGAGGAGGCCTGTGAGCACAGGATATTAGGCGGCCATAAATAGCTATTGACGTTGCTTAACTGACACCTACTGGAGGCTCCTCTGTCCTTCCTATCTTCTCTTACCCGTCGTCTCCTCGTCCAATACTGTCTATATCACTACATCAACTAATAGATCCCTCAGTAGGGACCAAGGAGGAGTATTAGAGCACCTCCAGCTCTTATAAGGAAGAAGAAAAGAGGAGAGGAAGGTATAGAGGAGGGAGCATTTATAGACAAGAGGAGGCCTATAAGCACAGGAGATTAGGCGGCTATAAATAGCTATTAACGTTGCTTAACTAATACCTACTGGAGGCTCCTCTATCCTTCCTGTCTTCTCTTTCACCCATCGTCTCCTTATCCGATACTGTCTATATTGCTACGTTAATAGATACCTTAGTGGAGACTAAGGAGGCGTATTAGAGCACCTCCAGCTCCCTATAAGGAAGAAAAGAAGAGAAGGTATAAAAAAGGGAGTATTTATAAACAGGAGGAGGCCTATAAATGGAGTGGTAGTAAGGTTAAGGCGCCTTGGTTATTGCTAGGTAGTATTATCTTATTAAGAGGGTCTACTGCAGTAACTAAGTGAGGTTGATTTAAAAGTAATATACGTTCTTAGAGGTTATGTAACTTATTATATAAGCAACATTTCCGCCCTCTAAAAAAACCTAAAAAATTCCAAAAATTAATTAACGCTATAGACGGCAGTAATATTAATCCGGCAATACTACTAATTCTCCCTATATACCATTATATGTATATCTAATAGCTCTAGAGGCGATAAGAAGATAGGATAGATAAAAGGGTTAAAATTTGGACAAATTAGATTTTATAGTTAAGCTATTTAAAAGTTAGGAAACTAAGACAAATGCTATATTCTCCGCTTACCTCTAAGCCAGTACATAATTTCCTATTTAGGAAAAGTCGTTTGCGAGTAGTTGCTACTACCTCCGTACAAAATCTTCCTGTTATGCCTCCTTAGCCTTACTTATAGATAACTAAAATCGTTTCTTATTAAATCCACATTTGAATATAAGCCCTAAAAGCTTTTTAACTTATAAGATTGCTATATAAGTTAGCCTAGCTATCTTATCCTTTTTCTTAATATCTAGAACTACCTAGTTAAGTATTAGGCCCTGGCTTTTATATATAGTAAGAGTAAAAGCTAGAGTAACTAGAAACTAATGCTGTAAGTAAGAGCCTCTTACACCCTCCTACTTATAAAGTATGGAAAAAATAGGGACAACCTTTATCCTATCCTACCGAGTAAATAGGGTAGGTCCGTTATAACCATCTACTATAATTAGCAGTGCCTAGGGCTAATCCTTTTTAATATTAGCGTCCTCCTTCTATATAATATCTTTAACTATACCAGTAGTACCATTTATTAAGCCTAGTTCAACCCAGATATTCTATATTAGTATAACTTTAGCGCTAATATATAGGGCTAAATTCTCTAGAATATTACACTAATTAGGAGTAACCTTTTATGTACTTATACCAGTGTTAACTAACTTAATAGCCACTACTAGCCGTAAAAGATTACAAAGCTAAATAGTATTATATTTACCTATAGCAGCGCATATACTATATAGCTGAGTTGCGTTGTTAAAGCCCGTAACCTCGTTAGTAGGTAGGCCCTACTTACACCTAGTTAAAAGAAGCTTTTAGGTTAAATCACTTACAGAATCACTATATAGCTCCGCAAGGGTGGTCCTAAATATAGTGCTTTTAGGGTTATTACCACCCTGCCGCATAACTTAATCTAGAACAGCAGTTTGGTTAATCGCCTTATAGGCTCCCTTTTTACGGCTAGTAAGCTCTAACGGGCTAGCGGGTAGATTGTTGTATAAGGCCGCCTAACCTATAGGGGGAAGCTAATGGAAATCGCCTACTAGCAAGATATTCAAGCCTCTAAAGTAGTCGTTATTACGTATAGGGTAGATCTAACGGAGGCAACGATTAATCTAGGCCAGATATACTTGCCTAATTATAGATTTCTCGTCAAGGATAAGATAGTGAATATCCTTAAAAGCTTGTTATAGAGGTATAAGACTGGCAGCAGGCAATTCCTTAAAGGGGCGATTTACTGGTAGCCTTAATAGATTGTATATAGTCCTGCCGTTAATATTAAAAGCAGCTACCCTAGTAGGGGCGGCTTAAGCCAATAGCAACGGCTTGCTATTAGCCCTTGCCATAGTATAGAGCGTAGTAGAGAGAACAGTAATAAGATATAATTTGCTAGTTCCTGCCTCTCTATTAACGTTAATCCGCAGCAGGGGGGGGGCTAAGGCCCTCTTGGATCTACCTATAGTGATTAACTACAGCGTTATAAATATAACGCTGGCCTGATTATAAGGAAGACAGAGTTGCTGTTTGGAATAAGCGGCTCTGTGGTAGAGGCTATAACTATACTTCCTACCAATAAGTCCTCTCATTAAGCTGCGGGTATGTACCCTAATATATACCCCAATTATAGTCATAATTAAGCTCCCTATCACTAAGCCTGTTAGGATCCTCAATCTTAACTCCATTAGTATTTTAAACGCGGGCATGTAGGGCCTTAAAGGACTGATATAGCTCCAAGTTATCTGCAAAACCGCCCTTAAACTTATTAATATTATTAGTAGTTTTGCAAGCTTTCTCTAGTTTACAATTACAGAAGTAGTTGGGTAGGTGCTAATAAGAGTTAACGCAAGCCTAATAGGAAGCTATATAATTAGGGGCCCTAAACATATTAGTATAAGTAGCCACTTCCTTATATTCCCTCCACGGGTAATAAAGAATGAGCTTTATATAGCAGAAATTAGGATACTACAGATAGAAAGGATCGCCCTTATATCGCGGAAAGTACAATATAACTCAAGGCCTTGCTCTTAGTCGGCGCTTATAAGTAAAGTAATTAAAATGGAGTAGAAAATTAAGGAAAGTAACATCTTCTACTCCATTTAGGCGGCGCTTATATTTCTTATAGTTAGATAGTCTACACCTTCCTAGTTGGCCATCCTTAAGCTTATATATAGCGCTTTAATCGTCCTCCTAGCGGTAGTCTAAAGTTACTACATTCCTAGAGCCTTTGCAAAGGGGAATGTTAAGAAGTAGATAGCATACCTCCTACGCCAACTAATCGCGTTTGGCAATAAGCTTGTTTATAAACCTGGCCACTACTAAACTAAAGGCATAAAGGCTATTAGCGTACGGCTATACTAATTAGAGTAGCTCTTAGTAGGAAGTTAACTTCTTCTCTTCCTTACTGTAATATTTGCCTATATAGTTGACTATTACTAATATACTTATTGCGGGTGACGTATTAATATTTACCATCCACGCCAATATTATAGCTGTATTATAACCATTAAGAAGCTTATTATTACGCTATAGACAGAACGTCCAGTAATATAGATTTTAATCCTTTAATATAGCGGCCTTATTATAAAGAGAGTGTGGAAAGTAAAAGCGGCACTCCTTTACTCCAGTGGAGCCTTTCTTTAATCTTAAGCAGTAAGATTTAGTGCAATTGTGGTGCCGTTAAAATTAATTAAGGTAGGCAGTAAGAAGCTTACTAGTATTAAGCTATTCTTTATAACTAAGAGCAAAAGGATATTAAAGATTAGGACGCCTAGATCAATTAGGATTTATTACAGATATAAAAGTAGCCCAGTACTTAGCAAAAGCCGCCCTTAATTCACTAGTTGACGGATCTGGCTCTAGGACTATTAAACTCTATAAAAAGCCATATATATAGCCGCTACCTTATACTTGCCACTTATATTAGGACTAAAAGTTAGTGCCATTAAATAGACCCATAAGCACGTGCTTCCTAAATAGATTAAAGCGGCGATGCAGCCAGTAAGCAGTAATATGTGGATTATTATTAAGATTCTAAGAAGCAATCTAGTAGCGCTAAGCCTTATTAGTGGCCTTATATTTATTAAATAGAGGTATATAAGAGTATAGATTATGCCAATATAGATTAGCAGCGCTAAGTGTAAAGAATAGAGACCCGCTCTTAATATTTTTAGTATAAACCGTAAGCTTATTTCTCTTCTACTTCTAGTAAGGTCTGGTGCCCTTAAGCTTCCATACATGCTATATAATCTTGTTTAGAACCTGGTTACCCCCACTGCTATTTATAAGATTACCGAGCTTATCTAAAGATAGACCATTCTTATTTAATCGGCCGTAAAGGAAGCGGGTGGCGTTAAGGGCTTGCTCTCTTATAATCTAATTAAACACGTAGTAGCGAAATAAGGGGTGGCGGCTAAACCGACTGTCCTAATACTTAAGCATATGCTTAGCGTACGCAGCCAGGGTAACCGTACGGCTTTGTGGCATATCAAAATCTGCTTTGCCATAAGGAAATAGGGTAGGAAAGGCGCTGCGCATAATAAAACTAGCTAATCGCTTAGAGAGAGGTGTCTGTCGCACAGTAGGAACCTCTAGGCCCGCTTATAGGTCTTGTTAGTATTGAACCTCGCAACCTAAAAGCTCCAATTTGTTAAGGTTAGGCACTAGATTAGGAACCAAAGTATCTAGTATATCGTTATCGAATTTGCTGTCCAGTATATTACTGCCAAGCTTAGCAGGCAGAGGATTAATAGCAGGAGAATATTGCACAGGAGTAGTAGGGTAAGCTATTAGGCCACTAGAATTAGACTCCGACTTATTAATATAAGGTAGCTAATCTAATATAGAGCCATTTTTAGGTAAGCTGGTAAGCCAGGTGCTATATATTTCAACGTCGCGATAATTAGGATGATTGACCTTTAGAAAGTAAAGCTACTGTGCTATGGCAGAGCGCCTTACGGTATACCGTTTGGTGAACCACCGACTTAGGTATTTACCACCCTCTACTGCCGTAGGCCTCACGACCAGTACATCAAGTTCAGTAGGTAGCCGTGGTAGCTGCCTCTAAGTCTTTAGTGTGTTCTAGCCAAAGCAGCAGACGTGGCCAGTATAGCAATGTTGCTGGCCGCATACACGCACGACTTGCAGATGAACGTATACGCGCGCAATCAGAAGCTCCTCCGCTGCGGTAAGTATAGGTAGGAAGCTAGGAACAGGCCCTAGATTGAGCCCGTTGCTTTCACTAAATAGGGGAGGAAGAGTTAGATCTTTAAGGCTATCGGCATCCTTAATGCAGGCTTTGTATATATGTCACGGAGTAGGCACGAGCCGGGATACAATGCACTAAACGAGGCAGTAATTGAGAAGGCTACGTACACGTAACTATGCGTGGTTGATACAAAGACATTGGATGAAGAAGAAGAGTCTTCGTGTGCCAGGTACGGGTATAAATAGGGGTTGTTGTTAGATAATCTGTATTCTCTAAGGCGTGGGACACGTGCACGAGTTACGTGCATGGGGTACGTGCATTGTAAATCTCTTCAGAGCCCTAGGGGCCCTAGGTTAACATTATTGATATTAATCAACGATTAAGTTAAGATCATCAATCAATTAACCCATTGTATTAATGAACCCCTTATCTACACAAATTTCGTGATAGTTATGAGCCCGGTCCGCCGACTTAAGAAGCTATTTAGCTATTATTTAATCGTTTGAAGAAATTCTACCTCATCATTAAGACGCAGACTCTAACAGAAATCCTACCTTAATTGTCACAGGACGAGATTCCACGAGATTCCACGAGATTCTATAAGATTCCACCTTAATCGTTAAAGGATAATCTGACGATAAGGACGATCCTAATAATAGGACGATCCTAATAATAAAATACCATCTTAATTCCTCCTTTGCCTATTAGTTAAAATGACTCCACTAATATCAAGTTTGTTGACTACGATCATCCTTAATAAGCCAGAAGACTGGGAATAATGGCTATAGCAACTCCAAGCCATTGTGGATCAGCAAATTTAGGCCCACATTAACCCAGCTATAGAAGCACCTTAAAAAGGTCTACTTAAAAAACCACCTTATCTAAAGGTTATAGATTTTAACGAGAATGCAACCTTATATGTACAGCTCTTAACGAATTAATAGAGAGCGTATAAGAACAGCAGACGATACTATGACTAGGATATAAAGTATTTCCTAAAATAGGAAGATTATCTTTAATAGATCCGCACCTAGATTATGTCTATAGTATTAACTTAGAAGAAGCTACTGCTTAACCCTTCCTTAACTGTTAAAGAATGGCTATTCCGGCTAAAAGAGAACACAGAACCTACCTCATTGTTTATTAGGAAGAAGGTATAACACTAGTATATAGAAGCCCTTAAGGGGTTTAAACACTTGTTAAAATTAAATTAGTGGTTAGATTAATGGGAACATACAATAGCCCTAGGAGAGAAGTATAAGATCCCTTAAATGTCCGATAGAATCTAGCTTTAAGATTTGGCAGACGTTATTTGACCTTTTAGTAATGCCTACTGTATAAAGTATACTACCGAGTTGAATGACCTATAGAAGTTAAGATCTTCCGAATACTATAGAGTAGCAAAGGAGCTACAAGAAGGACTTAGAAGACCCTTAGAGCAAGCCAATACTACTATAAGAGAGAGTACCTTTAACACAGACTTTACAGAGTAAGCTATTAAGGATCACTCTGATACTACTAAAGGTTTATAAAGAGGAAAGGCCTTAGTATACAAGAGCTGCTTGAAGAGAGCCGGGACACTAGTAGATAAGGAGACGTCCTATAAGAAGCTAACACCTAAGTGCCTAGCGTGCGGAATATAAGGACACTCCATTTGGGACTGTTAGTGTTTATTTAAAGATAAGAGACCTATAGGAGTTATAATCGGAGATACTTATATTGAAAAGGCACTAAGGAAGGTAGAATAGAATAAGGATCTTACTAATCTAGTTACTAAAATTAGACGTGAATAAGAAGACGAAGCTTAATAATAACAAGACGAAAGTAAGGAAGTCCTATATCTTAAGGACGTTGCCTTTTATATGGACTTTAACATAAATCTAGTGTTGTTCCGTCTACTTTAAAAATAAGGGTACTACTAGGACAATAAAGGATGATACAATTCTATGTTAAATGGAAGAATGTTATAGACAACAGACTATTAAATACGTCCGACTAGGGAGTCTATTAGCGTTTAATATAAGCCGACTGCTACGCCGCTAATAGAAGCGCAGAGTATTGTTAAGAGATATTTGCCTAGATGCGAAAGGTGATGTATAACTATGGTATCTGCGTCTAGGTTATCCAGGACTTATGAGGTCTTACGAAGGTTCTTGGATTGGAATATTAATAAACCCTATCTTGACCTCCCGACTGGACCGACCTTAAGGAAGCGCCAAGGGGTTATATTTGAGCTTTTGGCGCTATATACCTAAGCTTAAAACGATACCGCCAAACACTTAGGGGGTGTAATTATTAAAAAAGCATGTAAAGGGACAGTAGATTCTTAGCTCAATAAGACTTACCTATAAGAGCTACTGCATTGGCGAGTACGACCTACCAGATCCTTATGGCGATTACCGCGAAATTTAACCTAGAGACGACACAGATACAGTTAACGCGTTTGTCTATTACGATCTTAATGAAGTTGTCTGTCAACGATATTGTCTTCTGCTACTAAAAGATAGATAAGAAAGCTTAAGAAGTAATTAAGGAGCTAAGTAAGGAATACTAGATAAGTACCCTTGGCGAGCTAAAATAGTTTCTAGGAATCTATATACTACGCGATTGTAGCTAGAGGCTTCTATAGCTATCCTAAAAAGCCTATATTGAGAAGATAGCTAACCAGTATGAGATAGATCTTATAGGGCGTCTTTTAGACACTCCTATAGCAGAATCTGAACTCCTCCCTACTAATTACCGATTAATCTATCCGACGCGTCCGTCCCCTAATATAGACCTACTAGTCCGTCCTATATCCCTACTAAGAGAAGCAGCTTCTATAATACTATGTTAGAGTATTCCAGTACCTATATAGCACAAGGAGCAGAGCAATCTACTATAGAGGAGATAAGGAAGGAACGAACGGTAGAGAGAGAGATAAAGGAATACGCGACAAAGGTTAAGATGACGGAAGAGACGGTAGAGGACCGATTGCATGGAGAGCAAATAAGTAGGATATGGTAACTACGTCGAGCATAGAAGCTAAGTTGTTAGCCCTATCTTAGATAGTGAAAGAAGCTATCTTTACTAGCAGTATGTTTAAAGTAACTAAACAAGCCCTTAATTATTAAATGCGATAACACGCAGACGCTCCGACTGATCACGGAAGACATAGTAAAGCTGATCACGAAGCTCCAACATGTTAACATCTATTAATACTGGCTACGTCAGGAATACGTAAAGAGACAAGTACGATTTCGATGGACAGCAACAAAGGAGATAATTGCTGATGGACTTATAAAGGCCCTGCCCAAGCAGAGGTTTCAAAGCTTCGTTAATATAATCGGAATAGTGGGTATTAAGGAGCGGCTGGATAAGGAGAAGCAACTGGAGGACCTAAGGGAGAAGGTTAGGGCGAGAAGGAAGGATTTAGATAAGATTATGGTTTAATTAACACATTAACGGGCATGAGAAGGTGGTTAGCTTTAACCTTAAAGAGCTCGAAGCTAAGGGGGTGTGTTAGATAATCTGTATTCTCTAAGGCGTGGGACACGTGCACGAGTTACGTGTATGGGGCACGTGCATTGTAAATCTCTTTAGAGCCCTAGGGGCCCTAGGTCAACATCATCAACATTAATCAACGATTAAGTCAAGATCATTAATTAATCAACCCATTACATCAATGAACCCCTCATCTACACGAACTTCGTGACAGTTGTAGGGGAACGTGCGCAGGTGTCTCGGGACGAACGTGAGCACGGGTCAAGAACGTCAAAGACGCGCAGAGACGTGAGAACGAGTGAGTCCCGTGATAGTACCCCCCCTTACTTCCAAGCTCCTGCGAGGCGTATCGTGTGTATACCAAAAAAACCCATTACGGGAAAAAAAAATTTGTTAGCCCTTCTCCGCCCTTCTACGTCCTGCGCTGCGTAGGCTCCGCCAGTTCGGTCCTTCCATGTTTTATTATTAGGCCACTAACTTCTTAGGCCTAAAGCATAGCCCAGCTTCTATCGCCAGCTACACTCCTATCCTCGCCGCTTGAAGACGCTTTGCTAAAGCTTATCTAGTCCCTTCCTCGCTTCTAGCAGCTCTATAGTCTTCCCTTATTATCCTACTCCAGGTCCCCCTAAAAAATAGCCCCAATTTTTAGTATAAAACAGGCGATTTTGGTCCAAAATAGGCGTTTTTAGGTGGTATTTATGGCTTATTTAGCAGTATAATACGGTCAGTACAGTGTTCATGGTTATAGTATAGGTCGGTATTGGTTCGTATAAGGCTCTTATTAGTGGCAGTACGGTGCCAGTATTGGGTTTAGGGTCGCAGGTATATCGGCGCAATACTTATTAGTTTATATAGCAGTACAATGCAAGCGACAGGGTCGGTCTAGAGAGCTATGCTCTATCTAGTAGGGTACCTAGGGAGCAAGGCTCTACCTAGTCGTGTTCGGGTCATAGGCTTATCAGCATAACGGGTTATCAGGGTCGTTTTATAGGCGTATTAATACAAGTCTTGTCGGTCCGTAGGCGTATTAGCACGGAGACTTGTCAGATTTATAGGGCAGTAACAGTGCTTTAGTAGAACGGCAGTACGATACTAGCGACCAGCAGTATAATATAAGCGCAGGTTAAACCAGAGGGCAGTAACATGCCTATTCAAAATTGGTAGCAGTAGGATGCAAGCCAGGTTGTCTCATAGGCGTAATGGCACGAGGTCTTGTTAGCAGGTCCGTATGCAAATTGGCGCGGGGTCTTGTTATACTAAATCAAAGCCCTAACGTCCTAGTCTACCTATAGCCAGCAGCTCCTGTCCCTACCCTCATAAGGTGTAGAAAGGCATGCTCCGTAACTAGTAGCCCTAGGCCCACTAGGTACGTAGAAATGGGATCCAATGTAGTATCACGGAGTAGGCACAAGCTGGGATACAATGCACTAAACAAGGTAGTAATTAAGAAGGCTACGTACACGTAACTATACGTGGTTAATACAAAGACATTGGATAAAGAAGAAGAGTCTTCATGTGCCAGGTACGGGTATAAATAGGGGTTGTAGGGGAACGTGCGCAGGTGTCTCGGGACGAACGTAAGCACGGGTCAAGAACGTCAAAGACGCGCAGAGACGTGAGAACGAGTGAGTCCCGTAATAATATACCTATATTGTTACCCTCCGTATGTTGGAATTACAAGGTTATAAGGTCACAGCGGAGGTGTCTTAAGGGTCTATTTGATGATAGAGATGACGCAGACGATGAATATTGATTGATTCGTGATGCAGTAGATGCGGTTAATGTCTATCTAGATTAACATGCAGAGCTCGCTCTCGCGACGTGTCCAGAGCTTAGTTAGCATCTCTCGCTTAATTCTGACACTCCCCCATGCTGACGACGCTCTCCTCATCTGTCCCAAATAGGCAATTATGAAGCTATTCCCAAATACTTTGCAAGTGCCATTTGGCCTACGTATAGAGGGAAAACCTATAGTAGACGAAAAACCTCCATAACTTGCTCCGTCTCCGTCCGTTACCGTCTCTATTAGTTACTAATTCCTAGCGTTACACAGTGCTTCGTAAATTGGTTGATTGGTAGCTGTTTTATAAGCATATCTCCAGGTTAATCTTTACCTAGTATATGTACTACCTTAAGTTGATCTTTCTAAACCATGTTGTTCCGTACAAAGAGGTATTAAATCTCGATATGCTTAGCTTTCTAGTAGTGTTTTGTATCGTACAATAGGTTAACTGTGCTCTTATTATTGCAATAGAGCGTAGGGATAAAGGGGTTGTTATTATTGTCTCTCTCCCCTAGATCTCTTGTTAGCTTCTTAAGCTATACTGCTAACCTTGCTTCTTCTAATGCTGCCATAATCTCTGCTTCTATTAAACTTAATACTGTTGACTTCTGCCTTTGAGCTATCTAGATCACCGCTCCCCTATAGCGTATAACTGCTATGCCCTGGAATAATATCCGATCGTATTCTATTCCCCACGTGGCGTTAGTAAAGATGCTATAGCCAGTAGGTAGGTTAGTTAACGTAAGCTTATATAAAGGAAGGTAAACTGCTTAATTTAAGTAAGTAATTCCGGTTTTAAGAGTGCCGTTTAGATATTATAGCAGCTGCTTACTTAAGCGGTAGTGTAATTCTTCTGGTGCTGCCATAAACCTAGCTAGCTGACCGATAGTATAGCTAGTGTTAGAACATGTGTAGTTTAAGAGGTAGATTATAGAGCTAATAATCTATTAGTAGACTGTTGCATTATTGTACTTAAGGAGGCTTTTAATATTGGGCTTTAGAACAGTACCTACTAGTATTAGTAGCTTGGCCGGATTACAGTTGTCTATTTTTAGCTGTTTAAGTAGCTTCTTAGTATATATCGTCTAATATAGCTTAAGGGTTTAGTTTGTATAGTCTTAATTAATTTAGAAGCCTATAAATACTTCTATAGGACCTAGGTCTTTGTATCTCCATTCTCTTAAGATTTTTGTCTTTGTAATATTAAGATATCTACGCTTTCCTGCGATTAGTATATTGTTAATAAATAATAAGATATATACTTTATTTCCTATAAAGAGATTGGGGTTAGTGTTAGCTGCTTTTAAACCTATGCTTTTAAAGAACTTCTTAACTATCTAAAACTATTCTCTTAGTGCCTGCTTTAGGCTATAAAGTAACTTATTTAGCTTTAAGTAGACGTCTTTTACGCCCTTAAGCTTAGGTTTGAAGTCTTTTAATAGGTTAGGAATTTGCATATAAATCTATTCTTACAACAGTGGGTTTAAGAATGCAGTTTTAACGTTAATATGGTTAAGTTCAAGATCTTTAGCTGCTATCTTTGCTATTAGGAACCTAAAGGTGTCGTATTATATAATAGACGCAAATGTCTTAAAATAGTTAATATTGGGGGTCTGCTTGTCTCCCTAAATATACAGTCTTGCTTTCTTACGAATTACTTCTCCCTTAGCGTTATACTTGTGCTTTAGGACTAGCTTACTTAGGAGTAATAACCTTCCTTCTAGTACTCTCCCCTTTATAATAGTATAGGTGTGCATTCTGTATAGTATAGGCGTCCTACCCTTAGTATTACCTTGTAGATTTAAGCGTCCTACTTAATCTTAACCTAAGTGTTAGCGACTCAGTCAATCGAGGCACGAGCACGGCATGAGGGACGCGCTAGAGAAAGGAAGGGAGAAGAATAGCAGCGCCGTGCGAAGTTTTATGCGGTCCTCTAGTCACGTGGACTCACGTGACTCGGCGTCTACCATAACGTCTACTATAATCCACCGTTTTCCACTAGCGCCGTAACATTACCCCCCCTTCCAAAAAAGCCTGCCCTCAGGCTTTGTATGTCCGTATTATGTCCGTAGGGTGTTCTTATCTGTATGCTCGACAGGTAGCTTATTATCTTCGCTATACTAGCACTCCATCCACTTGTCTAGATACTTCGGGGGTCCTAGCTTGTTAGGGTATTAGTTATAGAATTCTTTAAGCTTCTAGGGGCAACCTATAAAGTTCCAGGCAGGGTACCAGGTTGGGTCTGGATCGTAACCTTTCTATTAGACACGGTATTTTAGCGTTTCTTATACTAGTTTATAGGCTAGTATTTTATTAACTTCCTATTCGTCGTCGCCATTAACTTAAATCGGTAGTGGAGGCTTATTCTTTTGTCCAGGTAGTAGGTTATTTACAGCTTTCTATAGCTTATCTAGTAAGAAAACAGGGTAGACTTTAATTAAGTCTAGGAGTTTAACCTTATATAAGTTACCTTCTTTATTAAGGATCTTATACGGTCCTGCCATTTTATAGTCTAGCTTACGGCTAGGCCGTTCTATCTTTTAGTTTTTTATTATAACCCAGACCTTGTCGCCTATGGTAAAGTTAGGCTTACGCCTGTGCTTATTTACCTACTGTTCTATCGATTTCTAGGCCTTCTTTAGGTTCTTATAGGCTACCGTCTATACTTCTTCTAAGCGTCTAGCATACTGCTGTGCTTCCTTATAAGATAGTTTTTCGCGCACGGTCTATGGTCCTTCCGGTCTCTTCCAGTTAAAGCTTATATAGGGTAAGTATCCCATTTTTAGCTGAATAGGTGCAAACCCCGTAGAGTTATAGGGTAGGGTTGCCTAGGCGTAGTCTATTATAGGTAGTAGTCCACTCTAGTTATCCTAAAAGTAGTTAATAAAGGGCCGGAGTCTCTGGTCTAAGTATTAATTTATAATCTCCGTCTAACCGTCTATCTAGGGGTGGTATACTATAGAGAGCTTTAGCCTAATACCTAGGATCTGGGTAAACTCATTCCAGAAGGCCGATATAAACTATAGCCTATAGTTGGATACGATAGTATCTAGTAGTCCGTAAATTTGGTAGACATAGTAGATATACAGTTAGGCCGCCTCTTTAGCATTAATATTCTTATAATAGGGGATTAAGAACGGGCGCTTACCAAAGCGGTTAACTAGGATTATAACTATATTATATCCATTGAGGTCTATAGGTAACTTGTAAAAGTCTATAGAGATATACTACCAGGGGCATTCTGGTATCGGGAGTGGCTTTAATAGCCCTAGGGTCTTATCTTATGGAATTATAGACCCACGGCAGTTGTCGCAGTTCTGTATATAGCGGTTAATATCCGTAACCATTCTAGGCCAGTAGTAGCGGTTGCTAATAATTCTATAGGTCTTATTTTTTCTGGGGTAGGCCGTAGAGACCTAAGTATATGCTTCGGCAATAAGCCAAGTCTATAAATTCTGTTCCTCTGCCACCACTAGCCGTTCCCGGTGCTTAAGCAGTCCGTTTTTAAGGGACTATAGGCTAGTAGCATTCTTTACCCTTTCACGGCACTCCTGTAAAGAAGGGGCCGTACGGTTTGCCTATAGTAGTTTATTAATAAGGTCAAGTTCCATAGAGTTAATAGGGCATATCTCAGCATCTAAAGGGTCCGTATTTAGTTCTGCTTGTATCCAGGGGTTAAGGTACTCTGGTTATAGTAGTGCCTAGGTCTATAATAAGATCTTTATAGCCGCCTAGTTACCTAGGTCCTGTTTATACCTTATAAAAGCATCCACATGGTTTATAGCGTCTAGTCTATATATAATTAAGAAGTTAAACTAAGATAGGATATCCGCCTAGCATACCTAGTAGGCCATAAGGGCCTTAGTTGTTATAAAGTATTCTAGGGCCTTATAATCCGAAACTACCTTAATAGGCTTAGGGGTCCCCTCTAGCTATATACGCCAGTGCTAAAAGCTAGAGATAATAGCCAGTATTTCTTTATTATGGATATAGTAGTTCAGCTTGGCATCTATTATAGTCTTCAAATAGTATATAATAGGGTACTATTCTCCGTCTAGTTACTTTTAGGAAAAAACACCAGCTATTATACCGTCTAAGGCATTAGTTTCTAGCATTAAGGGCCGTTCTAGGTTAAAGTAGGCAAGTAGGGGAGCCAATACTAGCCGCTTTTTAAGCTCATTAAAGGCCTGCATATATATAGCGTTAAAGTGGAATGGCTGGTCTTTCCTAGTAAGGCGGTTAAGAGGCCAGGCAATCCTGCTATAGTTCTTAATAAAGCGTTAGTAGAAGTTACAGAAACCTAAAAATAATTATACCCCCTTTACAGTCCGTAGGGGTGTCCACTAGTTAATTACAGCCATTTTCTCTAGGTTGGCCTTAATTCCATCTATACTAATAATAAAACCTAGGTACTTTGTACGCTTAACACTAAATTCCAACTTCTTAATATTGGCCTGGAGACCAGCCTCGTGGAGCCGTTATAAGACTTTATAGATATGCTCCTTGTGTTCTAGCTCATTCTTAAAGTAAATTATAATGTTATCTAGGTAGGCCGTATAGAAGTCATTAAGGTAGTTAAAGAGTACATTATTTATGTACCGCTGGTATATAGCTAGTCCGTTAGTTAGTCTGAAAGGAAGTACCTTACATTTGTACGTTCCGTAACGGGTTTAAAATATAGTAAGCTCCTTAAACCCAAGGTCTATCCTAATTTAGTAGAAGGCCTAGCGGATATTAAGCTTTATAAATACCCTAGCTCTACTTATTTAGGCAAGAGTCTTATTAAGTAAGGGTAGTGGATAGCGGTTCTTGCGGGTTATGTTATTTAGCTTATAGTAGTTAATGCAGAAGCACAGTCCTCCATTTAGCTTTTTAGCAAAGAGAATAGGCGAGTTAAAAGGGGCTTAGCTAGGCTTAATAAAGCCCTTATTAAGGTTGTCAATAAGGTACTACTTTATAGCCTATAATTCGGCAATAGACTATGGGTAGAGAGGGCTAAAGCTAAGGGTGCTTCCCTTACCTTAATCAATCTCAATCTTGTAGTTATACGGTTGGTAAGGCGGAAGTATATCTAACACTGCCTTAGAGAATACGTCCTTAAATTTCTAGTATTAATTAGGTAGTTTTTATTCTACTAGTTCCTTATCTATAAGCTTACTTTTCTGTCCGCTAAGCTCGCTTTCCTTTTCCTTAAGCATTCAATTAATTTTGTACAGGCTAGTTATAAAGGTAATAGTATTAGGCTAAACCAAGTTCTGGTAGAATCCTACAGCGCTAATACAGCAGATATCAACTAGTGGGAGGTCCGTAGGTTTCTTTACAGACGCTCATCGGGCCGTATCTTGCGGTATAGGGTATATAGTCTTCCTTAGCTTATATTCTATTTTCCGTAAGTTATCCTTCCTATCTATTAGCTTAGTATGGCGTCCAATATCCCTAGTTTTCCTTTAAGGCTGCATAGGGCCTAGGTTCTCTATAGGGGGCTTAGCTAAGTTACTACTAACTTCCTAGGTCTCTAGTGCGGATAGCGTAATATATACAGTCTGGGGGCGGCGTAGTATACGGATCTATTAAGGATTAAGATATACATCCTTCTTAAAGGCCTAGTCTCTGCGCATAGCATTAGCCTGGTAAATAGTATTAATTTAGGGCTATATAAGGTTTTCCATTATAATGCTAATTTCTTTTATAAAGGAAGGGGTTAGGGGTAGGGTTTTAGGCTAGATAAGCCATCTATTCCATACATTAAGCTATAAGCCTAAATAGGCTAGCCATTTTCTCCCTACAATCATATCGTGGCTCCTAAGGTCCGTAATAAGAAAGGGGACGTTATACTACCTTTATCTATTAATGCGGAGGTAAATCCGCAAGATAGTTGTAATAGGTAGCCCTATTCATCCGTTGTACCCGCGAATAGGAATTAGTTTGGGCAGTTCTTTAAGGGGTGCATTTAAAAAGTCAGCCAGCTTTACAGTATACTAGGTGTCTATTAAGGCAAAGGCATTTGCTCTAGAGTTAGCTAAAGCAGAGGTTAAAACTTAATATCCATTGCGGAATAAGGTATAAGGGATAGTGCAGCTTCTTTTACCAACTAGCCGACCTAGATTAACATATAACATATTAATCCCTTTTAACCCTAAAGAGGAGTCTTTCTTTAGGGTTTCTCTTTTTCTAACTCTACACTATCCTCCTAAATTAATAGAACCTCGCCTGTTTTTGCCTTTATCTAGCAATTCTTTACAAAGTGGTCTTTTTAGCCATATAAAAAGCAAGCTCCTTAATTACTAAGGGCCTATTTATAGGGGTTGTTATACGTGGGCTAAGTATACGCCGGACCCGCAGTAGGACTAGCTGTATGGCTAGCTGCTAAATTAACGGCGGGCTATATAGCTAGTGCTGTAGGAGTTGCAGATCGTGCTAGGGTGTTATAGGCCGTTTATAAAGTGCTTATAGTTTAGTTTGGAGAGTTTCTAGCTTTATACCGCTCAGATTATACCTTAATTTAATAGAGGCCTTAGTTAATAGCTAGGCAGTAGTCTATAAGTACCTTTAGCGTCTATACAGTAGTAAAAACTGGTAGTACAGCGCGCTGTAGGTCTAGGGTAAGCTTGTTAAAGAGGTCTAGTATTAGGTCTTTATAGGGAATTTAGGCTTAGCCAGCTAGGTACAGAAAGTGGGTCTAAAAAGCTAAAAATGTCTCCATCATCTTTATATTAAGAGCTTTGTAATTAAGGCGGGTATTTTATATCTTAAAGGGGTCCTTATAAATGGAAGACAGGTAGTTAACTATCTCTTCTTTAGAGAGGAAGGGGTCTGCCAAGTCCTAGGCGTATCACGGACGTAGATGCGTCTATACGTCCTCGCTAGTACGGCCAAAGACGTAGGCCATTTTAGCTTAGGTAGTAGGGAAGTGGTCTATATTAACTTTAAGCTTGTCTTGCAGTTAAAGCTTCCAATTGTTAAATGTAGGGTCAGTTCCGTCTGTAAGTAATAAGGGGTCCGCAACCTTTGCGGACCACAATGATGCTAATGCTGTACGTTAGGCTAGGGTCTTAAGGACTATAGTAAGTCTCTAGGTGTCTAATAACTTCTCGCTAGGTGTAGGGGTGTCTCTAGTTTTAAGCAGCTCTTAAAGCTATTCAATTTCGGCATTAGCTGCTGCGAGCTCTTCCTAGGGGGTTAAAATGGCGACTATTTTACCATTAGAGGTATTTACGGGTCCTATAGTAGCTTTACCAGCTGCTGTATTTCTTAGCATAGTGGTAGGGGTATTAGGTAATTTTAAGTGTTTGTTTATTTTCTAGGGGTTCTGGTCCGTACGTGTTCTATTCTTAGGTTTCGCGTTCTATTCGTGTTCTTTTGGTTCTTAGGGGTCTGTCCTATCCTTATAGTCCTGGTGATGTCCTTAGGGTCCTGTTCTGTGTCCTTTATAGATATATTTAAGTTCCTTCTTAGGAAGAAAGAATAGTTGAGCTTTAGATAATATTAGCGACTTAGTTAATTAAGGCACGAGCACAGCATAAGGGACGCGCAAGCCTGTACAATTGGTAGTCTATAAACGAGGATCCAAAGCTAGAGAAAGGAAGGGAGAAGAATAGTAGCGCCGTGCGAAGTTTTATGCGGTCCTCTAGTCACGTAGACTTACGTGACTCGGCGTCTACCATAACGTCTACTATAATCCACCGTTTTCCACTAGCGCCGTAACACTAAGCGTCCCACTTAATTAGTATCTGGCCTACTTATAGTTCTCGCAACTAAAGTCTCTGTTAGCACCTATACGGGCGTCCCACCCTATTGATTTAAGTATCCCACTTAATCTTAATCTAAGCATCCCACTTAATTAGTATATTGGCCTACTTATAGTTCTTATAACTAGAGTCTCTATTAGTACCTATATAGGCGTCCTACCCTATTAATTTAAGCGTCCTACTTGGTCTTAATCTGAGCGTTCTACTTAATTAGTATGTCGGCCTACTTGTAGTTCTCGCAACTAGAGTCTCTGTTAGTACCTATATAGGCGTCCCACTTTATTAATTTAAGTGTCCCACTTAGTCTTAATCTAAGTGTCCTACTTAATTAGTATTTAGCCTACTTATAGTTCTTATAATTAGAGTCTCTGTTAAATTTATCTTTAGCTATTACTATATTCCCTGCTTTCTCTACCCTAGGGGTACCTTAATCCTCTTTCTTAGCGTTATTAAGTTGGAATTATTTAAGCAGGGGATAGTCTTTCTAATAATAACCTTTCTAATAATATACTCTGCACTCGTCTTTCTCTAGTTGCCTTGGCCCCTTGCTTACTTAAGACGTTAAGCTATAACGAGATAAGGAATAATTAAATCTACTAGGGCAACCTCTGCTCCTACCCCCTCTTAATTAACCTTAGTTGTCCCTTCTCCCCCTAGGTTTATCTTTCCTCTCTTATACAAGTGCTGCATTTTATATCTATATAGGGCGAGCAGTCTTATACTCCTAAAGAAGGGTAATATAACTCTTAAGGTCTCGTTTATCTTATAGACACTAGGTCTTTGCATTCTACCATATAATATCGCTCGGTAGGGCTAGAAGGAGTTGCTCTTTAATATTATTGTTAGTAAGTGGTTAAGGTGTAGAGGCTAGATTAATCTTAAATTAATTTAGTATGTAGATAAACTTAATAATTCGCATCTTTATAGGGTTAAATATAGTGCTATAGAACTCTCTGTAAAGTCTAGAGATATAGACCTTATCTTTAGCCTTATTAAACTTCTTTATTCCTTCCCACATTCCTTAAATATTGTATGCCTTTATTATCACACGTATCTCTTCCTGACGGTTGTCTCCTATTAAATTATAGATAATCTTATTTGCTTCCCCTTTTCTTCTTCTTCTATTAGCTAAATTGACTTAATTTGGGTCCTCTGCACTAGTAATAAAATCCTAGCCCTCTAACATAATTAGGGCTGCCTTACAGGTGCGCTCCCAGTCTGCAAAGTTGTCTCCATTGAAAATGATAATTTTACCGGCTTTGTGATCGTATGTAGGTGTCGTTAAGGTTGAGGTAGAGGAGGTTATTTTTGGGGTCGATTTTCGAGTTAGGAGAGGTGTCGCTACCCAGGCTCATAACCTGTTGGAATTATAAGGTTATAAGGTCACAGCGGAGGTGTCTTAAGGGTCTATTTGATGATAGAGATGACGCAGACGATAAATATTGATTGATTCGTGATGCAGTAGATGCGGTTGATGTCTATCTAGATTGACATGCAGAGCTCGCCCTCGCGACGTGTCCAGAGCTTAGTCAGCATCTCTCGCTTAATTCTGACACCGTAGCTAGGCCCATTTAGAACCACCACTCCTTATAACAACTGCACGTCTCTATACATTCAGCCTGTAGTATGCTCCTGAACTTATTAATTCGCTCCCAATTAACAGCTAAAACGGGTAGTAGTGTAGCCGTAGTCAGAGTAGGAGTAGGTATTGGCGGTAGAGTAGGCATAGGAGCTAGTTCCTGCAAGGACGTATTTAGGCCATCTAGAGTGCCTCTTCTGCTGCACGGAGCTTTATCTATGGTATATAGCGGAGGAGTAGGCGAGTAAGCTTCACCCCGCCGATTAAGAATGCGGTATTCCCGTTGTATTACCCTAATTATCTTCCGCTGTTGAGCTATTTTAGGGGTATCTTAGCTATTCTGGCCGTAAGGCAGGAAGGCGTTCTTAGGGTCGTTTTTAGGTTGAGTAGTAGTTCGCTAGCGCCTTATAGAATAATTCTTAGTAGTAGAACCTAGCCCTATAAGAGCTTTCCGCTTTCTTAAAATAGATATAGAGTTCTAGAAAAGTAAGCAGAAGTAAAAGTAATATATAGGGAAAACGTGCCTTTGACCGATATAGCTAGTATAGCTTTAAAATCTTCTTTAACGGGCCGTCTTTAACAAAGTTAATGCGGGGCTTGTAGATATGGCACTTGATACACTTAATTGCAGTAGGCTCTGCCATATTTATGTTGATTAAGGTGTAAATAAAAAAGGAATACTAAGATATTTTGACGTTCGCAATATTTTAATGTTTGTTACGTAGATTCTGCCGTAACTTACCGCGCGCTACAATTTTTCTAACCAATCAGAAGCTAGCTTGGCAAAGTTTGAATTTTAGGACCTGAAAGTATAGACCACTTGTACCTTGGGTCAATAAAATAAAAATAGGAAAAAAGAGAGGAGACCTAGCAGTTTAAATTTAGTAACTTTTATCTACTCCTTATTATTCTCCAGTTCTATAATCTAATCCTTACCCTTTAGTGCTCCCGCTGCCGCCACTATAGGCTAAGAATTTATATTATATGACAAACATTAAGCCCTATAATCCCGCTACTTGCAATTTCTATAGCACCCACTATAGAACCCTAGGAGACTTTAATATTTAGTAAAGGGGCAAGGGCCTACTAAATAACATAGAGTTGCTATATAAGCCTCGTAAGGCTAGTATTAATTAGCTCTCTACCTTATATAAGTAATATAGATTACTTATAATTATATTTAAAGACCTACGGCTCTAAATTAGAATTGTATTTATATATAAGGGCCTCCCTATCTAAACCTACTTCTTTAATATACCTCCTACCTAAGCCTCTATATTAATTGCTAGTAAAGCTTCTACCCTCTTCTGCTTATCCTAAGAGTAGTTAGTTATATAGGTATATTATATAGAGAGGAGAGTTTACTTATATTATAGTAATATTGCTAGAGAATCTCTTATATAATAGGGTGGAAAGTATACTAGATGATTATATTTCCCAATTCTTAATAAAGGACGATATTAGTGAGATTTAAACTTATAATCTATTAAGTTTAAAGTTAGTATATATTTACCTACGCCACATATACACCTTTAGTGGTTACCTTTTACCTAAAATTATTTTATTTATATGTGTGACGGGCTCGTATAAATGCTTCTAAACCGAAGCTTGTAGATTGCTACCATACAAGAATACTAAGCTAAGGAGAAGAAGAAGACTGGTAGAGACTGGCAAGATATAAAGGGGTCGTTAAGGCGCTAGTAGTAAGCGAGCCAATAGCGACTTAGCAGAATTTGGCAGAATTTGGCAGATTGCCTAGAAAACGGCAATGTAGTAGGTAACACGCTCCAGCACCGTCACATTACCCCCCCTCCCAAAAAAGCCTGCCCTTAGGCTTTGTCTAAGTTCTTTATTGTTGTTTAGATTATTATAGTTATCTAACCCTTCTTCCTAGCATTTAATCCAGCTGTCTAGTTTATGTGGTGGTCTAGGGAGGTCTAGGTGGGCTAAGTGGAAATCTCGTAGCTTATAGGGAGAGTACTTAAAATTGGAAGCGGGGTACCATTCCGGATCTTTATTATAACCTACCCAGCTCGCACAGTATTTTAAGGTACTATGGTCCTTCTTAACTACTAGGATCTCTTTAACTTCCTATTCCTCGTCCTCTACAATCTAAATTAGTGGTAGGGGGTTATTATACTATCCTAGCAATGGGTCGTCCGCGGCCTTCTATAGTTAGTCTAGAGAGAAGACAGAGTAGATCTTTATTAACTCTAGTAGCCCAGCCCTAAAAGAGTGCCCTTTCTTCTTAAGAATCTTATAGGGGCCAGCTATTTAGTGGTCTAGTTTATAGCTCGGCCTCTAGGTTTTCTAGTTTTTTGTTAACATCTATACCTTATCTCCTGCTTAGAAGTCTATCTTGTGGCAATATTAGTTCACATTAGCCTCTTTCTTCTCTTATGCTCTTTTTATAACTGCTTGGGCTATCTCCTAGGCTCTATATATTCTCCTAGCGAATATCTGGGCCTCTTTATGGCTAAGGCGTTCGCGGGCTATTATAGGTCCTATAGGTCTATCCCAATTAAAGGATATTTATGGCTTGTATCTATAGAGTAACTTAAATGGCAACATTCCTATACTGTTATAAGGGAGCGTAAGCTATGCATAGTCTATTATAGGCAGTAGTTCCGACCAGTTATTCTAGTAGTAGTTAATAAAGGGGCGAAGTCACTGGTTAAGGTACTGGTTTATAATCTTGGTTTAGCCATTAGTCTAAGGGTAAAATGCGGTAGAGAGTTTAATCTAAATTCTAAGGATAGAGTAGAATTCGTCCTAGAAGTCTAATATAAATTAGGGTCTATAGTTAGAGATAATTAATTTAGGAGCGCCATAGATCTGGTAGATGTTGTTAATATATATGCGGGCTATATCCTTTGCAGTTATAGTCTTAAAGTAAGGGAGGGAAATAGCTTGCTTATTTAGTCGGTTAACTACTATAAAGGCCATATTATAGCCGTGTTTGTCCTTTAGGAATGATTTAAAGTCTATTATAATATATTACTAAGGGCGTTTAGGAACTGGTAGTGGTTATAGCTATCTAGGAGTTTAATCCCTGGGGGTATCTGCACGTTTATAAGCATAATAGTTTCTAATAAATCGTTCTATATTAGATAGGAGCCCTTACTAATAGTAATAGGGCGCTAGTAGTTGGTGGGTTTTGTCTTAACTAGGGTGCGCTATAGAGACTTAACAGTGGGCTTTACGGATTAGCTCTGTTTGTAGGTTATTAACATCTAGCACTATAAGCCGTTTTTAGTATAAGAGCAGTCTATCTTCTATTTCTAAATTAAGGTTACCTTCTGTAGCTTAGTCGCGGAGGGCCTTTAGGGATTTAGCTGTGCGGTTCGCGATTAAGATGCGATTAATTAGTCCTATTAGTTTATCTAGGATCTCTCCTTTTAAGGGTACTAGCTTATTCCATTTGGAGCTTAGTTCCTTAAGGATCCGTGGGTTAAGCTGTTTGGGATAGAGGAGGGCATATATCTGGTGCTAAGCCTTTAGCTTATCTTATGGCTCCACATCCTGTTCTCTCTGGGTTAAGGTATTAGCCTTAGAATTTTATTTACTAGGGCAGTATATAATCATAAAGAAGAATTAGGAGAGTATTTTAGCCCACTAGGTCTATTAACTAGTAAGCTGCTTTATTGTTATAAAATACTTAAGGGCTTTATAATTAGTATAGACCTTAATCTAAGAGTCTGTGCTGTCTAACTCCGCGCGCCACTAGGATAACAATTGTATAATAGCTAGCATTTCCTTATTATGTACCTCGTAGTTGCACTTAGCTAGGGCTATTGTCTTTAAGAAGAATGTAATAGGGTACTACTTGCCATCTAGGTGTAGCTATAAGAGAACCCCTATTATTACTCCGTTAGATATATTTATTTCTAGTATTAATTCTAAGTCTAGGTTATAGTAACAGAGGATTAGAGAGGAGATAAGTCAGTTCTTTAACTCCTTAAAGGCTTTTATATAGTTATTGTTAAAAGTAAAAGGTATATTGTTCTTAGTTAGTTGTATAAGAGGCTTAGGGGTCGTTCGGTTGCAAAAGCGTCAGATTGAATCTGAACTGAAAGTCCGGCAGAACGAACGCGTTCCTCCCCGATATGACACGCGTCTGTGGCTCTACGGGTTGCACGGACATGTGCAATCTGAAGCCTTTAGATTTAACTAAGGAGCTTAAAGCTCCTTATTTAAACTAACGCCAAGACCTCAGTTCAGATTCTGTATATGGTAAAGTTGCCAACTTTTTAGTAACTTTTAGCGTGTTTTTTAGGCGGTTAGAGGAACATTAAAAATTTGTGGCTGAAGTCAAGTTAAACTGGAATTCAACCGAACAGTCACCTTAGAATTAGATTGGAGCTCTAGATCAACTCCATTCTAAAGCCCTCATTCTGATCTAAACTTGCAACCGAACGACCCCTTAGCCATAACTCTATAATTACAGATAAACCAATAGTAGAAATTGTAAAAGCCGAGAAAGGACTGGATTCCCTTTATAGTATAAAGGGGTTTCTAGTTATAGATCGCTTTAACCTTCTTAGGGTTAACTTTAATTCCTTTTATACTAACAATAAACCTAAAATACTTTATGCGTTTTACTCTAAATTTATATTTCTTAATGTTAACTTATAGACCTGTATTCCGCAGCCTCTTTAAAACCTTCTTAATGTGAACTTGGTGCTTAAGTTTATTATCTAAGTATATAAAAATGTTGTCTAGGTATGCCGTGCAGAATTTATTAAGGTAATTAAAAAGAACATTATTTATATACCGTTGGTACATAGCTAGCCCATTTATTAGTCTAAAGGAGAGAACTTTATATTTATAAGAACTGTAATGGGTATAGAATATCGTTAGATCTTCTGATATAGGGTCTATCCTAATTTAATAGAAAGCTTAGCGGATATTAAGCTTTATAAATATTTTGGCTTAGCTTAAGCGTATAAGGGTCTTATTAATTAGGGGGAGAGGGTAACAGTCTTTCTAAGTAATGGTGTTTAGTTTTTAATAGTTAATATAGAAACAAAGGCCTTTATTAGACTTCTTTATAAATAGAATAGGGGAAGTAAAAGGAGCTTAACTTGGCTTAATAAACCCTTTATAGAGGTTATTAACTAAGTACTGCTTTATTGCTTTTAGTTTCTCTATAGTTTGCTAGTAAAGGGGGCTGTAGCCTAAAGAGTTGTTGGCCTCTAGTTAAATCTTATAATTATAGGCTTAGTAGGGGGCAGTATATCCAAGGCTGCTTTTAAGAACGCGTCTCTATAGTCTACGAGGTAAGTAGGGAGGAGGCGCTTAACTAGCTCCTTATTAGTTTCCTCTACTAGCCCTTCTTCCTTCTTATTAATAATCCGGTTAATTTTATATAAGCTAGTTATAAAGACCTTATTATCCTTCTAATATATATTAAAGTGGAAACCTATAGCGCTAATTGCCGCGATATCTACTATAGGGGGGTTGTATAATAGTAGGGGTGTCTGTGGCCTTAGGGGCTTTTAGCGTATTAGCGTTGCTTTTACTTCCTTTAGCTCTCATTACATCTTCTAAAGGTTATCCCTTATATCCTATTAGTACATCCTCTTCCACATTAGCTGGATTTCCGTAATTTGGAAGTTGTCTATATTACTGTCTGTTCTACTTCTATAAGTAGAGTCCTCCTTAACCGTAGTCCTTTAGGGGAGTATCCTTATTGGTATGGAGTTCTTACCGGCCTTGCGGCGGGCGTCTTTTTAGGCAAAGGCTAGGTCGCGGTCTCTAACATCCTGCTAATAAATAGGGTTAACCCTTACAGCTAGTGTCTTGCGGTTAGTCCAAATTTCTCTAATAAAGGAAGGCAGTTTTGGTCTATTCTCTAGCTAGATAAACTGTCTTTGTTAAATATTTAGCCAAATATTAAAGTAGGATATCTATTTTTGGCTGAGGATTATGTTATAGGACCCTAGGTCTAGGATATAAAAGGGGATACTAAACTAGCGTTGTCTATTAATAGCGATATATAGCTTTAGGATATAGGTAACCGGCTTACTAGCTTGGCTATTATAGCCTTTTACTTAAACAGGCTTCTCTAGTTGGGTAGCGTTTATATTTAAGAACTTAGCAACGTTATTTATATAAGTAGTATTTATAAAGGTAAAGCTATTTGCTCTAGTGTTAATAAGGGCAGTTATATTAACTCTATATCTATTTTAAGATACTATATATGGAACTATAAAGTGTTTTCCACCTATTAGCTAACTTAGATTAATCTCCTTAAGATTAATAGAATACCCTAGGGGGGAGTCTTTCCCTAGGGTTCTTCTTTTTCTAACTTATTGGATATTTCTTCTTCCTCTATCTCCTTAATATTACCTATATCCTTTGGCTTTAGGCAGGATATAGTAAAGTAACTATCCTTTCCGCAATTAAAGCACGTGACTATAGTAGGGTTAATTAGGGTGTTCCGACGAGTATTAGCTAAAGGTATAGTATATAGCGATTTAGATAAGGCTTGCAGGTAGGTAGTTGTAACCGCTTTTAGTATAAGGGCGGTCGTGGTTTGTCTTCTAATACCGGCTCCCGTTGGCGTGGCGGATAGGTTCCGGTTATTACAGGACTTCTTTAGTTAGTTAGAATAAGCATTAATCCGTTTTAGTTCTAAATCTAGCAACAAATATTGGGCTAAGAGTCTTTAGTAGGTTGGTAGGTTATTTAGGGCTACTGCAATCTTCTCTTATAGTTGGACTGTTAGCTTATTATATAGGTCTAAACAGTAGTTCTTAGGGGGAACCTGGCCTTCGCTAGCTAGGTGTAAAAATTAGGTCTAGAACTCGGTAAAGGATTAGTTTAATTTTATTATTAGGCGGTTATAGTCGTAATAGGTATCCCGTACTTTATTTAGATTAACATAAATAGTAGCCAAATACTATATTATTTTATTAACAGATGTAAATTGAATAGGTAACTTATCCCTAAACTTGGCCTAAAGGTATTGCTAGGTATCCCTAATGGTTTAACCGAAGAGGTAGAGCATTTTAGCTTCTCTGGAGGGAAAATAGTTGTGGTTAATATAAAGCTTTCCTCGCACCTAGATTCTCTAGTTCTTAAAGGTTAGGTCTATGCCGTTAGATAGCAGTTAAGGGTTAGGGAGCTTAATGGACTTTAATTACTTTGTTATCGTGTCTATACTCTCTAGTATATTATATTTGGTTAAGCAAATGGGTTAACTAAGGCTTTATAAAGGGGAGGCTGGGCTATTCTATAAGGCAGTAAGGCTTTCTAGGATCTCCTTTAGAGTCTCTTATATACTTTGGGCTTAAAAATAATCAACCTTCTAGTTAGCTACAAGGGCACAAATCTGCCTGTGTATATCTGTAATGTTATTATTGTTCTTAATTTCTAATCCTAACTAGATCTTATGTTCCTCTTAGGTAGAGGCAGGTCTTTTAAATAAGCTTGCTTTAGGTGCCATTGTCAGCTTCCTAAGGTTTGTTAGAATTATATAATTTGGTTTTAATTCTAGGGTTCTTTTAGGGGTGCAGGTTAAGTACAGTCTGGCCTATAAAGTAGGATATTGTTAGGGCTTTCTTAGGCGTTATAGTGTTCGTTTTTTAATGTCTAAGTATAACGCGTTAACGCGTTATTGCAGACAAAGGTCTTCTTTTAGGGTGGGATATTATTAAGGCCTTCCCAGGCAATATAGGGAGAGCTTAGTATAATATAACGGGCTTATATAAAAGCTTCTAAACCGAAGCTTGTAGATTGCTACTATATAAGAATACTAAGCTAAGGAGAAGAAGAATACTAGTAGAGACTAGCAAGATATAAAGGGGTTGTTAAGGCGCTAGTAGTAAGCGAGCCAATAGCGACTTGGTAGAATTTGGCAGAATTTGGCAAATTGCCTAGAAAACGGCAAATTGCCTAGGAAACGGCAATGTAGCAGGTAACACGCTCTAGAACTGTCATAATATGCCCCCCTTCCCCCCTTTAGTGTTATATAATATACCCCTTATATACTTTCCCTTATATAACTATAGGAGAATACTTAGAATCTTATAAGCTGTCTAGTTCTTTGCGCATTTTAATACCTTAAGTATTTATAGAGTAGTACTTGTACAATCCTATAAAACGCGACATTAAGAACCTAAAAATACTCTCTTTAGCTTATTACTTATTCCAGGTATTAAAAGAACTTTAATTATAAGCTATAAGAGTTGTGGAAATCTTATATACTAAAAGGGCTGGTTCTACTATTAAATAGCTATTATATGGCTATTAAGTGGAATTAGATTCTTATTAATATAGGTATTAAACTTATCTAGACTCTATGGATGAGTATATTTTAAATAATACTAAAGACGAGCCTTATAGAAGGTAGAGAGGTTTTCTTTAGACTCTAAAGACGACTTTTAAGTTTTCTTAGTTGTGTATAATGTAGTTAAACCTAAAAGTATTGCTTTCTCGCGGAATCTCTCCTAGAGTTTTTATATACTAAAAAGCTTCTTTTCTTCTTTAATGGTAATATAATTGTTCTAATCTTTTAAGAAAGCTGTATAACACTTTAGGTTAAGAACTTATACTGCTAAATAGTAGGGAGAATTTGTTGAAATAGGTATAATTTAATGATAATTTTTTATTAAGCATTATCTTCTAAGAAGGTAGGGAAGCAACTTCTTTTTTAGAAGAGTGTTAGAGCTTCCATCTAATAAGAAACAAAAACACGCTAACTAAACCCCACTTTAATAGCCCCCCTTAAGCTAAATATAGGTAACAATATAAAGGTTATAAGAGACGTTAATATCTCTCTAAACCTAAAGCATCTCTAAATGCATAGAATGCATCTTTTAGCAGCGCCTTAATAAAACCATCAGCTATTTGTTAACTTGTTTATATATATTCCAGCTTAATATCTCCATCTATAACCTTCTCCTAAATAAAGTAATATTGGAGAGCAATATGCTTAGTTTAAGCGTAAAACTTAGGGTCTTTTATAAGAGTAATAGCACCTTAATTATTAGCGTAAATAATTATTACGTAAGGGGATTTATCAGTTAGAGATAGTTCTTAAAGGAGTTATTATAACTAAATAGCTTCTTTTACTACAACTATCTGTGCTATATACTCTGCTTTATAGGTTAAGAGTGCTACTATAGGTTAACACTTTAAGGACTAGCTAATCGCACTACTTTTAATATTAAATATAAATCCTAATATTAATCTTTAAGTTTTTAAGTTATCTGCCTAGCTAGAGTCTGTAAACCCCTAAAGCGCTTATATCTCTCCTTAGAGAATAAGTTAGAGGTTAAGTATACTATATAAGTAGGAAAGTATTTAAAGAATAGCTTATATATAAAACTTGTTAAGATTAGAAGTAAAGCAACTAATAAGGGAGACGGCGAAGGTAATATTAGGTCAATTACCAAGTATAGTATATATTAGGGTGCCAACCAGCGATTAGTATTAAGTCTTAAACGTAGAGTCAGCCTAATAATCTGCTGCCGCTAGTTAAAGACGAGAGGTTCCTATTAGCGTAAGGTAAGGGAAATAGTTCTAAAAACCAGCGCTATAAATAGCCTCTTTAAGGTAAGAAAATTGGCTAAGCTATAGTTTATAAAGTTGTTAATCTTAAGTTACTTTCATACTAAGGTAATAAGTAATAGGGCCTAGATCGGTTATACTAAAGCGTCTATTAAATTAGGCTTTAATAATCTTAATATTAATAATATCTGGTCTAATAGGTAGGAGGTTATTAATATAGGCTACAATATATATAGAACCTTTAGTAAAGACTAAAGAGTTAAAGTTAAGGGGTTTAAAACTAGCATCTATAAGAAACTCTAAGAGCGTTTAATACCAAACTTAAGGTAACTATTTAAGACCGTAAAGTACTTTATTTAGACAATAAACCCATCTAGTTTTATTATTAAAACCTTTAGGTTAATTAACATAGATCTCCTCCTTAACGCTTCTATAAAGGAAAGCAGTCTTAACATCTATTTATTTAATCTTAAGGTCTTATACAGCTACGATGGCAAAAAGCGCTTTATAGCTTATAGGTTTTATAACAGACACAAAAGTCTTATTAAAGTTAACCCTAGCTTATTATTTATAACCCTTTACCACCCATTTTACCTTATATTGTATAATTCTTCTTTTACTATCCCGCTTATGCTTAAAAACCTATTAGGTGTTAAGAACTTTATAATTAAAAGGTTAGTTAATAAGTGTCTAGGTATTATTTACTTTATAAGAGCTAATTTTGTCTTTACTAGCGGAGTACCATTTATTACTATTAATATTAAGGGTAGATTGTTTCTATAACCTTAGCTTATAAGGTTTAACTATAGGGGAGTTGCTAAGTATAGCGTAAAGGTATTTAAAGGAAGGGGTTTAGAAGTGGGCAAGCGCTAAGAATACTATAATAGGCGGGTTTTCTCTAATGTTAACAGAATTATAATACTTAAAAGGTAGTTAAGACCTATTAGTAGCTGCTAGACGTTTTAACTTCTGTAGGGGTGTCTTATTAGTAGCAAGGCGCTTTAATTTTTAAGCTTTCTTAAGGAGCTATTTTTCTTCTCAATACTATTTTTATTAGGTAGTATAATTAGGTAGAGCTTCTTCTCCCTTAAACTAAGCGCTAATATCTAGAGTATTAGAGTCGTATTTAATATATTATTCTTAAATTTAACGCTTATTACTACCGGGAACTATTAAAATAGTTTCTTAAAAGTAGATAGCTAAGGCACGTATAAGCCATACTGTCTCTTTATCTTAAATTTAAATAATATATTTACCCTTAAAGCTAATAAGGTTCCCTAATCTTACTTTCTTATCTATATAAGAGCTAAACTTCTTCTAACTACTAGCCCTATACTAGATGTCGCACCTAAAGGTACAAATCTAGGAGTAATTAAAGACTTCGCCTTGCTCTATTTTATAGGGGGTTTATATTTCTAACGATTTAATAGGGAGGATATTACGTATAAAGTTAGCATGCTTAACTGCTTCTGGCTAGAAGTTCTTAGGAAGTGAGCAGTTATTTATAAAGGTAAAGGCTCAGTTATATATTATACGATTAAGTTATTTTAAGGCTCTATTTTACTATTAACTCTCTAGGGTTAAGTATAAGAAATAAATTCCCTTATTTGTAAGTTCTAGCTAAAAAGTATATCTAAGATATTCTCCTCCACTATTACTATATAGCTATAAGATAAGACTTCCTTATTATTTAACCTTTACTTAATATTATTAAAAATAAAACAGGACTTTAGCCTTATACTTTATTAGGTAGACTTTGCTTGTTTTATTAACTCTATCTTAGAAAACAATAAAATATCTTAATTTATTATAGCTAGCGACTTTTATAGGTCCCTTAATATTAGAGAATATAACTTTATAAGGCTTAGTATTGTGGTTAATAAGAGAATCCTAATATATAACATCATGCATTCTACTACATAGGTAGGCTTTATAGGTACAGTTATAAAGATCTAGTAAGTAAGTAAGGTCTATCCCTTTTAACATTCTTTAGAGCTTTTATAAGTTCTAGGGGCTAATATAACTAAGCCTTTTATGCCATAGCCTCTTGGCTGGGTTTCGTAAGCTACTATATAATATATGGCTAGTTTAATAGCCAACTGCAAAGGCTATAAGCCCTTCTTAATAGTCGGCCCAAGTATAGAGAAAGAAGAAGCTGGACTTATAAAACGCGTAAGTTATAAGCTCTAAGTTATAGAGAAAATCGCATCTAAGGTCAGATAGATAAAGATAAACTTAATTATTAATAAGCTATAAACCAGATACTAGGTTAGCTTATAAATTAGAGATATAAAAAACGTTAGTAAGAATAAGCTCTCTCTTAACTCCCAGAACTATAAGTCTTAGGTATATATCTCCCTTTCCTATTAACTAAAGACACGTTTCTCTAATTCCGGAGATAATAATCTTCTTATTAGCTTAAAGATCTTAATAGGTAATAAATAGCTCTCTTAACTAAAATATGTGCTAAGTATACCTAGTATCAATAATAATTATAGAGGAGAGGTTAATACTTAGTTTAGCTATAAAATATAGTCGTCTAGCGAGCTTAGAGGTATAGGAGTAAGGAGGAATACAAATAATATAGAGAACCCGCCACCAATAGGTAATAAGGCATAGTTGGCAAAGTAGGTTACATGTAAAGTAGCGTAAGTTCTTCTATAGGTTGTGTATATAGGCTAATAGTTTCTATACTAATAGTAAAGGTTAAAGGGAGAGCTATATAAATAGTAAAAGACTATAAAAGAAGAATAGCATGCCAGCTATAAAGAGTCTGAAGGGAATAAATAAGAAGTAATATAAAAGTGGATAGATCTATAGTAAAGAACGTTTAATATAACTAGAAATACGGGAGTTTCGGCCATAATTATTAAGGTGCAATTATAGTCTGGTTAGCTTACTATAGAGTTAAAGCTTTTATAACCACCTTATTCGTTGCTAGATTGTAGTTAAGTAAATAGCAATTCCTGCATATTATCTTAACTTAGTAGGAGGCTTGCCATTTATTGTTATTGCTAATAGTACTATAGGTAATAACGTAAATTCTAATAAAGAGTTATTTTAATAGGCTCTTTGTTGTTTTCTAAAGTCCCTTCTATAAGTAGAGCGCGTATCTATCTCTGTAGCTTTCTTAGGGTTCTCCTTTTACCAGATTTCCTTTAAGTGGGGTTAAAGGATCTAGCATCTATCTTCCTAGTAGCCAGCACATTTACATGGCCTGCAATATAGTCTATTATATTATTGTTGGCCTTACTAATTATAATGCTACTAGCGGTAAAAGGCTTAATTTATATATGCTTAGAAGGCTACTGGTTAACTTTGGAGTATAAGTTGCTTTTATATATAGGCAAGGCCCTAAACCTTTAAGAGAGTAAGGGTTTTATTAATAAGGGAGTATATAAGGTAGAATAATTCTTGCTAGCCGTTAAAAGCAGGACCAAGGCCATCAATAAACTTAGAAAGTAAGTCCATTTGGTCTATAGTATAGTTTTAGGCCTTAAGGTCCAAGTATATTTCCTTAAATTTAATAACGTATTCTTTAACATTCTTATAGTTTACAAGAGTAAGGTTTCGCCATTTAGTGTGTATTTTGGCATATATCGCGTCTCCTTTTAGCTTAAATTCCGCGTATAAGATTTCTATTATATTCTTAATTTTAATACAGTCTTTAATAAGATTCTATCCGTAAGTACCATAGGTTATAGAGATATAGTTTACTCCCTTAAGTTGCTTTCTCTTTTAAGCTTTAAGATCTGCCTAATAAATTTTAATAAGTTTATTATAAGCGTCTCTCTTAGCCTAAGGTTGGTTTATAGCTGGTCTAGCTCCTAGGTTAACTAGAGCGTCTAAATTAAAGTTATTCTTAATTAGCTACTGCCTGGTGCCTTTCTTCCACTTTTTATGGTCTGTAGGGCTTTTAAGTGTCTAAATGTTAGAGAGATTAATATTGGATTTAGAGTATTTAATCATTATAATAACTAGTAAGAGAGAAGCAAGTATTTTAGTAAAAAGGTGGGAAATAATATTCTTTAGCTTATATACTATCACCTTTTTTAGTATTTAGTGTAGTGTTAAGGATATGTTAATTAATAACTAATAACGATAATAACAATAACAATGGCACTAGGAATAGTGATAGTGATAGGCAACTAAGATATTAATAGAAAACCTAATTTAAGGTTAATAGACAGTAATAGGCAACTAAAACATGGTAAGAAAAGCCAATCTCAATTAATAGGATATCTAAAATTTCTGGAGTATATATATCCAAAGTGTCTAGAGTGCGCATATCTGAAGAATCTAGAGTGCGTATATCTAAAGTATTTAGAGTACAAAGTGTCTAGAGTGCGCATGTCTAAAAAGTCTAGAGTGCGTATATCTAAAATGTCTAGAGTATAAAGTGTCTAGAGTGCGTATGTCTGAAGTGTCTAGAGTACGCATGTCTAAAAAGTCTAGAGTGCGTATATCTGAAATGTTTAGAGTGTAAAGTGTCTAGAGTGCGTATGTCTAAAGAGTCTAGAGTGCGTATATCTAAAGTGTATCTTAAGACGTAGTATATAGGTCGCTGCGCGATAGAAGAAGCGTCTCCGGGCTCATAACCTATTAAAATAGGTATAATTTAATAATAATTTTTTATTAAGCATTATCTTCTAAGAAGGTGGGGAAGCAACTTCTTTTTTAGAAGAGTGTTAGAGCTTCCACCTAATAAGGAACAAAAACACGCTAACTGAACCCCACCTCAACAGAATTATCTAGCTTCTTAATATACTTTTTAAGCTTTTCTTTAGTATATTAAAGTTAAGGAGTTATAAACTTATTTTTAGCCTTAGTAGCTGTTACCTATAGAAAAGTTAGTTAAAGAAATATTAAGAGTATTGCATAATATACTAATGCGGTCTATATTATATCCTTAAGAATATTAACTAATTTTAGAACCCTCTTTAGTGTTATATAATCTCCTTAAAGAAATAAAGTTGCTTTATAGAAAGACTAAAGGAAATTATAAATTGTATAAAGATATATCCATTTGCTTATTAAGAGGATATTATCTTTTAAGTTATCCTTATAGTGCTCTATATAGAGTTAAAGCCTAACCTTTACCTTATCCTTTAGAGCTATACATAATATAAAAAACCAGCTATTTTATCTTATATAATTATTAAGAGGAACCATTTTACTAGTATATTTAATAAACTATATTATACGGTTAGCTAAGCTATAGATATAAATAATATAGTTATAAAGCTTTCCTATTGGCTCTATAATATTTTAAATATTTTAACCCCTTTTACACTTTTTGTCTAATACTAGCTCTAATTCTTTATTCTTCTTTTTCTTTCTTTTAACTAGCGGTAGTACTTATTATATAACTTCTTCTTCTTCTTCTTTCTCTTCTTCTTTATCCTATTTCTTAACCTCTTTATTATATAAGTCTATAAGCTTCTTATCCTTTTTTAAACTAAATAGAAAGGCTTAAATAATAAGATTAATAATATACCCCTAATAGCAAATTCTTTAATACGTTACAATCTAGTTAATTTTATACTTAAAGCTAAGCTATTAGCCAATTATACAATAGAGAATATTGTTTAATCCAGCATTATCGCCAATAAGAGCTCTAATCTTTGTTTTAATACTATACTTAATAAAAACTGGATAAAGCTCCTCCTAATAATCTATACTACTTTAACTAGATACTATATAAAGGGCAATTAAAGGGTTCTAATATTTATCCTAGATATTAATAAAGCTAGCACAGATTCTAAGAAAAAGGGAATAACTTAGAGAGGTCCAGATATCTATGGTAAGGTAAATATTTGTTTTTGTAGATTAAAGTACTTTTTATATAATATTTTAACTCTTAGTAAAGTGTTTAAGAATCCAGGCTATAATTATTAAGTAGTATATAGGGATAATTAAGGGTGCTTTTTAATTTAATGCTTTTATAAAAGTATAAAACTCTAGCTATTCTATATATAAGAAGGGAAGCTATTATATAATAATTAGATCTAGAAGTGCTTACTTTATAGTATTTTAATATACTATATACTTTAGAACCTTACCCTTAAGACCCTAAACTTCTCCTCTTGCTAAAAGCTTTTAATATAGTTCTAAAAGAGATCTCTCCCCCTAATTTTTTCCTGTTATACACTCCTAATTCTCTACTAAATTCTATTTAATATTATATCTTTTAAGATAGCCTTATAATCCAATGGTTAAGGAATGGTGTCCTTTTAGGTCTTAAGGAGGACAGTATTTATAAAAGTAGCGTTTCTTTATATAAGCCTTTTCTTCCATTATTACCGTATAAGTATATTTATAAATTAAGGAGACTTATCTTAAGATTTATGTTATATAAATAGTTGGGATTAAACCAGTATTAGCTTTAGTCTTAACGCCGCTTAAAAGGGCAGAAAGTATGTTAACTTTAAAGGAATTATTATTGTTAAAGTTTTTAGGGTAAATTTTACTAGTACTAGCCATATTTATAGCGTTATATAATAGGGGGTAAAGGTGTAGTTCATAGTTAAAATTTTGCGGGTATTTAGATACTGTAAGGCTATTGCCCAGGTGTACGGTAGGGAGCAGGCAAGCTGAGCATGAGTCACAAGGAGAGTCGATGGAAGAGGACGATATGGTAAAGAGTAGGTATGGCAATACCTCGTACGGAGACGAACCGATGAGGGAGGAAGGGTTGCAAGCCCGAGGAGCTTATAAGGAGGTGCCAAGGGCTAGCCGAAGGCTAGCCTTGGCAGCCCCTAAGAGCTCCCGTGCGCGCACCCGAGTAAGGGGCAAAAAGTACCCTTACAGATACTATCTGGATATTATCTAATATCCGGGCTATCCTTAGATAGGATTATTATCCGCCCGGCCGGATAGGATAATTTATCCTCCGCAGGTCTAAGGTAATTATATTATTAGGTGCACGGCCCTTACTTTATATTTATATGGAGGCTTGGCAAAATATTTAATATTTAATATAATATTAATATTGAATGCGTGTTCAATATCAATACGACCTTATATTGATATCGAATATTAATTAAAGCACTGATATAGTGAACATATGTAACATTTTACTTAACGCTAGTAGAAAATGAATAGATTTGTACTACCAGTAATTTAGCGCCTCGGTTCATTATTTTCAAGTAAGTTATATTCTTTGCACTAACTCACCTGAATATCTATAGAGTAAATGCCGGTAACTTCGCCAAGTGCCGACAGTAGATCTGAAAACAAACGCATGAACTAGATCCTACGCTCCCGTGATATATAGCTCTACTATATTACCTTCCCGTATGGCAGAACAATCTCCGCCAAGGACCTATCGCAAGGATTAGTTGACGTAAAACCATTCCTTACATCGGAGTTATTTGCACGAAAGATCTGTCCTATGAAATAATATCTCTGCTTCAACAGTTCCTTGTGATAAAGACTTTTTGGAGACTTCGAAATGATGCATGCGTCCTACTGTTCCATAAATTCTACTTAAGTTTCAGGTTTGTCTAGCATGATACGAAGGCCAGAGCGCTAATTGGTACAGTCTCGAGGTCAGAATATCCACTTTGAAGCCATAAACAAAGAGATGATAGGCTGAAAATGCAAGTCTCAGAATTCCAGCGGTTCCGCAACGGCTTTTCTCTTTCCGCACAATACCTCAACATCAATAGCATATCCACGGTTATCTCGTTCCCAGACGATAACATGCGGATCGTTGGGGTCCGCCAACGAAAATTTAACGCGAGTTTACGATTAATAAGCCGATCTAGAGCCTTAATCAACCCGAAGCTTTAATTTAAAGCCTTATAGCATAGAGTTCAATTGGCAAAAATAAAGAAGAAGAAAGATATTAAGAGTTTATAGTTAAAATTAGCGGCCACTTTTACTTTGCGTTAATAACTACTTTACTATTAGTAAAATTATTTTTTAGTAAGGATTTTATATCTAAATTAGTAAATCCTTAAACCTATTATAAATATGCTCTATAAAATTAAAGCAAACACTTTTCTATATATGATTATTAGAAAGTTATTATATTAAGACGCTCTTCTAAAGCGCGCTATATAGCGGTAAAATATATTAGTATATAATTTAGTATAGTAATTTGCCTATAGATTATATACCTATATATTATAAATGCCTCCTAATTGTGATGGTGCTAGAGCACGTCACCTGCTACATTGCCGCTTTCTAGGCAATCTACCAAATTCTGCCATATTCTGCCAGCACTACTCATAGAGCCAACCAATTAGGATTTCCAATCCCCGGGATGGAAAATCGCTATTGGCTCGCTTACCACTAGCGCCTTGGCGACCCATTGTATCTCTTTAGTCTCTAATAGTCTTCTTCTTCTTCTTCTCCTTAGCTTAGTATTCTTGTATAGTAGCAATCTACAAGCTTTAGTTCAGAAGCAGTTATACAAGCCCATTACATTATACTAAGCTCTCCCTACACAGCCTGGGAAGGCCTCTATAATATCCCACCCTAGAAAGAAACTTCGTTCGCAATAACGCGTTAACGCGTTACACTTGGACACCAAATACCATATACAGCCTAGGAAGGCTCTAATAATATCCCCTCTTATAGGCCAGACTGTACTTAACCTAAACCCTAGCATTAAAAACAAATTATATAATATTAACAAACCCTTAAGTAGCTAGTAATAGTACCTAAAGTAAGCTTATCTAAAAGAGCCACCTTTACTTAAGAGGAATATAAGATCTAGTTAGGATTAGAAATTAATAATAATAATAACACTCTAGATATACGTGAGCAGATTTGTAATCTTGTGGCTAAATAGGTAGCCAACCGCCTTGCAGCTAAAGCTGCGTAAAAGACTTTAAATAAGATCCTAAAAAGCCTTATAGCCTTATAAAACAGTTTAGTCTCCCCTAATAGGAGCCCTAGTTAGCTTATTTACTCTACTAAATGCAATACCCTAGGTAGTATAGATATAATAGCGAAGTAATTAAAATCCGTTAAGCTCCCTAACCCTTAATAGTTATCTAATAAAATAGACCCTATCTTTAAGAATTGGAGGATTTAAGTATAAGAAAAGCTCTATGTTAACTATAACTATTTCTCCTCTAAAGAAGCTAAAATACTTTACCTCTTTAGTTAAACTATTAGGGACGCCTAGCAATACCTTTAGGCTAGGTTTAAGAATAAGTTACCTATTTAGTTTATATCTGTTAATAAGATAATATATATCTAGCTACTATTTATATTAATCCAAATAAAGTATAGAATGCCTATTATAACTATAACTACCTAATAATAAAACTAAACTAAACCTTTACTAAGTTTTAGACTTAATTCTTATACCTAGCAGGCGAAGGCTAGGTTCCCCCTAAGAACTACCGTTTAGACCTATATAATAAGTTAATAGTCTAATTATAAAAAAAGATTATAGTAGCCTTAGACAATCTACTAACCTACTAAGGACTCGCAGCCTAATATTTGCTGCTAGATTTAGAACTAAAACAAATTAATGCTGATTCTAATTAATTAAAGCGTCCCTATAGTAACCGGAACTTATCTACTATACTAATAGGAGCTAGCGTTAAAAGATAAACTATAACTACCCTTATACTAAAAGCGGTTATAACTACCTACCTATAAGCCTTACCTAACCTGCTATATACTACACCCTTAGCTAATACTTATTATAACATCCTAATTAACCCTACTACGGTCACGTACTTTAATTATAGAAAGGATAGTTACTTTGCCTTATTTTATCTAAAGCTAAAAAATATAGGTAATATTAAGGAGATAAAGGAAGAAGAAATGTCTAATAAATTAAAAAAAAAGAGCCCTAGGAAAAAACTCCTCCCTAGGGTATCCTATTAATCTTAAAGAGATTAATTTAAGTTAGCTAATAGGTAGAAAATACTTTATAGTTTTATATATAGTATCTTAAAATAGATATAGAGTTAATATAACTGCCCTTATTAACACTAGAGTAAATAGCTTTGCCTTTATAAATACTGCTTATATAAATAATATTACTAAGTTCTTAAATATAAAAGCTATCTAACTAGAGAAGCCTATTTAAGTAAAAGGCTATAACGGCTAAGCTAGTAAGCTAGTTACCTATATCTTAAAGCTATATATCGCTATTAAAGGTTTTGCATAATATATCTTATGCGATCGGCTGGCCAGGACTTTTAGAGCTCTTGCTGCACCCGGCCTAAAAAGACCAAACCAACCAAAAGAACCCTGAAAAACACCCTAATAATCCCCTGAGATGCATGCATCACAGGGGAGGCACAGGTGGAACGACGGTGGTACGCAGTCGCGCGCAACCGCCAGACCTATACCTAACAATGGCCCCCTATAACAACAACAAGGACGGGCAAATACCACACTAGAAAGCGGAAATACCCTAATTAAGAAGGCATCTAACAAAATATAAAGCCTATTAGACGCGTCTAGTATCCGGAACTATAGGGGAGCATCTATTAGCTATTACAAACTAATACAGCTAGTAGAATGGCTCCAGTCTAGCAAACCTTAGGCGCCCCTCTAGTAAACCCTTAATTAAATCCTCCAACGGCTAAACAAAATCGAAGATAAACAAAAACCCCCCCTATAGGCGAACCGCACCTGGGCCGCCGTAGCTATGCTCCTATAGCATAGGGAACCTACCCCCCTAAAAACAATAACTGGGCATATAATCACAATACAACTAAATATAGAAAAGGCAGAGGAACTTAGAGGATAATTAAAAACAGAAGTTCTTATAAAGATTTATAAGGAGGTCCACAACGCCATCGCAGTCCAACACCTTAGGAGTAGAGACATTAGAGTCACCCTAAAGAACCAATAGGCAAAGAAACGGGCCATAAGGGCAGGGGACAGGCTAGGAAAGCATATTAGTATAAAAGTGCTTTATAAAGATCACCTAGTTGAAGTCCTGTTGGTTCCCATAAGCCTTAGGGTAGAAAGGGGACGCCAGGTGGACAATACAGCAACTATATAGGAGATAGTAAAACAAACAGAACGCCTTATACCAGGACTTATAATTACCCAGATCTAATGGCTTTAATAGGAAAATATAAACTAAGCATATAATAAGAATAATAAGAGGATATAAGGGGCGCTAGAGACTCGCTAGGGAGATAATAAACGAACGTATAGCTCCCTTATCGTTAGTATATATACACTAGGAATGCAAAAACTCCTTATCCAAAAAGGAATAATTATAAATGGCCTTATATACAACATAAAGCTCTATAACCACAGACTACACCTAAAACGATATTATTACTACGCATAATAGGGACACACCCAATCCACATATACAGTACAGGTGTGCTGCGGCCACTATACAGGCCCCTATAATATAAGATAATATATAAATCAAGACCAAACAAAATACGCAAACTGTCACCGAAGCACATATAAGGCGTAGGAGAGAGAAGACTATATTAAATACAGGAGACAGAAGAAAAGGGCTTAATAGCTACAGGAATAACTATACGCTAGGTTATACAAATGGAAACAATAGGCAATAAGCTAGGGGGACGTAGGTGTCTTCCTAGCGTTTCCTACCTTTAACACTAGGGGGCTAAGCCAGCCATCCTAAGCCTTAACGGGCTAAAAGTGACACTACGTGACATCACCAGACCAAATAGGGACATAAGGGACATATAGAACACAAGGAAGAGAACACCCAGTAGGAAGACCCCCATAGACAGCTATAGCAAGTTTAAGGCCGGGACAATTAAGAATTAGATTTAATGTGGCAAATATAATATACACAGCTAGCTTATAAGGGGCATATAGCCAACCGGCGAGAACAGGGGAAGAACCAAAGGCAATAATAGACTTAGATTTAAAAAGGCTAGTAAAAACATAAAATATAAAAATAGAAAGCTCTACATAAAATAAGTAGTGGCTAGGGAGTAAATATAGGAGATAGAAGTTCTAAACATTTTAAAGAAAGTGGAAACGGAAGAAGCGAGGAGTGAAGAAGAGGCAAAGGACCCCTACTAGGGGTCCGCCACTTAACTATTATATAGTACAACTGCGGTAATACGAACCACTGTCTAGCAAGGCCCCTACTAGACAGTCTAGACTTAGAGAAACACTATATTCTTGCCATATAAGAGCCGTATTACAATATCTATATATAATCAATATACTGCCCCTAAGGATTCCAGCTCCTGTATAAACCAAAAGCAGCCACACGCGTATGCTTTATAATCAGTAAAAATATCAGCCTTGCCTTATAGTCATGGCAGGCAGTTAACCTAGATATTGCAGTTATAACCATCTAGATATACAGGGGACTAGTACAAATTATTAATGTCTATAACCCTAGGGTCGAAGGGGTAGCATAGACAGAGAATATTATATCTGCAATAAGCTTGCTAGAAACTAAACACGCGGAGTCCATCCTACTAGGAGACATAAACCTCTACCACCTATAGTAGGGGGGCATCTATATTGCTGCTAATTAATAGGCAGAGTGCCTACTAAGAGCTATAGACAACGGGGGCCTTAAGCTAGCTACCCCCCTAAGTGTAATTATATGGCAATAGGGCACTGCCAAAAGTACAATTAACCTTACGATTATGGACGAAAACCTATACCAGAGACTCAAAAGGTGCTCCCCTAAAGAAGAATAGGCACTTACCTTAGACCATATCCCTATCCAGATACAACTAGATCTGGACATCAAGGCGCAACTAAATAGTAAAAGATACGCAATAAGGAAGCTTAACATAAATAGCTTCCTTAATACAATTAAATAACAACTCTAAGACCTAGAAGAAATCCACCTAATACTAAACAAGTAAGGCTTATTAGCTACCCCTAAGGAAATTAATTAAAAACTAGAAAGGATCTAGGTAGTAATTAAAAGTAGGCTAGAAGAGCATTACCCAGTTTCAAAACCAGGCCCCTACACGCGACATATATGGTCCGCATAGTGCGCGGCCCTTATAGCCGGCCAACGACGAGCAAGGAGGAAATATATAAGCAGCCACAATTCTAAGGACAAGAGACGATATAAAGACACAAAAAACCAGCTAAAGAATACCCTAAGAAAAGAAGCAAGGAATAACTAGAGACGGTTTATAAATAAACACACTACTAACCTAAGTCTCCCCTATAATAAGGGCCTTTAGACCATAGCAAAATAGGTAAAGAAAAAGGTGGGACGCCTAGTAGAAGATCCACACCTACTACCCCTATAAAGAGCAGGCAAACTATAGGCCACAAGCAACAATAATAAGAAGGCAAAGATCCTTATAGAAAGATTTTTCCCTTAACTAGCTCTAGTAGACCTTAGCGATATTACTAGTAAAACACCAGTAACTCGCCTAAGGGTTAACAGCAACATAATAACTAAAGAAATGGCTAGAACCATTAGCCGCCTCTTAAATAACACAGCACTAGGACTAAATAGGATCCTAAACGAAGCCCTAAAGACCTATGGACCACTTATAGCACCTTGGCTTACAGACGTAGCCAGAGTATGCTTTACAATAGGCTACTACCCGCGACTTAGAAGATCCATAATAACGGTTATCTTATAAAAAGAAGGCAAAGTAGACTACTTAATCCCAGGAAGCTACCGCCCTATTGCCTTAGAAAACACCCTAAGCAAGATCTTAGAAAAGGTTATAGCGGACTATATAGCAGATATGGCAGAGGAACACGTCCTACTACCACAAAGCCAAATAGGGGCAAGAAAGAATCGCTTAACGCTATTAGCACTTATACTACTCGCTACTACCATTAAAACTGCATGGGCTATATAAAAGGACTTTATAGTATCAATACTTAGCCTAGATATTAGCGGCGCCTATAACAATGTACCCTATAAGCGTCTCCTATACATCCTTAGGGCAAAGGGCTTCCTAGAATAGATTATTTAGTTTATTTAAGGATTTATAGGCCAGAAAGAAACGTTACTAGTCTTTAGTAGATACCAGAGCCCCCCTATTGTAGTTATAACAGGAATACTATAAGGATTACCTCTGTCGCCTATACTCTTCCTCTTCTTTATAAGCAACCTGCTTAACACCTTTAAGGAAGGGGCGACCTAGGGGATAGGCTTTATTGATAACATAAACCTAATTATATATGGGCCAACAGCCGCAGAGAACTACAGGACACTAGAGAAAGCCCACAACACCTATATAGAATAGGCAAGACAATATAGAGTCCAATTCTTACCAGAGAAATACTAGCTAATCTATTTTATAAGAAAATATAACTAATCTGCAGATCTTTAGCATACAATCCATATCTAAGGCTTTAGGGGTCAACCGGTTCAAGGCCTAAGGGTATTAGGAGTATGGGTAGACAACAAGCTCTAATAGAGCGCACATACGGCGCAAGCGGCCCGTAAGGGCCAAGCACAGTATATCGCCATGTCCAGGATCGTCAATTCTATATAGGGTCCATGCTTCCAGAGGTTATGCCTACTATATATAGCAGTTGTCTGGCTAACCATAACGTATAGATCTAGCATTTAGGCCACTAGAGAAACCGAGAAAGGCCCCCCTAAATCACTCCTTAAACCACTCCAAAAGGTCCAAATAGCCTGCCTTAGGAGTATAACAGGCGGGTATAAGCGAACGGCCACAGCACTACTTAAGAAG
>Ga0307507_10001549_pt1 | contig 51229 bp, 50 predicted proteins | sample 7_EM_MG_FD_207223 | JGI IMG/M metagenome (GOLD analysis project Ga0307507, IMG submission 207223) | Populus trichocarpa ectomycorrhiza microbial communities from riparian zone in the Pacific Northwest, United States - 7_EM | ecosystem: Host-associated > Plants > Roots > Unclassified | place... | reverse complement strand
GTGTCGACCGCAAAAAGTAGGTCATAAAAGAAGGACTCGTGTGTCCCTTAATTCTATGAAGAAAAGAGACTATATATACATAAGGTAGATGCAGGTACAGGGGGGGGGGAGTCGGTGACCGAGTCGGTGGCCGAGTCAAGGGGCAGGTAACTGAGTCGGGTGGAAAGACGACCTGACTCAGGTCGACACACCCTCCCAGCTTGACAGCAGTGCTGCTCAAGCTGACAACCAAAACCAAATCCAAACCTAGAATCTTGATAGTATTGTCGGTAAGGCCATACACAGGCCAACTTTGTCGATAAGGCCGCAGGTCGGCAGCCACGTTGTCAGTCTTTGTCCGTTTAATGCTAGCCGTACTGGTGTTTAGATCCTCCCATGCTGTCCAGCAATCGTCCATCTATGCCTAGATCCTCCCATGCACTTCGGCAATCGTCCATCTATGCCTAGACCCTCCCATACTGTCCAACAATCGTCCATCTAGTATCCAGCTAAGCCGTAGTAGCACGGTCGTTGTCTTGTCCTTAGCAGTACGGTGCCAGCGTCGATATAACATAGCAGTAAGGCGCCAGCTCTGGGGTGAAGCGGCAATGTGCCATACTTTAGGGTAACGTAGCAGTAAGGTGCCAGCTCTGGGGTAAAGCGGCAATGCGCCAACTTTAGGGTAATGCGGCAGTGCGCCGGCTTTGGGGTAATGCAGCAGTACGGTGCCAGCTCCGGTAGAATAGCAGTACAATGCTAGCAACTGGTTGATATCCGTAGGCAAATCGGCGCGGAGTCTTATTGGTTCGCAGGGCAGTAAAGTGCGAGCTTCGGTATAATAGCAGTAAGGTGCCAGCTCTAAGGTAAAGTAGCAGTAAGGTGCCAGCTCCGGGAAAACACGTCCGGGGTAATAGCAGTAAGGTGCAAGCTCCTATCCTTTTACTAGCTCGTTGCCCTAATAAACTCAAACTCTTGAGCCGCCTCGTCTCTGGCTCCTGCCTCGTATCTGGCACCTGGTACCTGCCTTAACCCGGCCTGCCTTAATCCGGCACCTTGGTACCTGCCTCGTGTCTGGCTCCTGCCTCGTGTCTGGCGTACAGTGGGCATTATTGGTCGTAACATTGGTGGAAGGACATTGTTCGGTGTAAAGGTAATCACGAGTACGTTAATGACTGAAGTACCCGGACACGAGCCTGTAGGAACAGCTGATTAAAAGAATAATCGGTGCATAGGAAACAACCCCGGGCTCATAACTGTCGACCGCAAAAAGTAGGTCATAAAAGAAGGACTCGTGTGTCCCTTAATTCTATGAAGAAAAGAGACTATATATACATAAGGTAGATGCAGGTACAGGGGGGGGGGAGTCGGTGACCGAGTCGGTGGCCGAGTCAAGGGGCAGGTAACTGAGTCGGGTGGAAAGACGACCTGACTCAGGTCGACAATAGGTTAAGGTTTTTATTGAGGCTGCTTGGCTGGTTTTTCTCCCCATTCCCTATTTCCCTGTATGAGTAAGGCTTCTGCATTGCTTACCTTCCTTTGTACATAGAAATCAATTTATTTGGGTATACGGGCTGGGGGCCAGCCCTAATAAAGGGGGGGGCAATGTAAGGATCTTTTGGCGGCTGCCAAGGCTAGCCTTTGGCTAGCCCTTGGCACCTCCTTATAAGCTCCCTTGGGCTTACAGCCCTTCCCTCCTTATCGGTTCGTCTCTGTACTTAGGGTATTGCCATACCTACTCTTTACCATATCGTCCTCTTCCATTGACTCTCCTTGTGACTTATGCTCGGCTTGCCTGCTCCCTACCGTACACCTAGGCAATAGCCTTACACCTGTTTTGTAATTAGTGGCGGCTACTACCGTGGCTTACTTAAATCTATAATTGAGTCGATTGTTCGGTTGTAGCTCCAGAATGAGGCTCTATATTTGACTTCGTGATTGACGTTGGTAAGTAGTTCGAATGAGCCCCTCTCTGCCACTAGCAGACATGGCAATAATCAGTTAGTTAGTTACGGTTATGTTCGATTATATAGTAACATAACCAATTAAATTATAATCGCACCTAGTGATTATGTTACGTAGATATAATAATATAATCACCCGCGGTAAGAACAGGTGGTAGTGGTAAGGCCAAGGGCTAGCCGAAGGCTAGCCTTGGCAGCCGCCAAAAGATCCCTTACACTTTTACTACCCACGCTTTAAGCTATACCTCTCTTAGCTAACTCCTCTATACTATCTACCACCTAAAAGAGAGCCTATAAAGAGGAATAAGCCACTACTAGCTTAATACTTAGCGATTACGATTCGCGTAAGTTTAATAATATTATAGCCGCTTGCGAGGATCCTAATTACTAGATTGGTAAGCCACCACTAAAGCAATGGCGTGCCCGTAAGGATAAGGCTCTTTAGTTATTCACCCTTAATAAGGCTTTAGTAGGCTTACTAGCAAGAAGCAAATTAAAATAAGAGCTCTTCTACTGTAAGCGGTATTCTAATTATAGTGTTATAAAATCTTTCTTAAGTGCAACTGCTTTCCGTTAATACCTTAAGAATATATATAGAATCCTTACTATACTAAAGCAATTTAAGGTTAATATAAATACCAAGGCTATACTTACTATATTATTTAATTAATAAGCTAAGAAATAAGCAACTAAGTAAGATTTAAGAACTATAAAAGTCCTATAAGAGTTGGTATATAAGAAGACCTTTCTTAACTCCCTTATATATCTAATCGTTACTTATAATCTTCCTTATATAATTATTAAGTAGCTAAAGTTTTAAGCCTTTTTATAAATCTATAACTATACGTTAATGGAAGAAGGCGGGCCCTTATATAAATCTTATAGGAGCGTGCCTATTCTAATTAGTAAAATGTTTATAATCTAAAAGGATTATATAAAGTTAAGGCTCTAGAGAGCTAAGTTAAAGATCTACTTTACTATTAACTGTTGGACAGCCCCAAACAAGATAGCTTACTAAGTAGTTACTGCTTATTTTATAGATAAATTAAGCTGGCTATTAAAGGCTATAATCGCGTTAAAAGTGTTACGGACACTTTAAGTGCGATGCTATAACTACTTGGAGAAGAGTTGGAGGAAGCTAGTTAGTTAATAAGGGCACGGTCCAGGATGGAACTAGTAGAGCTATACCTTGCTCTTAAGTTCTCTACTATTATGCTGTATAAAATAAATTAGGTTCTAAAAGCTACTTTTAATGCCAGCTTTGCTAATAATACTCTAACACATTAAAGCTCACAGGGTTTCTTAATAAGCTTATTTAATGGGCCTATAGTATGGTAGGCAACTAGATAAAAAGTAGTTATTAAGTCTACTATAGAGGTAAAACTCCTAGCTCTCTCGCATATTAGTAGAGAGGTGAAGCATATAGTTTAGATCTTTAAAGCTATTAGATTCAATCCAGAATAGGATATTATTATTAATTATAACAATTAGCAGTTAGTCCGGATTATAATAAAAGAAACCCCTATAGTATCTACAAAACTCTAATATATAGATATCTATTAATTCCGGCTTTGCTAAAAGGTACAAAACGGAAGCTTGTATAATAGGTACTAATAAATAAGATAGCTGCAGATGGATTAACTAAAGCTCTCTTAAAGCAAAATTATTAAAATTTTATTAAAGTATTGGGGCTCCGCGATATTAGACATTTGGTTAATTGACGCTCGGCAAAGCTTACTACTAGCTCGTCTATCCTAACTGCCTAATCCGGTAATCTAGCTCTAACGCTCTGCGCCAGATCTGAGGGGGTATGTTGGCCATGGAGGTAGCCTTACTACAGAGGTGCGACGGGTGCTGTTCGACGTCTGTATTAGACGGTGTCAGTCTAGTTTTAACCTGTATTATCACTCTCTAGGGACCCCTGTAGGAGATTAATTTCTTATGTATATTAGGGTTCTTAGAGCCACCTTAAATAAAGGAGATCACTCGTTCAATTCTGTGTCTCTACCTATCAGCTAGCTTCTGTCATTTGTTGTGATACCCGCCTGGCTGAAAAAAGGGAGGAGTTAGTAATACGGGCAGTAATGATATAGGCAATAGCCAGGTGTTGGATAAGGATGATTAGCATGATTAAGAGCCATCCTAAACACCAAGAGGCTATTATTAATTTGGGGTAAATATAAGAAGATTTAGGTAAGTCCTACAGAGCTGTCTACTATACTAAAAATTATATCCTAACCCCAAATATAGGTAATTAATATAACTACGCAATTAAATTGCAATCGCCTCTCGTGATTACATAGTAATCGCAATCAGACGGCTGATTATGATTATATAGTTATTGCCATGTCTGGCCACCAGGCCTCTATCGCGACTCCCTACTTTGGTGTAGCAATGGAGCCTCCTCCTCGGCCAACGCCCTCTCTGCGATCGACGTTTCCTACATCTTTGCCCACCTCCCGTACGAGCCGTAGTAGAGTTACAGCGACGCCCGTGTATGAGCCCTCCTGGAAACAAACTTATCGCGATTACAAAAGTTAAGATAATGATATTATATAAGGCTTGCAAATGCGACTGTAGTGTCGCAATTGGGGCATGTGGAGTCGCCATATTACAAGAAGTCGTGACTTTGGCGCGTATGCAAGAGCTCCATATTGATATGGAATATGGAACAGGAGCTCGAAGCTATATATTGAAACGGTGCCAAGAACCTCATTTTAACTACTTTATACAGTATAGCTTGCGGATTTGACGTGCTTACCGATATGAAGGTGGCGCGAGAAGTGATTATTGAGTCTTTGCCAAGCACTTCATATTTCACATGGACATCTAGAACCTGTATTAAAAAACGCGTAGTATACTCAATGCGTGCCCCTGAATGTACTGTAATAGGTGGAGGTGTATGGAGGTAGGCAAGATTGCCTTAGTAAGGGTCTTATGAGGTGGGTATCTTATCTAGCCAGGTATTTCGTAGAGTTGGGATATACGAATGACGTCGGTGCAATGTGATTAGAGAGGAAGTAAACTAAAGAGCTGCGGCTTAACCATATCTAGATCGTTCACCCCTCACCTGATTGAATTCTTTCCTGTCTAGAAATATATAAATGATCATATAGCGCGAGTTCCTATCGCTTCACTATATCAATCATACCTCCCACCAAAAAGGGCCGCTAAACTTTCTTATCAGGATCCCCAGGCAGCTCTGCCGGTTTTTCCGTATCGCTATCATTCAGGGGAGCAAGTCCTTCAATTTCCATGCCTTCCGCCCGAAGTGCAGCTTCCTGAGTCTCAGTAAGCTCATCTGTGTTGAGCGTGATCTTTGGCCCCGTGAACCTGTCCAACATGTATCAGCAACCCACATCCATTCTAGATTGTCGGCGAGCGGAGATACTCACCATTTCCGCGCATCAACGAAGTAGTAGAGCAGTGATCCTCCCCATACAGCACAGTTGATAACTACAGTGTAGTTCATGCTCTGCGGCGTCGGATTTGGACCGCCCACGGGCATCATACTTAGAACGATGCCGAAAATGAGGAATATGATGGCGGTCCAGCCAAGCGGTTTGCTCATCTTTCCGGTGTAGAAAGGTCCAGGCTTAAATTTAGCCTCTCCCCAGACGAGGCGGCAGAAGATGGGAATACCCCAAGCAAGATTGTTCCCTGCAACGGCGAGAGAGAAGAGGGCCGCTGCGGCGGCTGGAGCAATGAGGCAAAGAAGGCCTAGCACGAGCGCAAGGAAAACGCAACCCCAGATTGTGCGGAAGGGGATGTAGCCGAGGTTTCTGGAGATTGGACGGAAGAAGGAGCTGAAAGGTAGGGCACCGTCACGGGAGAAGGCTGTAGTGATATATCAATACTGAAGTCTGTATACTCTGCTAGGAAACACTCACCCCACGATTGCCGTGAAGCAGCAACCAAGATTGACAACCCCATGAGGAACTGCACAATGAAGAGAAGAGACATCAATGCCAGCGCGCCTTTCTTGCCAATGGCATCGTAATAAATTTGAGCCATTGGCTGTCCGAAACTGGAACCCAGCACAGCCTCGAGGTCGGGATTTACGCAAGCAGCAATAACAATGCAGATGATGAAACCGAAGAGCCAGCAGCTTCCGATGGACATCAAAATGCCGTAGGGGACAGCTCTTGTGGCATTGGCGGCTTCTTCACCCATGTGAACCTGAGAACTTGTTAGTTACTACGTAATTAAATCTGGAAATTGTAAGAAAACGCACGCAGCTGTCGAATGCTCCAATGGTCCAGATTGGGCTTAGCCAAGAAAGAAACCATGCTACACCATATTAGCTTTACTTTTCTATTACAATTCCTGGCGGTGGTGGTTCAAACTTACCCCATCCGGTAGGCCATGTTGTCAGATTGCCGGTTGTGGCAAAGATGTATTTCCCGTCATTTCGTTCAGAAGCGCGGCCGATAGGGAGTGCAATAATCGTTGCAGTGATGACAACAAAGTTGGCGATGGAAAAGACTGTTTGCAGCTTGCCCATGACCTTTGATAAACTGGAAGCCAGCACTCCATGCAGCAAGACGCAGCATAGGAAGACAGCGTAGACAACGCCATTCGAAGGCGTCCAATTGCCATCCCTAGCAATCACAATGACCGACAAGAACATTAGAGAGAATCCGTAGTCGATGGAGCAGAGTCCGCCAACCAATCCTAGATGCCACGTTAATTAAATAGAAAATCCGACTCTCGCTAGCAAGTTACACATACCAAGCGTATTACTATACCCCACCAAAAAGCTAAGAGCATTCCGAGTTTTTGGTGAAGCAAAGAAATGGGTCCACCAGTATAGACCTCCGGAGGTGGGCATTGCGGAGCCTAGATCAGCCATTGCGAGGCCCACAATGAAGATGAAACCACTGGCAACGAACCAGCCCTACGTATATAATCAGTTTTCCGTATTATGGGGCTCCATCTAGCGGCGCATACCCAAACGAGACCGACAGGTCCTGCTGGTAAACTATAAGCTAATGTACTGGCAATTGATGGAAGCAATCCCATGATAGAGAAAGCAATGCCTGCATGACGTTGCTACGTTAGCCTCAAGCTTCGATAGAGTGTTTATTCACGTGAATCCTACCGAATACTTCGATCATGGTGAAGTTGCGGCGCAACTCTTGCTTGTAACCAAGCTTAGCTGGGCGTATTCATTAGTTGAAGCTCTATACACTTTGATATAGTCATTTCCTCACCTAGTACCGCAGCGTCATCCTCACTAGAAAGGCCTTCAGCTGCAGCAGAGGCCACACTTGAGCGCCGTCTCTCTGGTTGTTTTTCATCTGACATGGTTGTGATAGAGGCTTCAGTACACAGTGAAGAGACTAGTAGACAGCAGAGAGCAGATCACAAAGTGAAATATAGATCGGTCGATTGGAGAACTCCACCTTTTGTACCACGCACCTTCCTCTTGGGATTTTAGCAGGGATCGAAGGGTGGATTGCGTGCAATTTGACACATCAAATAAAGCTCGTTCATTGGACGAGCGATATCTTGGAACCCAAGCTCGGATTGATAGCTTGATAAGGCCGATAGGCTCATACATGGTAAACCCTGGACCAAACTAAAGATGGGAAAGAAATGCAGGTGCACCGCATCCACTCCCGAAACAAGTATCCCTTCCAATGGTGAAATGTATCCTACGGTTATCGATAAGAGCCAGCCAGTAGAATCCGGAGCCCAGTGTGGCCAAAAATTATGCGTTTTAAAACGATTACGATATCGTAAAATCCGATAAAATAAGCGAATAAAATCCGATATTGATTTTTTTAGTATATAGGTATTTAACTATTCCTAGCCCCTTTTAGAAAGAACTTCTAAGAATATTACTCCTAATCCAATCCTCTACACGAAGCTCTGCACGAAGCTCTGCACGAAGCTCTGCGGAAGCTCTGCGCGAAGCTCTGCAGAAGCTCTGCGCGAAGCTCTGCACGAAGCTCTACGCGAAGTTCTGCACGAAGCTTTGCAGAAGCTTTACACGAAGCTCTGCGCGAAACTTTGCATAAAGCTCTACGGAAGCTCTATATAAAGCTCTACACAAAGCTCTGCGCGAAACTCTGCACGAAGCTCTACGGAAGCTCTACACAAAGCTCTACACAAAGCTCTGCGCGAAACTCTGCACGAAGCTCTGCACGAAGCTCTGCGTACGGAGGCTCTGCGCAAAGCTCTGCGGAGGCTCTGCACGAAGCTCTGCGCGAAGCTCTGCACGAAGCTCTACGGAAACTCTGCACGAAGCTTTGCACGAAGCTTTGCGTACGGAGGCTCTGCACGACGGCTCTGCGTACGACGGTTCTGCGTACAACGGGTCTGCGTACGACGGCTCTACTACGGAGGCTCTATATAAAAGCTTTGCGCAGAGATTGAGCCTTGATCGTACGCGCACGGTCCAACTGTTGGAAGGCATCACTATTTCCGGGCCCCGCGTTCCGGCTTGCTGAAGCAGAATCACTCCGCCGGAAGCGCTATTACATCGTACCGTTCCCGGTTGCATGGGCGGGGGCCCTTTATAATGTCGGGGCGAATAAATGCCTACAAAATTGGGAGCCCTCATCGAACCGCTAGGGTGGTTTGGGTCTCCTTGAAATGACGCCGTTCCTGTCAACGTTAAGGACAAGGCTTGGTTCCGCACATGTATCTTAGCTCGGCGAGATGGCCACGCTCTCGTTTCAAGCTCCTTTCCCTCCTTGGGATCGCTCCCCGATCTTTCGTGGGGCTGGCGGCTTACTGCAGCCTTAAGATGCAGCTTTTACTGCGAAGGTAACAGGTGCGCTAGGGAAGGCCGAACAACCTCTACGGTAAGAGGGTCTGTGTTGGCACCCACGCCCACAGCCCAGTATCATCCAAGCCAGCATCTGAAGAGGTCAATGCTCCGCTTGAGAGTCGGAAAGAGGGCGCCTCTAAAAGCTCTTATCAGTCGTGCCACATGTGGTTTTTTCTTCGAGCCTGACTCGCCGATTACCAGCTCTTTCAATCGAACATCAGGAGATTAACTATTATACTTTGCTGGATTGTTGTAAAATCTGTGAGACTCCAAACATCTAAAAAACCGCAGATGCTAATAAGTGACTGTTCTTGAAGAATTTGACGTGATACAAACGCTATATTTTTCTGACAGCAGAGTGCCGTATGATAACTTCAACTAATAGTCTGACCACTTTGTGGTCTTGTTGGAATTCGTACTCACGATTAGGTATTTGATGCATTGCGCACGCTCTCAAGGCGGACAGAAAAGGCCGATTAGATTTCCAAATGGTGTTGGATGGCGATTAGCCGTGGTGGAGAAAAGCAAATAATGATTGTTGTTTGGAAGAGGAGATGGCCGTCACCATCGAAATTGAAATGGGGATGCCATTTAAGAACCAAAAAATTCGGTCGGAAAAATATTAGAAAACGGCGAAAGAGACGAATAATGATTTTTACGTGATTGTACTTGAATTCAGTCCTCATTGTATTTTTCGGGTTAGGAAAGGAACCCTGAATTAACGTTAAACGTGTGTGGAATGGGAATTGGCGAAGGCGATTTGTGTGATCTTGCTCGTGCAACATCAATTCATCTCTCCAACATCGCAACTCGTTTGCATTTCACTCACTTGCCTACGTCACATTTATCCGAGCCGGCTGAACGCTCAAGACCAAGTGTCCCAGTCTAAGAGCACGAAACATGCAGCGTCGAATGGTATTTCATCTCCGCAGAGCTTCTCTTGGGTGCATCTCTAATGAAGGGCAGCTCACGAAAGAGGACGAGGCCTCGACAGGCGGCGAAGAAATCGAGGTCCGCCGTGAGGACCAGGAGAAGATCAACAAATTCAGCACCCTTCACCAGAAGGAGACAGGACTTGAGCAAGAACTGAAGAACAAGCAAGTAAGGCGCCCAATTTTCACTGGTGATGTTCCGGCTGACTGCGTCTCTATAGAAGGAAAAGGAGGACTTGGAAGAGATCTCCACCGAACTGGAGCTCGTCAATGAAGACGAGAAAGTTCCGTACGTTTATTTCATCTTTGGTCAAGAGGTCTATCTGTCTCATAATTTGCAATCATCTTACGCCCGTGATATAGATACAAAATTGGAGATTGCTTCGTATCATTGCCACAACCAGAGGTGCTCGAGCTGTTATCAGCATCAACCGAGAACATTGACAAAGATGTTAACGGTCTTGAGGAGAAGCTTGGAGAAATTAGGGAAGAGATGCAGGAGCTCAAGGTAGCATTGTATGCACGATTTGGCAGAAGCATCAACTTGGAAACCTAATTCCCGGTCCTATGCAAAATTCTTTTCCGATGCTACAGCGAGGCTTCCACCAGTGTCTCATCACCATAATGTGCTATCCGAGGCCCACACGAAGCCCAGTGGTTTCACTTCGTCCAGAATGTCTACATACCACCTTAGCCGTCATTTTGCTTCCCTTTCTTTAGAATGTGCATTAATCAGGGACCCTGTTCACCAGCCATTAAGGCTTTCTTTATTCTCCGCACTGAACCGCTTCGGCAGAATGTCCCCCTAGTATCTGTGCGATGCCGGCGATGACCACTGGCTGCCGTCATAACCAAACGAATTCCTTAACCCCATACTCCACTGATGAAGAGAGAAGAAAGCCACCATGTATCTGTGATTCCTAGTGGAGGCCTGCGGGCATATCGCCCTGAGTCATAGGATCATGGCGGTGATCCCTTTCATTATTCTTCTTAACGCACTCCAGATTTCAATTTATCTCTCATTTTATTTGCCCATCCACCAACCATGTCTGATTTTGAGAAATCGGCTCCGTGTGAGGACCAGGTAGGAGATTCAATTCGATTTGGCGGGGGAGGCAACAAGTCTAATGGTACGTATCGAAAATATAGGCGGTCTGGGATTTGAACTGACCGCTTGGAATGCAGTCAAACGGAGTCAAACACCAATACGAATACGGCTGAGCGAGGAAGATGTAGACGCTCAATTGGAGCTAGAAAAGGAGGATGAGTTTAAAGGAGCTTCTTCATCTGACCGCTCAGTTCAGTCTACTCAAAGCACGTCACGGAGAATCATATCATTCGAAGAGAATGACCCCGAACAGCCAAACAATTGGAGCCAGGTACGAACCCACTATTATTCCACATACAGTTCAGAAACTTACAAAGCTTTTGAATAGAAAAAGAAAGTATTTGTGGTCTTTGTGTCCGTTGCAACGGTTATTAATAGTACGATGTCCTCGTCCCTCGCCGCTGGTGCAACTCACCCTCTGTCAAACTATTTCCATGTGACAGATCAGGAGCAGCTTGTCCTTCCCAGATCCATATTCCTTGCCGGGCACACTTTCGGGCCGCTGTTATTTGGGCCATTGAGCGAATCGTTTGGAAGAAAATGGACAATGATATATGCCTTCATGCTCTTCACTGTGTTCACGATAGGCAGCGCCCTCGCACCGAATTGGCCTGCTCTGATTGTATTCCTATTATTTGTCGGTATATCTGGAGCCTGTCCTATAGCAGTGGTTGGCGGGTATGTGTAATCGTCCCCAAGTTTTACGCTTCGGAGCCTTACCCTCATAGGATATGTGCAGACGTATGCCACAATCCCGAAAGCCGCGGACGAGCTATGGCACTATTCATGGCCGCTACTACTTTTGGCCCCGTATTGGGTCCAGGAATTTCAGGCTTCATATCTACTGTGACTTAGCGCTGGTCCTTCTGGATCGGCGTAATCGTCGCAGGCCTAGCATAGCCATTCCTGCTCTTTATGCCAGAAACCTACGCACCCGTAATCCTCAAACGGCGTGCACAAAAGCTACGCAAAGAGACCGGCGACGCCTCCATTGTGGCTTCGATCGAGCTAGAGGAAACCGACATCGGCCACATCGTCACCGTTGTGCTAACTCGTCCAATCCGCATGATCTGCTTCGAGCCGCTCGTCCTTTTGTTCCTGCATCCACACCTCTTACGCTTACGGCATCTTCTGCATCTTCTTACAAGCCTACCCAATCATCTAGACCGGCATCTACGACTTCAACGCCGGCGAAGAAGGCCTCACCTTCCTCCCGATCGGCATCGGCGCCGTCATCGGCGCAGGCATCTACCTATGCTAGGACTCGGATGCTCCGCCGGGACCAAGAGCGCAACAAGCCGTGGGCGCGCAGCGAAGAGACGCAGCGGCTGCCGCTCGCCTGCCTCGCGGGGCCGTTCTTCGTGCTCTCGCTCTTCTGGGCAGGCTGGACGGCGCGCAAGTCCGTCCCCTGGATCGTGCCCACCCTCGCCAGCACCCCGTTCGGCATCGGCTACCTGTGCCTGTTGATGGCGCTGCTGAGCTACCTCGTCGACGCGTACGAGATCTTTGCAACCTGCACCATGGCTGCGCCTAGCACCCCCCACAGAACCTTCAGCACGGTCCTGCCGTTCGCTGCTCACCCTATGTATGAGAAGCTTAGCGTGCCGTGGGCGTGCAGCTTGCTGGGCTTTCTGAGATTGATTATGTGCGCGATTCTGTTTGTGTTTAAGTATGGTACGAGTCTGAGGGCCAAGAGTAAGTCCTGCCAGTACCTGGCGCAGAAGAAGATGGAGGAGGCGGCGAAGCGGGAGAGGGAGCCCGATGGGGGGATGCCGGAGGATGTGGAGACGGGAGGGAGAGATAATTTCGAGGAGGACAGGGGAGGAGAAGGTGGTGGTAAGGAGGATGGGGAGGAGGACGAGGGGCTTCATAGTAGAATATGGATGGTGAGGGAGTCGGTCGACTTGTTAAGGGTATGGTGATACGTTTCTTTTGAGCAAAAAATGATGAAGATTATAATGATCGAACTTTGTGATAAAGACAAAATAGCGAGCAGCTTACAAAGGGACGGAAGCAGCTCCAATTTATGAGCCCAAAGCCTTGGTTTTCCTCTGAACGTGCCTATTCCAGTCAACATCTTCACTTCCACATTAATTATTTGCAGCCTAAATTCCGACGCTGCATGAAGCCATCCAGGGGTAAGTAGAATTCTGTTCGTGGAGATGAGAGGTCCACAGGCGCTTGTCTCTACAGGGAGCCGAGAGCATCTGTTCTGTATTTTGAAAGTTTCATCTCTATCAATGACCTATCCGCTCTCTCAAAGTCACTTCAAGCACTTCTCCATAACAAACACTGCTTCATCTAATCCATTCCATATGATTTATGACCGGGAGAAACTCGTCATCCGAATCTTTCACCCTGTTGGGTCCAGCCTTTCAGGTAATAACATACACGCTTCTTAAGCCGAAAACCGTGATGTCCCAGCCGCCCCAATCTCGTACTGGGACACATGACATACCCTACATCCATTACTGTTACATGTGATCCAAATGCTCAACGCTGTCTCCGCAAAATCGTATCCAGCGGTTCCTACAGTTAATTCCCGCTCATAGCTCGTATGGAAGAATACATTTAGAGATGTACACTAAGGCTGAACCTACTTATTAGGCTCTGTCAATAGTCGGTCCAACTTCATCTACTCTTTCAATGAGCCCAGCGCTGGCCTTTAAGTTCTGTGCGCCGCTGAGAGCTTTATTGATAGTAGTTTCACTTCGCTCTCTCACGAGTCTTCGCAGTGCGTTGATCAGGAAACCGGAGAAGATCTCAATGGACCATGAGTCAGGGATCATGCTCAAAACCTACCCCTTTGTCAGCTAAAGACGGCAACAGAACGCTCGCTGTACTTACAGTAGCCACATCGAACCATCCACCAAACCTTTCAAGTAACTCCCCGGTTCGTTCGATCCTATCGCTTAGGTCTTCGATGCGCAAGAACTCATGCAGTAGGTAGCCAAATAGCTTTGCCTGTTCGTCCCGCGAAGGAATTGATTCCTGGGGAACAAAGCCGGACGCTGGGCGAAATATGCTTGACCCTCCCAGCAAACAGTAGCTGATGGCAGTGTCGAAGTCGCCAAGCCCATGCGTAAGCAAGCGAATGGCTTCTTCATGTCGGCCTTGACGGCCGTTGAGAATGATCATCTCTGGCACAAGTTCTTTTTCGTAAGGTGTCAGGCGCGATAGGATCGATGGAACGTCGTAGGATGATGTTGCGCCTTGGTTAGTGCCGAGCAGTTGTAGTAGCCGGAGGCGGCTATTCCACCACTCGGAATTGATGGCGTTATCGGTGATGAATTGACGATAAGTAGGTTTTGGGGGATGTAAGGCTCGGTACGTCTCGTAGGTCTGTAGCAACCCTTCTCTTGATTCTGGAGAGCCTTCCAATTCCGCGATAACAATGTCGAGATAGAATGAAATAAGGTCATTAACATATTGTGTATGCTTTAGACAAAGATTAGCAAATGGATCTCGATATATTAAAATAGTTCAAACTGAAGACGGACCTTCTTGCCAAAGACGAGATGCTCGAGATAGTCTTTGACTGCACCAGGAGCTCGTTCCTTCAACAGAGCTACAGCGTGAGTTGGCTCGAACTTTACCCTGCTATGGTCATCTGCGAAGACCTGAACACCTAACTTAGGGTTCCTGTTGGCTAACCAAGCCCCGTATTCTTCCACTAACTTCTGGTCCCTTATTCTGCTAAGATATTTTCGTAATTCTAGTTCGCCATCAGTAAACTCTCCTCCTTCGTCGGTCTCGCCATCTAGAATACGTCTCCACGTGGCAAGAACTTTGGATGCTTTCGCATGCATTTTGCTGCCCTGATAAAGTCGGCTCAAGACATACAGCCGCTTGAAATGCTCCAACAACGCGATAGCTCGGTCATAACAATCCAGTTCCCGGTCGACCACATCGTACAGCTCCGCTCGGATGGAGCCTGCCGTGGCCTGCCCTTTAGGACTGTCGCGGTCAAGAAGAAGTAAGATATGCAGTAAGGCGGCATCGACAGTTTGGAAAACGCTCGGGTCATTGGTCACGCTTGCCATTCCCTTTCTACGTTTCCAGAAGAACAGATATCTTTTAACCAGCTGCAAAAGGTTATCACCGAAGGGTCCATTTACTATGGCAGGCATACTGGAAAGGTCATTCTGTTGCAGGAATTCTTCGACTAGTGACGTAAGCCCGCCAGAAATTCGGATGCCCTGAGGGCCTTGCACGACCTCTTTTTCAAGAATAGGGAGGAGAGCTAGAATGACGCGAGGGTCAACCTCTCCTTTCGTCAAGGCTTCCTCTGTCGATCGTTTTTCGTTCTCAAAGATGATTATGTTTGTTGTACTGCGGAGGATGAGCTCTATGAATAAAAGTATTGAGGCCTTCTGGCGAATGTAAATCAAACCCAGATACTCCGCTTCGCTACGGGGTTCTTGACCGCGGATATCATTAAGCAAGCGCTCTACTAGTTCACGATTTGGCTGGATACGCACACCGTCGCCTGTGTGAATTGATTTTGCGAGTTCCAGACGAGAATCGAGACGGACAACCAACGGGTTACGAACGACCCACCAGATTTGATCACCAGCCCAAAGAACAATGCGAGTCTGTAGCAGTGAAAGGCGGTAGGTAAATTCGGCGTCTGCTTTCTCCTGTTTCGTTTTCCGCTTTTCCGCTTGAGACTTTGAAGGTTCCTGTTCAAGTGATGAATTGCCGGAAGATGTCGCTGAGAGTTTCAGACGCTTTGGAGTTAGCATCTCACTGATCTCAGAGAGAACGATTTCATTTGGAGCTACGATGGTCCGGATCCCTAGTGGCATGGTTGCGTCCTCACCAGAGCCGCTACTTTCGGCTACACTGGGAATGGAGGTCAGGTCTAGCCACTCCTTTGTTGTCTGACCCTCCCCAGCCTCCATATCCCATCGTTGAATCTCCACCCCGCATTCTTTTCCGTTTTCTCCTTCGTGCTGCATCACAGCTAAGATGTAGCCTTCTTCTGGAACCTGTCCGGGGACGAGAGATGCCGAAATATCAATACCGCTGCCATCCACGATGAGTGCATCAGGGTAGTTGCTAAACTCGAGGGTGCCACGAACAACATCACCATCTAAGTTCACAAACATCCCGACGCCTGGATCAGATGGCGTAGTACCAGTCGTAAGGAGAAACTCAGATGGTGTAGGGGATGCAATGTGTGGCTTGAGCGGAATAAATGCCTTCTTTTCTGGCGGTGGTATTTGCTGAGCTGTGCTTGTTTCTGATGGAGCGGGCGGTAATGGTTTATCAGGTGTAAGTGTACCCGCTCTAGGAAGGCTAGAAGTCATCTCTGGATGTCTCTCCGGCGATTGTGCAGGTCCCGGAGAGTGTATCCTCTGAAACGATTCTGGAATATCAAATCCATATCTCTGGCCACTGGGCGGCCGTGGGCTCTCTGTACGTGCTTGCTTGGCCCCGCTACTGAAAATACCAAGACTTGTGCTCCGTCCATGACCACGTTGCTCCTCATGAGGCAGAGACCTTGGATGCGCGCTTGTAGATGATACACTCCTTGAGACTGTGTGCGACGACATAGCAGATGGCATGTTCTCTGATACGCCCCTAAGATTACCGGCTTCCTCATCAAGAGAAGATATTGGGAAAAGACCAATCTTTTGCTGATGTTCTACATCTAGCAGAGCATACGAACGAGCGTCTGCTGCGCACGAAAAATTGTCCCGACGGACAGAGGCCAAGCACCCCCCATATTCAATACTTCTAATACTCCGGGGGCCATCCTCTCCTACCCTAACTAGCCTGATCCTACTTCTTTGACATATCATCACGACGATACCGTCATTGGTACTCAGGTCGTCATCCTCTGCATTGAGGTCTACACCCCCAACCCATGTGCACGCAAGTGGTTTTGTACTTGGAAATGCTGGGCTAAGCTCTGGCAAAGAGTAGAATGTAAGGGTATTGTTGCACAGAATGCATGCCTTGTTAACTTTAGGTAAGAGTAGGATCTGCTGCACCCCGGCACCAGTGGATTGTGCGTAAGCTGGTTGGAGTCTCGAGGCAATGATAGCAGTTGGCTCCCCCGAAGGGTCATTGGGTTCAGGTGGTATAAGGACGAAATGGAGAATTTCAGCGGCAGATGTGCCTATGTACAAATTACTATCTGAAATCGCAAAATATTAGCTTCGCACATGAAAAGCCACATGATCCTTGGGAAGCCGAAGCCTAGTGGCTGAATGATATTATAGTTACTCACTCCATAACTCAACACAAGTGATCTTGATATCCGTAGACTGGCCATCCGCGGAGAGTGGGATGTCGGACACCAGCCTGCGAAGGATGTAAGACCCAGCCTGTGCGCGAGGTAACTCCGTCAATTGCTCCGGCGTGGATGAAGTTTCCATATTCCGTGCCGGCTGTATTCCCCATTGCTTGTTACATGGAAGGACCAAAGGTCGGTGGTGCCTAGAGCTGTCAGATGTTTGGCGTTGAAGCTGTTTGACGAATCGGCCGCGCTTGCGACGCCACATCTTCACAGGGCTGTGTCCACTTCGATGCGGCTTCAAACACTCAACACCAATGCGAAAACTATACGGAAGCCAACAATCTTGAACATTTTGATTGGATGAGCACCTTTGGCCTGCAACCCGGCACTCTGGACCTTGCACACAGCTCTCTCGCTCGCCAAATTCTGGGGATATGGACGTAGCCGCAGCCGGGGAGAGCAGGAGCTCTCAGGATGCGGCCAGCTTAAATGTCAAGAAAGAGGATGGCTCTAGGAACACAGAAGATATTGAATCATCCGGTGGCAATAAGTTCCAGACTGCGATAGCCGCATGGAGGAGTAAGAGCCCCTGGGCAGATTTATCTACATCTGCGCTAACGGACTATACTAGACATTGACCTGACATCCCTCATCCCTCTCCTCGACACCGCAGCTTCGGATATTATAGTACATCAAAGAGATGCTCTTACACAAAGGAAGGACCTTGCGCAGAAGACGAAAGACTTTAGGAAACTTGATGATGCCAGCAAGCTCAACGACATCAAGGGGTTGTTGAAAGGTAAGACGAATTATGCACTATAGAAATACAGTTCAATTAACACATTGCAGCATACCAGACTTTTATTGATCTAATCTCGAACCAATCGAAAACCGTACAGGCAGCGTTCTTTCAAGTTTACAGTCCGTTGTCAGAAGCGCCTGACCCATATCCCCTCCTCGAAGCCTCCGTCGATTCCCTTGTAACTGCGGAAGAGACTATGCCAAAACTTATAACCGAAAACCAGCAACTCCAGAGAACTGTTTCTAGACTCACAACTCAATTAGAAGGCACAGAGAAGAAGCTGGAACACGAGCGGAGTGCCCGTCAGGCGCTTGAAGAGTCAAGAGATGCTAAGATCAAAGAAGTGGAATCTTCATGGTCAGCGGTATTAAGTGAGAAGCAAGATAATTGGGAAGCCAAAGAAAAGAGTCTGGAAGAGAAGGTGGAGAATCAAGATCGTCTCTTAAAAGAATTGAAGGCTAGCTATGAAGTATCCCAGCGCTTGGGCAGAGGGGAAGAAGAAGAAAGCGAGGCTAGCAGAGGAGGCGCTACCGCTGCGGAGTTGGAGATTGTCAGTTCGGAGTTGGAAAGGGCCAGCATTCGCCTGGCAGAAGTCGAGGCAAGAAACGAGCAACTCCGATTGGAATTAGCGCAATCCGCATCGAATACCCAAAGCTCACAACAGCATGTTGTCGTGGAAGATGACCCTGCTTTCCTCCGACTACAGTCCGAGAACTCATCTCTACTCCGCAAGCTAGAATCCGCACGATTCGAGAAAGACTCTGAGAAGAGGCGGCTTGAAACCGAGACTCGTAGCCTGGAACGCGAGCTGTCTTCCCTCAAGAGCGAGAGGGAAACTCTTCGAGAAAAGGTCCAGAAATGGAGTGATTACGAGAATGTCAAACAAGAACTTGAAGTTCTCAAGGTGGGATCAGTAGTCCCCTATCCAGTATACTAAACTTACGAACTTTGGTTAGTCTATCGAATTTGCGACCGGCGAAGAGGAAGACGATGGTGGTATATCACCCGACTTATCTGCTGCACAGCAAAACGGCTCGGCTGGTAGAGGCAAGGGTGAGACTTTAGAGCAGTTACTGTTGGCACGGAATAAGAAGCTCAGCAACGAGCTCACCGTCCTGCGAGTGTCTCACCAAGACCTCCAAAGCCGGCTCGAGACCCTGCAAGAGGATCTATCAAACACCAACATGGAACTGGAGAAGTCCAGGAACTTGACAGCAACGCTAGAAAACGATCTGGAGAAAGTCCAGCAGGAGGTGTCAAATGCCTTCCCTTCCTCTGCCATGTCCGTTGCGGGGACATACACATCACGGTACCCGCAGTCGTCATTCGCTGGAGGCCGGCGCGGAAGGTCATCGCCCACATCCTCCATTATATCCGGATTTGATCCCCACCAAGCGTCTCAGAATACGATGGAAGCCATCAGAGCGGGTGAGCCTGTGGGCGGTGGGTCTGGGATTCTACCGATGGTGACTGCTCAGAGGGACCGCTTCAAGAAGCGCAACTCGGAGCTAGATGCCGAGCTCTCCAAAGCCTACCAGACGGTCTCGTCGCTTCGGACGGAGATTGCGTCTCTGCAGAAGGATAATTTAGATTTGTACGAGAAGACCAGATATGTCTCAACCTATAATAGGACACATCCTACAGCATCTTCAGCTTCGGCATATTCAGCCAGCCCCAACCCTACCACGATACATGTATCTTCAGAATCTTCGTCGGGTTTGACCATGGATAGATATCGCTCTGCATACGAGCAGAATATCTCACCGTTTGCAGCATTCCGGGGTAGAGAATCAGCCAGAGCGCTCAAACGAATGAGCTTCTTCGAACGAACAGTTTTTCGAATTACCCGGCTGGTTCTGGCCACACGAACAAGCAGGAACTTATTTGCAGCATATTGCTTGGGGCTGCATTTATTAGTATTCTTCATGCTTTACTGGATGGGCACGACAGATATCGAGAAACACTCGAGCAACCTGGGCGAGAGTGCAATTGCAGCGGCTGGGGTGGCGGCTGCGGGAGGGCCTATGGGAGGCAGCGGAGACTCTAATCCAGGAGATTGGCATCAGGAAGGTTTCCAAGAAGGTAGTTGATAATTTCATCATTTTTTCATGATTTTTGGGCGGGGCCCATCCGGCAGAGTTTTGTGCCATTGTATTATTAGCCACACCACCACAAGGGACAGCCGTAAACTCAGCGGGCATGGATGGATGTCTAAATTTACTGGGATGTTTTGCGCGTTATCTCTTACTCTAACGGCAAGTGTTGATTATTCCTGACAGAAGGGCTTTTGCGCATGGCGGCGGCAAAAGCTGCGCCAATGTCTCGGCGACAACAAACACTTTGCGGTCTTGATCCCCACAAGACGCTGCACGGGACACAAGACCTCCGGCTTTTGCTGCTAAGATGTGCTGCCCAGAAGATGTGGACAGAATCCACGTCATCCTGGTGGAGCAGTTTCTTTGCGGATGTGAAGATGCCGGTTAACAGATGTCATCACACCTCACAGATGTCATCACACCTCTCAGGTGTGCCTCGAGTGTGCTCAGGCGTGCTCAAGGGCATGTGGCTTGCTTGCCCAGTTGTGAAAAATGAGTGTGAGAAAAGTCAAATGCCCACAGCAGCAGTACGAGAACAGCTGATGGAGGGTATTCGGCAATTGCTCTTCCGAGACTCTCACGCGATGCTTCTCTACCGTTGTTCATGGAATGTGATCCATGAGGTCTAAGGCGGAGAAGCGCTCGCCCAGCGTTCTCGAAATGAGGCACACCAAAATAATCCCAGGTCGGCACAGGGACCCCCACCGTCGCGCCAAAATTCTGTTCGGGAAGCCGGCCGTGCATTGCTTCTCGTTGGATTCGGGCGTGTCAACCAGTCGCCAGCCTCGCTGGCCTTGGTCCTGAAACAGCCAGCAAGAAACGCAAATGCGGAGCGCAGCCAACCAGACAACCCGTTTCCCGTGCCTCTTCGAAGCGCCCGTGATCCACTATTGGCTGGGCAAGTGCGCCAGCTTGGCCAGCTTCGGCCTGAATTGTCCACGATCGTCCAATTTGCCCTTAATTTGCACGTCAATGCCGCAAAGAGGCTATTTGGAAAGCCGGGCTTGACCCCATCAGGGCAATTAAGAGTATTTTTGACCTAATCATCTGAGGCCTGCAGCACAGACGCCACCGGTAACGGGTGGGCCGCCCAAAACGCAACGGTTTGCTGAGGAAACCTCTCGTAAGAACTCCTTCGCAGTTGCATCCTTCCGCCATCTTTCTCTTTAGAGTAGCATAAACTACAAGTGCTGATCTTACAGCCGGTGGTATTCTCACCTCCAGGCCTCTCTGAGCCTCTCTGAGCCCTCGACTTCTAATCTAGGGTAAATTACTAACGTCTCACCCACCAAACAATTTGATCCCAGAAATAGCCTCGCACAAGACACGGGAGCTAAAGTGCTTGGCTCGATCTTGGTCGGGGGATGCAACCAGTCGAGCGGCTCCAGAGGTCAGCCCGGCCAATCAACACCACAACCCCCATGTAAGTTTATTTTTGCATCGTCGGAAAGTTCTTACGCGCTATCGGTGAAACGTGCGCGTGCGACCACAGCAGCGAACATATAAAGAAATTACCCTCTGGACGGTTCCGACCTACATTAACATTCTACCATCGAATTTTCGCCCACCGTGTCTGTGCCTGGTGCAGTTGGACTCGTTTTCCTTTACCGTCTCGCCGAACTGTTTTTCTGAGACGCCTTTTTTCGTACTTGCGTATTGTTTGCTTGGGTTTTAATATATATCGTCTTGCAGTTTTTTCTTCGGTCTATCCTCAACACTTCTCTTAAAGCAAACACATATCAACAGTCAAGATGCAACTATCATCCGTACTCACCATCCTCCTGGCGCTCGCACCGCTCTCTATCCGTGCTCTACCAACAACGGAAACAAGATCTTCGCCTACTATCAGCGATCTCTTGGAGAGCCGCGACCTGTCTGCTAGCACCGTTCAGCTACTCACAAATGGCGCCTGTGATCTAAGCGGAGTGCAAATGCCAGTCGGTAAGGATATCTTCATTTCATGAAACCCTGCGAAACTGACTCCCCCCGCCTCTCTCCAGCACCAACGCCTCTCCCACCACCCACTCCTGGCCTCGTACTCTATCACGTCGCCCTGGGCCGAGGAACGCAAAACTACAGCTGCACAACAGGCCAAGCGACCGAAACCCCTACCGCGCTCGGCGCAAAAGCCGTCCTCTTCAATGCCACCTGCGCCGCCGCCCGCTCCCCAGCCGTGCTATCCCAGACCCCAGCCCTAGCGCTCGCCTACCCGATCCCGACAAGCGACACGGCCGACCTCCTGCTCTCGGGCCACCACTTCTTCACCAACACCACCACGCCCTTCTTCAACCTCGACACCGCACAGCACACCTGGGGCACCGTGGCCGCCAAGAAGGTGTCCAACTCCACCGCGCCCGCCAACGCGCCCAAGGGCGATAACGGCATGGGCAGCGTCGCGTGGTTAAAGCTCAGCGGCTTCGAGGGCGACTTCAAGGAGGTATACCGCATGGACACGGCCGGCGGCCAGCCGCCCAAGACCTGCAGCGGGGTAACAGGGACGTTCGAAGTGGATTACGCCGCTTTGTACTACGTGTGGAAATAAAAGTGTGGAAGTAAAAAAAAAGAATGGTCACGAGTTTTTATGTAGTCTTCTTCAGTTCGGTATGGCATCGAGCGATATACCACTTTTTTTATTCTTTCGCATTGCATGTCCGGCGTTCCTGGTGGGCGTCCCGGCGTTTTCCGCTTATTACTTTGGCATTGGCCGCTTGGATTGTAGGTGGCATGGATGCATTAGATAGCATATATTTCTCCACAGTCCTTGAGCGTGCCGTGGTTGCGGAGCGGACAACCGCTGTGGCAGCAATAGGGATTAGTCGTAATTCATAAAATTTTAAAACTCATCCATTACACCTGAGGTCCAGCGCGCCTGATCCTGCTGTGAACATGGGCCTCGATTTGTCTCTTGAGGAAGCCGTGCGCGGTGGCTCATCGCGGCGTCGCGTTTACGCTTCCCGCCTCTTCTCACGGTGGTGTCTTGCGCTCCTCTTCCTCCCGACCCCTCCCGCGTCCTTCATGGCCAGGTCTCCGTCCTTCTCATTCTCCTTCCCTGCATGCGAGCTCTTCTTCGGCCAGTTCCTGGCCAGATCGATCCGCGCTCTCGGCGCGAAGATCTCCAGGAACACAAATAGCAAGTAGTCCACGATGACGCAAAGACAGAACAGTTTCCCCGCCCAAATCCCACACCCATAGTACCTCTTCAGCCTCTCGATAAGCGCAAAGCTCTGCACGCCCGCCCGACCCCTCGTAGCACTCCACCCACCACCCGCACCAACACCGGTTCCGGGGTAAAACTCGTCGTGCGGCAGCACGCCGCTGATACCATCGTAGACACGCTCGGTCCGCTGCGCGACGTCGGTCCACGAGTACATCTGCTTGACCTGGTTGTGAAAGAACTCGGTGCGGACCTTGCCCTGGCGCAGCCTGGCGATGGCGCGGCCGGTCGCGGCGACGAGATCGTCTTCCTCCGGCTTCGCGAACTCGGTCATGTAGCCCGGAAGCACTTCGGGGATGCCGCCGACGCGGGTGCAGACGACGTAGAGGCCGCACGAGGCCGCTTCCACGATCACGGTGCCGAACGCTTCCGTCAGCGACGGGTGCAGGTAGATGTGCCCGCGCACCATGACGTCGCGCACTTCTTCGTGCCGCACGGGGCCCAGCAGCGATACGCGGTCTTGGAGGACGTTGCGTTCTAGCATTTGTTCGAGGTCGATGGCTTTGGGGCCTGATCCCGCGATTATAAAGCGCACATTCGGATGGGAGGCGAGGATGCGTGGGATAGCAGCTATGAGGAGATCGGTGCCTTTGTTGTAGAACAAGCGGGATATCACAACGATAGTTATGGTATCATGTGGTCCGAAGCGATGTGCCAGTGGAGGGCCACCGCGATGGTTGGATTCGGTTGGGGAGACGACGGAGTTTGAGTGTTCGTTGGAGGTGTAGAAGAGAGGGCGGAAGTTCTCTGCGACCACAGCGTTGGGGATCACGGAGACCATGAGGGGATCGAGGGAGGCGCGGAGGACCGTATTTTCCTTACTAGACGGCCTCGTTAGCCCAAGTTTTCACTTTGCAAAGGTGACATACCATGTATGGCTGACGCATATAACATGATCCACGTCGCTCAAGGTAAATTTCAATAACTTATTTGTCAGGATACTAGCCGCATCTGCAAATCCAAAGAGGGAGTGGTCGGTGAACACCGTGCGCAGGCCCATAGTCCGCGCATGTAGGATAGCCTCATGGCACAAACTGCTGAGACTCGCATGTCCATGTACAATCTCTATTTGCTCTCTAATTATAATGTTCCGAAACATAGGGAAGAACGAGAAGACCGTAGGAAATGTTGTTTCGCGGTATATGACGAAGAAGGGAACATGGTAAACTTTCAAGCCATTCGTGAGGTATCGAACTCCAGTGCGGCCAGCATAGGCATGCGTAATTATGATCACCTTGTGACCGCGGTCTATGAGTTTCTGCGCAAATAATAAGCTTGGTGACCAGGGATGTCCGCATTTACTGACCGTGGAGAGCTGATATATGTGACTTTCGATTCCTCCTACCAATAATTAGAAAACATCCTAAGATTAGGGACGTTCAAATGACCTGGCTGTGGGAAGAAGAAGTCACTGATCATCCTGAGAATATTGTTAGTGTAAACTTGGAACATTGAGCAGACTGTGAAGCATACGCAATGTTGTAAGGCATATTGAATTACCACAGCCGTCACCTCCTCGCTTGGTCGATAAGCGGCAATACATTGTGCTGTCGCATTATAATGGAAGAGGAAGTACGAACAAAGCGACAATGTCCACGGTGTTGAGATCAGGGCGGGTCCGTATGGCAGAATATTTTGGGTATTTTCGAAATCTTGGCGCGTAGCAGAACTTGGGCAAACCATCTCCACTGTGGAATAATTCGGCCAATTTAAAACAGCCCGCAATGGCTACCCCACTCTACGCGCGCTACATCCCTCCTAAACCCGCAGCTCCAAAGCCTGCGGTCGTTCCAGCTTCACCTACTCCTACGCCAAAATTCTCAATAGCGGAAAACCTACCCAAGGACAAGGTAAAACGGACTAAGGACCGGCCCAAGAAACGGAAACGAGAGAATGAGAACATAGTGGAAGAGCAGGATAATGGAGAAGTCTCAAAAAAACACAAGTCTGTCTTTTCGAAATTCGAAAAGTTGTCTAAGCTAGCAGATGTTGCCCGGAAGAGCTTAAAAGGAACAATAGTGGAGGAGCTTCATGAGAGCCCAGCTCCTAAGCTTCACGGTAAGAACTATTAACTCAACCTTAAACACTTATAAAGTCTAACTAGTACATAGATTTGACCCCTCTTCCTCAGCCAGCACCGGTCCCCGAACCTCAGTATGAGCCAACTTTTTCTGCACTCCCATCTTGGCTTGCAAAGCCTATCACAGTTTCATCATCAACCAAAACACCGTTTAAAGATCTAGAGCTAGATCCAAAGCTAGTCGAACGGCTTGAAAAGAAGGGATATAAAGACGCTTTGGCTGTCCAATCTGCAGTGTTACCATTGCTGCGTCCAGGTCTCCAACGACACACTGGCGATGTTTGCGTATCAGCGGCTACGGGCTCAGGGAAAACACTAGCTTATATTCTGCCCATGATAGAAGGCTTGCAGGGTAGAGTCGTCATAAAATTATCCGGGCTAATTATCGTTCCCACAAGGGAGTTGGTAGCCCAGGCACGCACAGTCGCCGAACAACTTTGCGTAGGGACAAAATTGAAGCTTGGGACAGCTGTTGGAAATGTCCCATTTCTGTCTGAACAGGAGCTCATCGTCAAGAAAGGCAGTAGGTACGACCCGGACGCTGCCAGAGAGTTGCATGAGATCGCAAACGAGCAACTGCGTAGTGGTTTCATGGAGAAGGGCGGGACCTTAGATGACCTGATGGACATGCTACCTGGCCATGTTCCACATTACGAATCCAAAGTGAACATCTTGATCTGCACCCCTGGACGATTGGTGGAGCATATTCAATCAACCACGGGGTTTCATTTACGAGACGTCCGATGGCTAGTCATTGACGAGGCAGATCGCTTACTTGATCAGAGTTTTCAGGAGTGGGTAGACGTGTTGATGAACTCCCTAAAGTCTGAAAGTTCTTCAGATCGGCTCAGTGTCCGAGAAAAGATATTTTCGCAAAAAAACTGGTCAAAAGAAGCTCCAGAGCTTACTAAAGTGGTTTTAAGCGCGACTATGACAAGAGATCTAGTAAAGTTGGGTTCACTAAAACTCCGAAGGCCAAAATTGGTTGTAGTCAAGAGCGATGAGAACATGCCCAGTTCTCTCACTTCGAATGCTGCCGCAAATGGAGACGGAGAGACGTTTGAGTTACCATCAACTCTCAAAGAGTGGGCAATACCCGTGGGTGAAGGCCTGGACAAGCCTCTCTACTTGTTAGGCCTCTTGCAAAATACAATTTTGCAGAAGCAAAAACACGCGAAGCTACGCAGTACTTCGAGAGGAATCAGCTCATCACAGGGCAAAGAGGAACTCGAGTCGGACTCGAAGGAATCAATTTCGTCAGATTCGCCTTCTTCCGAGTCGACCTCATCTAGTTCAGAGGATTCTCAAGCGTCGACGTCAGCAGAATCGGAGTCATCATACTCCGAAGACAACGACTCTGATAGCAGTTCCTCGTCCAGACTACACGAACAAAAGATTCTGCCAAATAAGACAGAAGTGAAAGTGTCTGCAGGACTACCGCGTGTCCTCATTTTTACAAACAACAATGAGAACGCCTCGCGATTGTCTCACTTATTGGGCATACTTCATCCGCCACTAAAAGAAACAATGGCAGCCCTCACTAAATCTTCTACAACTAAATCAGGCCAGAAGATACTCACCGCCTTCACAAGAGGCAAATTCAGAATTCTCATAGCCTCAGACCGAGCATCAAGAGGTCTTGATGTCCCTAACCTTACACAGGTTGTCAACTACGACCTTCCACGAAGCGTTACTAACTATGTGCACCGAGTTGGACGAACGGCTCGAGCCGGAAAGGAGGGGCAAGCTTGGACTCTCTTCACAAAGAGAGAAGGCAGGTGGTTCTGGAACGAGATAGCAAGATCACCAACTATTAAGAGGGGTGGCAGGAAAGTGGAACGAGCAAAGGTCGATGCGGAAGCAGTGGGTGACGAGAGGCGAACTACGTATGAGGCTGCTTTGAGAATGCTCCAGCTCGCTGTGGAAAGTGGCACGGAGCGGGCCGTGTGAGGGTAGCCGACATTAGCTGTGGTAGACGGACCGAATCTTAGCTCGAAGGGGCACCACTCCGGAGAAGCCGTTATCTGATGAGGGGCGATGGAGGCGATGTGGAGGCTTCGGTCGGTGCGTGCCGGAAGATTTCAATCGTTGCTCTTCAAACCCCACTCTAAGGCACCAAACTCCTAGAATATCGAGTTACTCCCCTAATTTAGCTCCATCACGACATTTTGACGCCGTCAGCAGACAAGTCCGGGCATTACACACTGCGATCAATAATGGGCATTCACAAATTTGAGTCGCCTAAGTCTTCCTCAAAGCGCAGGTGAACACTGCGAGTAAATGTGCCTTGGAAGTTGAACCTGCATATCTCGTACCTACGCTGCACCCACATCTTTTAGGTTCGGTACCAAGCATTTTACGATGTCGATCTCTACATCGGGGCTGATCCAAGAACGGAATGTGCTTTCGAGTCTCACCCCGGACCAGATCACGCCGGTCTTAAATGAAAGCCGGCTCCTCTGGCTTCCAGAACAATGATTCTAATCCAACTATGCAAACATTCACATTATCCCCCCAGCATATCAATTCCGAGGTTGGCAATCCAAGTTTTAGCTCCCATCAATCCTCTTTCTTCAAAAGGATCAGGTCAGCTAGCCTAGAGCGCCTACCATCTATGCTCGGACCTCTTGGAGGCACTTACTAAGCCAATCACCGAATAATCGTCAGGAGGGAATGTAGCATGGCTTCGGGAGTCGGGAGGACTTGTACCAGGTATCGTTCCTGCACATCAGACCTTCCACTTAGCCATACAGAGCTCCGTATAGCACTACTCACAATGTTAGCACTGTAGGAGACTTAGGAGGTGTCCCCCAGATTACCTGAGGTCTGGAGTTGCCGATTCAGAGGCATAAGTGAACCAAACTAGTAGCCAATTTTCTTGAGCAACCATACTCCATGTCAGTCCTCCAGGCTTGTTCGCTTGTACACTCGTAAAATCAATGCCAATTATATCGTCATGTTGTTTGTACTATAGGCCACAGGTAAGGTAAATCAAGGACGCCTTGTAGAACAAAGACGATCCCTCTAGCATTCATTCCTCTTGTCCGCCTCGTATCCGGACAAACAGGGAAGTGACCTAGAAGTAACAGTAAGCACATCCCAGATCATATGAGCCAGCTGTATTGCGCCAACGCCGCAAAGCTTCTCAAAAAAGAAGCAGCCAAAGGGTTTTGCCGCGGAAGGGAGGTTGTTGATTCGATTGCTTATTCTCTGGAGGAGATCGATGGGTGAAGGGCTGATATCTACTCGCCTAGTGTCCCCAAAACGGCAGGTCAAGACTCTAGGTTCAACCCCATGCCCATTTCCCATCACTGAGTGTTTGAGGTTTCTGGTTGGCTACACGTCCGCTTCCAGCACTCTCCCTTCACGGTGGGTGATCTCCTACTTGGATTTATTATCGAATCGAAATGCTCCGCCGTTGCTGACGACCTTGTTGGCGGAGCTGCTCAAACACAGGTACGCTTCTTGGCGGTCCAGCGCACCACCAAGAACGGCAGCGTTATCGAGACCCCAGCGCTTTGTCCCTATGATGATAGGCCGACTTAATGCTTAAGCCTTAATATCGGATCGGCACAGGACAAGTTCTCGTCGGCTCATTTAATCAAAACACTTGAGGTCATTGGAGCGCCTTCTGCGCCGCAACCCACCACCTGCCTTATTCCAACGGCTTCGAGGATTCGTTTCAACAACCGCGTGCTCGTCATCGACCTACGTGCTCTCCCATTGACACACACAGCTACGGCCCAGCCGTCCAGCCAGCCAGCCAGCCAGGTAGAAACAGGGTTTGAATGTTTGTCAGAGGCAAACACGCTCTCATATCCAAGTCCCACGACCCTCCGGCCGTGTACATCAGCTAGCAAGGTCGTGACACTAGACTCAACCTTATCATCTTGGCGCACAGATGGCGGTGGATGACCCCAGAGTTCCTTATGGCTGTGACTCTCTGCTCAAGAGATCGCTGTTGCCAAGCTGAAGGGGAGAGGCTTGATAGTGTACCCTTTCGCCGAGTGACTGGCGGAGCTTTTCGACAAGAGCGCACCCAGGTGTTAATCGGTCATGTACAGAGTGTTAGTGATGTACACTAGTAACCTATCGTCGAACCTGTCCTTTCATTTCACTATTTCTCCAATCGTGTTCGGTCCTTTGAGCTTGGCTAGGCAAGATGTTTCTCCCCACGTCAGGCAGATTTGACAAGGACGGCCGCTCAAAACATCAGTCACAGAGCCTCGAGTTCATCAAGACGAAAGGCCAATACCAAGAAAGGCGCGTGGTCTGGGACGGGTGGACAGTGGTGGCGAGATAAGGCGGCGGCCCGGCGCAATCCCATGGATAGGCTCTTAGCAAAGGTTTCATCATGCTGCATCCCGCCTCCAATATGGCGTGCATGCGCCTCAAAGCCGGAGACGGCGCCCGAATCAGAAGGTATCCGGAATGTTCCACACTCAAGAACATGCCCCTCGACACCTTGGCTCTAAATCTAGCTGTAGCTGCCCAAGATACAGGAACGTACCGTTGAGTGGTTACCGCATTTGATTACCTTTTAGATCTACCTGCTAAGTCCCGTTGGGGCAGTCCTGGATATCCCACTGTGGGGAACGGATTGCTCGTCATGCCTTCCCTCTCAGACTATAAAGATGGGCTCAACGTCCTCCGTTTGATCCAGCGCCTCTCATCTTCACTCAAGTAGTCCCGAGGACCTCCACGGCTAGTCATTCGCTCTATTCGTCTTTGATCAGACCTGTTCTTCATCATGCCTTATTTACTCTCTATGACGGCCTTATTGGCCTTCCTCGGTGCTGTCCAAGCCTCTCCGGTTGACCTACTTGGGAAGCGGAAGACATTCAGCGTTGTCCAAGTTGAGAAGGGCAAATACTACAAGAATGGCGCAATTACCATAGCCAAGACTTTTCAGAAATACAACAAAGAGGTGCCGGCGGTTGTTGCGGCCGCAGCAGCAGCCGCCGCAACGGGAGAGGTCTCTGCCGCACCAGACGATGCTTACGATTCTGAGTATCTCTGCCCTGTCAGCGTTGGCGGCACAACGATGGAACTAAACTTCGACACTGGAAGTGCTGATCTGTAAGTAATCTATTTTATCTAATTATATTCGTGGGGCATGCCCAGGTTTCCTCAAAGCGGCATCAAATCCCAGTATGCATGTTCCTTGACCGGCAATGATTTTGGAACATCGCGGGGTCAGATACATGTAGTTGACGGGTTTGTTTCTTAATCGCACAATCCTCGCAGACATACCCTGGCGGCTTGACTGTTTGGGCTCTATCGCTGTCATTCTTCCTCAGAATATGCTATTAAATGTCTTGGAATTTACTCATAATGAATCCTGCTAACTCTTCTCAAGCTGGGTTTTCTCCTCTCTCATGCCCAGTTCGCAGACTTCTGGACACGCAGTCTACCGAGCCCAATCCAGTAAGAAGCTCTCTGGCGAGACTTGGTCAATCACATACGGTGACGGCTCTGGCGCGTCTGGTACCGTCTACGCCGACACTGTTGTCGTTGGCGGCGTGACTGCAACCTCTCAGGCTGTCGAGGCCGCTACCTCCGTTTCCAGTGCGTTCCAGCAAAACACCAATGACGATGGTCTGCTCGGCCTTGCCTTCAGTAGCATCAACACCGTCTCGCCTACTCCAGTTGAGACTTTCTTCGACAACGTCAAGTCCTCGCTCGCCGCACCCCTCTTTGCTGTCACCCTCAAGTACCACGCTGCAGGCACTTATGACTTCGGCTACATTGATTCAAGCAAATATACGGGTTCGATCACGTATGTGGACGTTGATACTAGCAACGGCTTCTGGGAATTCACCGCCTCGGGCTATGCTGTCGGCTCTGGCTCCACAAAGACTCTCTCTATCGATGCCATTGCTGATACCGGCACTACTCTTCTCTACGTCCCCACCAGTGTTGTCAAAGCCTACTACGCCCAGGTTTCCGGCTCCTCGAATTCTACGACCTACGGTGGCTATGTCTTCCCATGCACTGCTACTCTTCCCGACTTCACGGCCATCATCGGCGGCACTGAGCACACCATTCCCGGCAAATACATGAACTATACTCCAGCTGACAATGCAGGCACAATTTGCTTCGGCGGCATTCAGGATAATGCTGGTATTGGCTTCTCCATTTTCGGTGATATCTTCTTGAAGAGCCAGTACGTCGTTTTCAGCGGGGCCAGCACACCACAATTAGGTTTCGCGCAGCAAGCATAAAGGGATATGGCGGAGTGATCTTACGAAGGCGCATATTTACGATATGGGGAAATATTGGAGTTGATGCGGAGATGTCTTTCTTCCACTTCTTCATTTCTCATATTTTCCTACTTTTGTTCAACATTTGCACGCATGCCAAAAGGCGGCGCCTAGACGCACAACGTCTACTTCAGACTATGACGATAATGTCAGCAAATAATTTTTCCAAACGGCGAGCATGATAGGAGATGCTGTGATGAAGCATGTCAACGTGACCTGAATGTGTCTAGGAACATATTGTTGCTCATGAGCAGCATGAGCAAAAGCCGCATTGGCAAGATCCAATTTCGTTTGGATGCACTAAATACCATGCTGTGAACTAAGATTCGGAAGTTTGCGCAGTTTGCGATGCCATTGCGGTTGCACTTGGACACTCTTCGGATAGCTGCAGTCATACCGGAAGTGTTGATTACTTAATGAGCACTCGTACTCTACTTTAATTGAAGCAAAATGCCCAGCAAAGTGTCTCATTTCCATAGCAAACGTTCTCACGTGTGATATTTTCTGTCATCCCATACAGAAATGCTCCGGGCACCGATGCCTCACCACAAACGCCTCTCAATGCATATGCACCGTTTTCCCGCCGCCCAATTTCCGCTTCGCCAATTTTCGAATCACATTCATCCCTTTACTCTCTTCTTCTCTTTCTTTTTCTTCCCTTCCCCTCCGCTGCCTCCACCAGCTCCGCCCGCAGCTTCTCCCTGCATCTCAGCCATCATTTCTTGGAAGAAATTCTCGCTTACACCACCACCAGTAAGCGCAGGTGAGTGTAGAGGCAGGATAGTGTTCATTTTCCATCCCCGCGGAATTTCTGGCTCCGGGAGAGGCTCCTTTGGTGGAGGAAGGCCGGCGATGCGAAGGCGGAGCGGCGATGAGGTGGTTGTGGGGTGAGATTTTAGGTATTCTGAAATAAGACGGTACAGTTGGTGCTCTGGAGAAAATTGTGAGGTCAACAAAGTTATCCAAAGGTTGAACGTCTAAAACTGAGACTAATAACTCTCGATGCACGGATAAACAGACTCTGAAGCTTCGAAAGTCAAGATGTACTTTAGAACTTGTGCTATACAAAGGCTACATTAAGTGTAGTCTTTATGACGCCAGAACTGGAGCTACTCACTGTTCTTAACGTTGCGTGCTACCTGCCGTCCGTTCTCTTTTAACAGTATACGAACCCGACCCGGGTTACTCCAATCCTTCGGATGAGTCTTGTCCGGCTCAAAGACAACGTTCAAGCCCAACGATGCTGCTGCGTCTACGATTTCGCGGGCCAGTGGATTCGGCACCGCTTGCTCCTGTCCAACACGACGTCCTTCAGCGCGTGTCCGGCTACTATCGAAATATATTGGGTAAAGGCACTGCCAATGCTTTGACTTCTCGCGATCTGTAGTTTGCTGAGCAGCAGAAGGTCGAAGCTGGGGTTGTAGCATGGGGCCTGAAGAGGGAATGTTGACTGGCGACATAATACTGGCGGGGTCGAAATCAGAAATATCCATCTCAGCAGGGTCGCTGTCGCTATCGCTGATTTCTTCCATGTGAGCGTGGCGAGACATCGTGAATTGGTAACAAAGTTATCAATATCTGTATATATCCCTAGGATGTATTTCTGGCGCCCTGAAGTACGCTCTAACCGAGTGTTCAAGAGTAGGATATCATCGGTGGAGTGTTGAGCTAATTCCCTTCAGGACTCGCTACTGCACATCGGGATTTCCTTGACTCCGGCCGATAACGACTCGTGCCCACAGAAAATCTTTCCGAAACCTTCCAACGCCCCAAATAGCAGGGCTTCGGTCATTTCGCAGTTAGAGTATCGTGTCCTATTTCGCAATGTAGGACTAGTAAGCTGAAAAGTCTTCTTCGCTAGAACGGTCGTCCAACCTTTGATTTCGTCGAGTGACAACTGTACGCCGTAAAGCCCCCTCATGGACTTTCCCCTCCAAGACGCCGGTCTCGCCAAGTTGTGGAGTCCAGACCTCCATGCTCCAACCCTTCAACGGAATATCATGCACCCTTGTTGCGTAAAGCGACGATCTTCAAAGGCCTCAGCAATCTGCTCCGGTCTTATTCGGCTCCTGTGGGGCATTGACCACCGTTCTAGACGTGATCATCTCAGTGATCGTTGTGCCTGGCTACGTCAAAACGAAAAGTTCCGGAAGAGCAAGGGACTGGAGTCTGCGCCGTATTACACTTGAAGCAAGAAAACGACCCTCAAAGCTTTTGAGGTTATTCTGAATAGCCAGAACTTAGATGCGTCCCAGGTACATATACTTAAGACTACTTTGCGTGGGGTGCTGAACTCGTAAACTCCTGAAGTCGAATGTAGCTTTGGCAAGATTGTTCACAATCCGATACATCCTTCTGGAATAGTGGATGACCGGAAGACGCGGGCTAAATCGAGAGCTAGGGCTGATCTTTTTTCCTCAAGCTCATTCCCGTCATGCCTGGTCCCGCTCTCGGACATTAGAAGCCTATCAAAAATCTTCATGCTTTCAATGGTCTCGTGGTACTTGCCGCTGCATCTGCAGTCTCTTATTCTTGGGGTAGTGTGGGCATCCGCCACATTTTTGAAGCAAACGCATTTAAGGCTAGAATGGCGCCACTCATGCACTTTTCAGAAGCCAAATGACTAGCCATGGATGGATAATAGACAAAAGGCTATGCCCGTTAAAGCAACGCTTTCGGTCTGCCCGATGATTTGGTGGATACCATCTCTAGGTTTCGCAGGAGTCATGCTATTGCGTAGTAGTTTCTGTGTTTCACGGCTTAAAGGGTTTCACAGACTCTCCTGTTCCTTTCAGCCCTCTGTTGGATATGCAACCTTGGAATCCAGAGCCAAGCCAGAGCCAAGCCAAAGCTTTTGGACTACCTAAATCTAGAGTCCGCAATGACAAAATAAGGCCCTACCCTGACCAAACCGTCTTTCTACCCTCTCGGCAGCGCATCCTACTGGTCGCAAAGTTTTTCATAGCCACGAAATACACAGCAGAGGTATGACAGCCCAATGCACTTTCAATTAGATGGACGATCATGCCCACAACTTTGTCCGTTTGCTTGATAGCAAACGGCTCATCTTTCACCTCTCCCATTGGCTGGTATCATTATAACCAAGACAAATGGCAAGCTGCATCTAATGTCCCTCGTCAAAAATTTGTCGACTGAGGCCCAACTTTAAGTTTGATACGTCATGGCAGCGCTTCAGTGGCTTTTCATCCCCTCAGGGGACAAGCTTCCCGGTCATCAGCACACTGCAGGTCGCACCCGGGCTAGAAGAACCTGCTTAACACGACTCGACAAACAAAACAGCAGTCGCCTGACCCTTGCAAGAACCTCAAGATAGCATTCTAATCATTACTTCAATGTCCATGCTCTTCACGCTTGTTTGTCTAGACACTTTCACTGGGACCTCCACCTGCCTTTAGGTCCCACCACCACTCCCAAAGTTCCAATCATGATTCATCTACAACTAGCTGCAGGCAGTAATATCTCTAACAAGTAGGCCTAAGCGAAAATACATGCAATATCAACCCGGGAGTCGGAAAGGGCGGCAATCAGCACGGTCCGAATGGACGGGATGCTCTCGGCATGCCGAGAGACCTTGTCATGGTAGCATCCCGTTTCTCGGACCTCACTGTTCCTAATTATTTATAGAAGCAAAGCCGACGCCAAGGGCAGAATGTTTCTGGGTTTTCTGAAGCATATATGGCTTAGTTTTGCTCGAATCGTGAGTCTCCCGTCTGTGAGAGTACATTGGCAAAAGTATAAGTCTAAAGCTAAAGTTTACCCATTTTAGTCGGCTTAACTCACGTCACTTCAAGCTTGCCCGGTGATATCAAAGTATAATTCGGAGTTGTATTGTTTCCATCTGTGCGAAACGTCCCCGTGCTCTGTTAGAGAGAACCAACAATGACAGCTTCAATTATACTAAACGACGGCGACGTGGTGTACGAACCTAAAGCAAACGATCAAACGTCTTCGGAAGGTGCAATCCTGCATCGTAATGTACATCATAACCCGATAACAGTTGTTGGAGCTTTAGGAAATTACATTGAGTTGAGTAACGGACAGAAAATACTAGACGCCACAGGGGGTGCGGCTGTCTCTTGTCTCGGCCATGGGCACCCTAGAGTGAAGGAAGCTATCATTCAACAGATGGACAATGTTTCTTATTGTCATTCTCTTTTCTTTGGGACATCGGCAGGAAAAAATCTGGGCAGGGAGCTGATTGACTCAACTGGTGGCCAGATGTCGAGGGCATTCATTGTGAGCTCAGGTAACGTTATCCTTAGTTGCAGATGGCCAGAATATTAATTTTAGCAGGTTCTGAAGCCATGGAAGCAGCAATGAAGTTGGCTAGGCAGTTTTTCTTAGAGTCCACCCCTGCTCAGCCAAGTCGAACAAAATTCATCGCTAGGAAAGAGTCTTATCATGGAACTACATTAGGTTCACTTTCAATGAGCGGTCATGTGGCACGAAGAGCACTATTTGAGCCAATGCTATTGGATAACGTCAGCAGAGTATCAGCTTGCAATGCGTATCGCGGGGTACAGGCGGGAGAAAAGATCGAGCATTACGTTGCAAGGCTGGCGCAGGAACTGGACGATGAATTCGTTTGCGTCGGGCCTGACACAGTCTGTGCGTTTGTTGCTGAACCAGTTGTAGGAGCAGTAAGTTGCTTTCACTTAAAGACCGACCATTCCCTCTTTCTATTCAATAATCTCTCCTTTAGACGAGTCTCCAGATTTCCCGGTCTGGAACGGCTATCCCATAATCTGCATCTATTGTAACTAGCCCAATCTAAGCAGTTATAACATAGGCACTAGGACTTTGGCTATTCTAATCATTTGATAGGCTCTTGGTTGTGTGCCATCTGTGCCAGGCTATTTTCGAGCCATGAAAGAAGTATGTGACAAATACGGTGCACTCCTGATATTTGATGAAGTAATGAGTGGGATGGGCCGTACAGGAACATTACACGCCTGGGAGCAAGAAGGAGTAATACCAGACATCCAGACCATCGGCAAAGGGCTTGGAGGTGGCTATGCTCCAGTTGCTGGATTGTTGATCGGGCATCGGGTAGTCACAGCCTTGGACAATGGAACTGGTGCTTTTGCACATGGCCAGACCTATCAAGGCCACCCTGTTGCCTGTGCGGCTGCGCTGGAGGTTCAGCGTATTATCCAGGAACAAGGTCTTGTTGAGAATGTCCGACGAATGGGCAAGATACTATCATCGCGGTTGAAACAAAGACTCGATGGACACCCCAATGTGGGCGATATTCGAGGTCGAGGGTTGTTCTGGGGCGTAAGTTGCCCCTTCTTATTTAAGTGGAAATATCCCCTACATTTCTGACCAGGCTAGATTGAATTTGTGCGCGACAAAGCCACCAAGGAGCCTTTCGACCCCAAAGACGCAGTTGCCGTGAGCATCCATGAGAAAGGTATGGCAGGCCCCTTTGAACAATTCTTATGCATTCGCTCAAAACCCACGTCTAGGTCTTCGGCCAGAATATAGTGTATCGATCTACCCAGGCACTGGGACAGTGGATGGAAGGACTGGTGACCACGTGCTTCTGGCACCCGCGTACAATACCACGGAATCGGACATTAAACTGATTGCGGATACCACGGTGAAGGTTATCGAGGATTTTTTTGCTGAATCCCACGTGTGAATCTGAGGGAGTCTTTTTCCAGAGCGCCCAGAGACGAAGTCAAAACTCAATGATGCTGCTTTCATGCCTAGATAACTATATGACATTCATTAAATACACACTGTCATTTGATTGAATCAGGGGTGTAATCTTGGTGACTTTTTCTGTAACGTACGCGTGTCACACTCCGCCAAGACCGTCATCCGACAAGAGATGCTAAGTGACCGGAGCGGACGAATCCGGCAAATCCCGACGCGTCCAAGATTTCTAGCATTTTAAGAATGCAATCCGAATAGTGACTACAGTCAAAACTCTTTAGTACGATATTTGATTACAACGATATACTCTATATTACGATCTACACCCCTTAATCAGAGTTTTTTTGGTGTAATATTACAGTATACTGACTATTTATAATATCGTTAAGTTTTCCCTACCAAAATCGGTATAACCAGTAGAGATTTTGTATGGGAGGAGGCCTCCTTTTCCTTGCTTATTAACCTAACACGTGATTCTATGTATAACAATACCATTGGTATTACGATACGGTCGGCCGTACGACCTGCATCATTATAAAGAGTTTTGACTGTAGAAGTTGGCGGCCAAGACCAAATGACCAAATTCAGCCCTGCCAGACCCTTTGCAGGCGCCAATTTCACGGGTTTCACGTGATAATAGAAAACAGGTGACCTGGACATTATTTCAAGGAGCTGCTACCCGCACTGCTGCAAAGATGAGAAGCAGCTTGTTTTGTAGAGTTGTAATACTAATTCAGTCCTTGATTATTACCGGCCATGCCGTGGATGTTTCACACTCTAGATCCTGTGACATGGGCTTGAAAAGCACGCCGCAGAAAGGGATGTGGGCAACAAAGGGTGGGCTGGCCTGAGAACTTGACAACGACGTTGCCTCGGGCTGACTCCTGTTCTTATACTGTGTGGCACATCCCTTCAGCAAGGCTTAGCAATCGGACAGCAAGCATCCTTCCAAGGTTTGCATTTCGCTGGAAGGGTGCCTCTAGGGCTGTCAGCTGGAGGGCAATTGGTTCCTGTAGCAGCGTGCGGAGCACTGAATATTAATGGGATCGGGCGGCGTCTCCTCCGGTTGAAGTGGTGTTGGCCTGACACCCCAACCAAGCAGGTGACAAGTCCATATTGCATCTTCCCGATACGATGGCTCTTCGTAGAGGGGAGGACAGCAAAGATAGTTTTCGAGGTCGGTGTGGTCAGTGTGATCAGCGATGTCAATGAGCGCGGTAAATGCGTGACTCTGGCAGCCCTTTTGCAGCGTTGCTACGGGCCGTCTTGCGGGCTTTAAGAAGCGCACGTTTTGATCGAGCCAGTAGAAAGATGACGAACGACAAGTGGTGCCGATAGAATCGCGCTAAGCATCCACGACTCTGCTCTCACTCAACTCCGCAACGATCAGAACAGCCCTTCTGCAACCCATTTCTCGTTCTCTGGCATGCAACTACCCGTTATTCTTCCTCTCCTGCACTTCACTCACCCACATTTCAGAGCCATTTCCTCTGTGCCTATGAGTCGACTTCTGTCGGCTTGAGAGCCCTTCTCCACTTTCGTTCTCGGTCGGCTGGCGAGCGATAACGGGCCTCTTCGCCGTGAATCCACGTCGACAGCATCGTGAAAGCACAATATCGCACTGGAGGGAATACCGAGCACATCAATTCACGGAGGAAGTCGATTCCACTTCCTTAAGGATCAATACACTTCGTCACTGGCCACGACCAGTGCTGTAACAACGATAGCAAGGCTTCAGGCCACTCAACGATGTCGACTCCTTCCACTGCAACTGCAACTCTTCCTCTCCACCATCAATACTATTCACATCATCAAGCATACCAGCCACCTGTTGTCAATGGTCAAATTTTGAATGGCACCTCTAGGCTAGCGAATTCCCTCTACACGAACGGTTACTCCAGCAGCGCATCAAATTCTGATCTTCGACGAACTGCGACCGTTCACTCCAGACAGCCTCAAAATCAACAACTACCACCCCTCATTAACGGACACTCATCTGAAATGAATAATCCGAGACAGCAGAAGAGGAAACCGGACTGGGCCGAGTTCTACAAGAATGGGCTGCCCAACGAAATCATCGTGATCGATGATGATGAGCCCCAGACATCCCCACGGACTCAGCCGCGTCCAACACAGCCAAATCGAGCAATTACCACAAATGGTAGTACAAGACATACGGATAAGAAACGGAAGACGACGGTTTCAACGGCTTATGATCCGGTATACAACCAGCAAACATCATATTCCACAACACAAACTCCCTATTACGATAATACGCCCTCGAACAATACTATTTCGACCGATCGGACAACTTCTGCAATCAACACCACTGCTGCAACCTCCCTTGGCTCACAGGCCAGCAATGGCGCCTACATTCCACCACTAGAAAATGGAACCGTGGGGCAGAAGAGGAAACGAACAAGGCGAGCGGCACAGGATGAGGCCAATGAGGCAAAGAGAAGAGAAGTAGACCTCCATGGAGACCCTTTCAGCCTCTATGTGCCGCCACCAAATCCTCCTATCAAAGCCAAAGAAGTCTTCGTTCAAGTTGTAGCAGATGTAAGTTTTACCAGGTGTCCTCTCAGCTCGGTTTCAACGCTTATACTTTACAGAAATCATATATGAAGGATCAAAAGGTCGATGACGAAGATGGCCATTATATCGTAGTCCCAGATGCGGACCTAACGGATAGATGTATGTGATTAGAAATCGTCGATCACTCACTAGTCGTGTCGCAGTTGTTCTAACCATTTTCGCAGACCAGATAACAAAGCTCCTTGGTCAGGGAACTTTTGGCAAAGTTGTGGAAGCTTACGATCGACGAAAGGGGACAAAATGTGCCATCAAGGTCATTCGTTCCGTCCCAAAATACCGTGATGCGTCCCGCATCGAGTTAAGGGTTTTATCTACCCTAGCATCAAACGACAGGCTCAACCAAAATCGATGCATCCATCTCAGAGACTGCTTCGACTTCCGAAACCACATTTGTATAGTCACCGATCTCTACGGTCAAAGCGTCTTCGATTTCCTCAAGTCCAATGGATTTGTACCGTTCCCAAGCACACATATCCAGAAGTTTGCGAAGCAGCTCCTCACGAGCGTTGCTTGTAAGTTGACTGTACCCGTCTCATTCCGTGATATATGGGCTAACAGAATATAGTCTTACATGACCTGAACCTTATCCATACTGACCTGAAACCGGAGAATATCCTCCTGGTCAACAATGCATATCAAACCTTTACATACAACCGCACCGTTCCATCTTCATCGACATCCAACACCCGATCTGCCAGACATCGAAAGGTATTACTAGACCCAGAAATACGATTGATTGATTTTGGGTCAGCAACCTTCAACGATGAGTATCATTCATCTGTCGTATCAACACGCCACTACCGTGCACCAGAGATTATTCTCAATCTAGGTTGGAGTTTCCCATGTGATATTTGGAGTATTGGCTGCATCCTAGTTGAGTTTTATACCGGCGATGCACTTTTCCAGACTCATGATAATCTGGAACATCTTGCCATGATGGAGGCTGTTTGTGGAGGGAAGTTGGATAGGGACATTATACGAGCCGTCTTTAAATCCGAGAAGGGGTCATCCCGGAATTCTGCCACAGCGTAAGATCTCCCCTCTACTAAATGGGAAAGCTGCTACTGACACTTTAAATAGTTATTTCAAGAACTCTAAGTTGGACTACCCTAATAGTGAGACGCCTAAGGCATCTAAGAAATATGTCAAGGCAATGAAGAAGCTTCACGTAAGTGACACGATCATAGACGTATCCAGCATTTATTCACACCCGCTTCAGGAAACCATACCACCACACACCCCATTTAATAGGCAGTTTCTCGACCTTCTAAAGAAAATCTTTGTCTACGATCCTAAAAAACGAATAACGGCAAAACAGGCGCTCCAGCACCCGTGGTTTAAGGAGGCATTAATGGATGACGGCACTGAGGCACGCAAGATTCGCATGGAGCGGGAGAAAAAACGTCAACGGCAAGCAGAAAGCCGGTATCAGTGAAGGCAAAACGATATTACGACCATGTCGAGTAACCATCTACACACCCGGCACAAAACCCGTGGTCTACAGACGGCTTACTCTCATCTTCTGCATTTACGAGTCGACACGAAGCATGGCAGTCTTGCGGGTGGTGTTTCGAGTGTTTTTTTGGCGTCAAAGTGATAATTGCTTTTTCACTTTCTTGCGCACCGTTACCAACCTGCGTCAACAAGGTCCCCGAATCTTGGGTATCGCATATGTAATAGCTTGTCATCAATGGGGGCCATTGTTTTGTACCATTCAAGAGAAGAGAAAACTTGACGCTTTGTTGTGGCAGTACTCACTGAGGAGTCTTTTTGGAGTTGAAATTACCCATTCTTACTCCGCATAGATCTATGGAGAAGATATCTTGGCGTTCTGATTGCAATGTGCTTTGCTGCATTGGAAGATGGATTAGGGAAGGCCTGGATAGTAAAGATTAGTTGAGTGGCCGGCTATCCAAAGCAGTCATTGGTTCAAAGCATGTGGAGACCATGATAGTGATTTTAATTGACTGGCGCACAAGCGCCCAAAAACGCCACCATCAGCAATGCACAGTCCCTTTAGATGCATCTATCAGCACTCAGCGAATCTAGAGTTCGTAAGGCTGAGAGCGGGAAGCCGAGGCGCGCCAAGACTTCTGTAAACAACCCATCGCGTCTGCCATTTTGTCTTGCGCCGGAACGCTTCATCGAGACCCAGATACGTTCAAAGACCCCATAATGGCAAATCCAAAGCAGATAGAGAATTTACTACTAACCGAGCACTTCCGTTTCACACCAATTGTATGCGTTGCCCTTATAGTCCAGCTTGCGAAACTGTCTTATACTAAATCTTCCCCTCCCAGACTCTCATAGACGAAATAATCAACGTCGTCAACGAACGTGCATACCACGCGACTGATGCTATCGAGGACTCTTTACTGAATGCCGACCCGTCTATTCTTGGTTTCGGCTCTCGCGCTGCAGCGGAAGGCCGTATCCCAGACACTGATGATGAGGGCAAGCCGGTTTTCCCAGAGGCGAAGCTGGAGATCGAGGAGGGCGTGCACCAGCTTGAGACGCTGCTAGAGAATACGATTGACAAGAATTTTGATAAACTGGAGATTTATACGCTAAGGAATGTGTTGACAGTGCCGGAGGATTTGGTGCCGTGGGTGAGGTTGGAGCATTATAATGTGAGTTTCTTGGGAATATTTTCTCCTCTTGCTTCAATATTTGTACTCTTAGAAGGGTCTTATAGTATGGTCCAATTGCGTCTCCTCTTCAATCACAAACTCTATATCTACTCATTCTTACCTCAAGGAAACATGGTCTTTAACCCATTATCCAGAACCTCACTATTCCCTCATCAGATACCTCCGTACCGTCCCCTGAATCACTACAACTTCTCCGCCGCAAACTGCAAGAAACGCAAAAGCTCCACGCCGCACTCCTCGCCGAGAAAACCCGCAACGAAGCCCTCCTCACGCGCCTCCGCTCCCTCCTCTCCCCGCCATCAACCGCCTCACACAGCCCACCAGCACAAACAACAAAGACCGAACACTCGCCACCGAGCGGACAGGACGGTAGCCGCGGCGCAGATGCAGGCGCGTTCGCGTTCCTGAGCCACGGCCCAGCCGCGCAGAGTCTGGGAATCCCCCCGCTTCCCGCTACCACGCCCTCGACGTCGCACGAGCCCATAAGCACGCACGCCGACTTCACGCTCTCGCAGCTCCCGGCTCTGCGCGCCCAGCTGGTGGCGCTGAAGCCCTACCTGGCCACCGCCTCGCTGCCGGCCAGGTCCGCGTCGGCTGGTGGGGGCGCCGAAGCGGCGGAAGCGGCTAGGGAGAGGAGGGAATACATCGAGAGCCAGACTCGGCGGGTTCTGGAGAGGAGGGGCGTGGATGTGAGGAACGGTGCTGCGGTAGAAGGGCGGCGGATGGGTGGGGAAGAGGTGAGAGCGCTAGAGGAGATTGTGGCGGCGATGGGTGGGCGGAATGGGGAGCGAGAGGAAGCGGGCGATGAAGGTGATCGAATGGATACGGGGGATTAGGGAGATTTGGGATTCCGCTGTTTGAGGGTTCATCGTCGGTGTCTGGAGTTCGGTGCCTAGGTGGTCGGTTTGAGCATGGTATAGGTGGCACGCTTTGGACGTGTGGCAAGTACTGCGCTTAGTGTTGGAGTTTGGCTGACTGTTGGTCTTCTTAGGCGCTTTGGAAATGGGAGGCTTCCTGCCCGTGGGCGGGCAGGTATGAAGTTTATGGCATCTTTTGTATGAATTACAAACCCGTGTCTGGAACGCTTTAACTACGGGTTATGCATCAAGATATACATCGATTTAAGACTTTTTGGTACAGGTAGGGTGATGAAAACAAAAGTCCTGCCACTCCTTTGAGATTGACAGTTCTTACTAATTTGATAAAGCTGTTCCTCATCTCTATTTTGCTTTCTTTTGCCCACCTTCCATCCTCATTAGCATATAAAATAAACCAGACGTGGAAATTTTACAATATAAAGCTTAAGTAAAAAGGTTATGATAATAACAAATATGGAAATACAAAACATTAAATAGCACTAAAGAATATTACTATTACAAGAGGTGAACAACCGTTAAGAATTAAACTATTAGTATTATCAAGGAGGTACTGTGGTGATGACCGCAAAAATGATTAAAAATGTGAAAGTGATGACGACCTAGTTTACAGTCCGGATGTATCGTACAGATCATCAAGAACCCTATGACCGGCTATCCACCCTGACATTATATCGTGAGGAACGTGATGATTAGGGATATAATTGCTTATTAAGTAGTTGAGTGCCTGGATTCTTGGTCGATGATTAATTGCTTGCCGCTGCCAGAGCCTGGTTATGAGCCCGCGATGTTGTATCGCGGTGGGAAAGCAGACGGCATCGGTGGCGGGTTTCCGTTCATTTCGCTTCCGCTTCCTTGCGTCGCCGAACTTTTCCTACTCCTCAAAGTCTCGATACTCCTCTTAGCTTTCAGGAAAAGACGTTTGCTAGGTGTTTGGTTCGTAATGTCTGCAACGACTTCATCTTGCGAAGGGTATCGCCCTAGGGAGTTGGAGCCGGACCACTGCTCGAGTGGATGTTGCGGTGCAGATAGCATGTTGCCCTGTTGTCCTAAGTTATAGTTATCATACCCGAGCGGCTGAGAGGTTGTCATCTGTACGTGCTGTGGTATGTGCTGTTGGCCTAGATTCTGGAGAGAATCCATAGTGTGTGATTCGGTATCAGAGAGGTTCCAGCCAGGAGTGTCTGGAAGTGACATAACAGAATATTGTCCTTGACCCACCAGAGGGTAAGAAGAGCTACCATGCAGCGAAGCAGATGCAATGGACGAGAAAAGCGGGCGGCTCGCTGCGTTCGAAGAGTCCATGTTGGGTGAAAGTTGTCGGGAATCTCCACTGACACCGCGGTTTCGCGCCTGCCAGGCTGTAACCATGCCATCCAATGTTGGCGTCGTGAATCCCTGGTACACAAATTGGGGCGAGTTTGGCTCCGAGTACGGCGACGATCCAAGAACAACAGCTATTTGCATCAATGTCTGAACATCTCCGATGTCTCGACATTCAAGTTTCCTTCTCAAAACACCCGAATTATGCGGCTGCCAGTTAAGCTGTTTTCGAGCTTCTTTACTGGTGACCCCTCTCCACGGCTCCTTAACCAGCCGCTGGCGCAGCAGGTTATGAATCCTGGTAGCATAAGTCCACTCGCTGATGCTAGCACCATTTTTAATGTGTTTTGCGACATGATCGAAATAAGCCTTCGCTATAGGAGTAGCATCGCTATCATTCGGCGTATCGAAAAACTTCTTGCATTCGGCGAACCCACAGGCAAACACCACTTGTGTGTGTAACTGTACCATGACCTCTGTGGCGGGTAGATGAAAGCCGACATGAGCCTCCTTCATGTGAGTCTCGTAAGCCGCTGGCCAATCAAACACTAGCTCGCACCCCATAATAGGGCATACCCACCCCGCATTCGTATTGTGGAAATTTTTAAAGTGCCTCCTAAGGTCGCTTGGTCTCTTTGCTCCGGCATTAATGCCAAGTTCGGCGCAGAACGGGCATACGCAGAAATCGCTAGCTACGGAGACAGGAAGCGAGGAAGAATCTGGACTACCATTCAGATGGTTACGAGCAGCTGGTGTCGTTAAATCAACGTTGTCCAGGGGCGCCTCGGCGACTGTTTTAAGAGATGAGGACGGATGATTGCAATTTTGGTTGCCTATCACTACCCACGAAGAGTCGTGTGAAGACTGAGTAGGCAGACTGCTGTAGTCTGAGCTAACAGTAGACCTGTCCCAAGAACCTGAACCGCTTGATAGCGTCGAGATTACGGAAGATCGTTCTAAATATATAAGATTCAGATGCAGAAATTGCCAAGATTGAACTTACGAGATCTTGCAGCTCGATACATTTTTATCAACTCTTTCTGGTTGTACTTGCTGGCGAAGTAGTTCATCATTTGCTGTTCGTTCAGTGGTGGATAATCTATAAGCGACCCCGGGCCAGAAACGCTTTCGCTGCCACCTGTAGACATAGCCAAAGGATTTTATCGTAAAGCTGGTCGTACATGCCACGTGCAAATGATAGTGAGAAAAAAGGGGATATAGAGAGTGTGCGAGTAAATGACGAATGGGTTTTATCACGGAAGAGTATCTATTATTTTAAAAGGTTTCGCTAGCAAAGGAAACGAGAGATGCCTTGCTAATTTTGATGACTTCAGGAGCAATAAGGAGAGATGAAGATGATGATTCATGAGAGGAGATGGCGGTATATGTATGTTTTGAAGTGTCTATGTAAAAGCGTGGGCTCAGAGTTGAGCACGGGCGGTCCGAACGCGCATCCTACGATTATGATATCCATTTCCACTCAGGACTTCGTGGAAGTTCTTACGACAAAGTAGTGAGCCTGGCTTGAGGACGCAATTATGTTAGAAGTATTAGGCTCCCATCTGGGTGCCAGCCATGATCATAGTCGGCTTATAGGCAATGTACCTCGAGATGCTTTTCAGCAGGAACGCAGTAGCTCAGGAAAGTTGGCTTATGCGCAGCACTGTGCGTCAAATAAGCGCAATTTTAATTCGTATTTAGCCCGTGACTTTGCCAGCATTGGTCCAGCTTTGCTTTAATCCCTCTACATTCAAGGAATACCGGTGTAGATAATGAGTATGTTGGCGGAGCGGACTGCAACCCTTCCATGATGCAATATACACCGTGCTGTCTGACAAATTCGTCGCGTCCATTGTAATGCAACATATTCTACTACGATTCCGCCTGATCCACAAACTCTGCGATATGGAGGATTGGACGGCCTCGTCTTATAGCGAATGATGAGCGGCGAACGCCCGGCCGAAACGAGTTGACTTCGGCGTCACTTCATTGGCCGACGCTTTTTTTTACCCCTTATCTCTGAAACGCAGTGCCGGTGCTGTGAGGCGGGATGTTATAGGGGTATACTGAGAAGTCCAAGTGAGTTGTATCCCAGTAGTCTCACGCGTCATTCATAGAGACGTCGTGAACACGCAAGGGGCAATTCGGTTGCACTTCGTGCTCCATAGTTTCCAGATAAGCATCTGTAGCGCCTTGGAGCTAAAGATAGATAGTAACCTATAAGTTCCTCAAGTAGTTATCTGAGTCTGTTCGCGAAGGCAAAACTGGAGAGCCAAGTTGAGTGTACTGCACGTCTGACCAGCGGAAAGGGATACTGTTTCCAAACCGTTTCGTAACCGTTTCATCTCAGCACGCCACGGCAACCGGATAATACCGACGGGAAACAGGAGCGCAGGCTATGCGAGACTGTTTCGTAAAAGTCACACCTGACTTGGCTCACGTTGGAGTTGTACCCTTCCCGGGCTGGGCTCGGCACAACAAAGTTTGACCATGCAGTACGTAAGCAGAGATAGGCTTCTCGACGACCCTAGAAAGGGCTCACCGGAACCGCCGCATGTCTCCAAAATGACCGTGCTCAAACCTAATTGCTGTTGGCTTTAAGGCGCGCGTTTGGTTGGTTATTGCCCTGAATGAAGACCTTTACTTGACAGTAGCGACATCACAACACAAATACGTCTTTTTATGAGGACGAGTCTGCAGCTTACCTAGGGGAAAACTGCATGGTTCGAAGCATCTATGGGGTTGGTTCAATTTGTTCTAACAGTAGAGAAGCTCGACGTTGGGCTCAAAACATTGAATGCCAAATGTAGTCCGCCAAACTGACAACTCTGCCATTGATCCCATACAATCTTCCCGTCCCAAAATCACTCAGAATCCCGCCAATACACTACTCACATTTAGGGATATCCGTTCCTCCTGGCCTTGTTCAATACCGCTTTTTACAACATGTAAAAACATAAAAATAACCCTCCTACATGAATGTCCCAAAAAGTTTATTATCATTCCATCAATGCTCAACTATCTTCATCTTCTTCTGTACCACTTCCGGCAGCTCTTCCGCTTTGACAATACCCAACTTAACCGCATCCCCCCAGAAAAACCACGCCCGATCTTGCGCATATCCCAAATAGTCAAATTCCTCCTCGGCATCCTCCTCCGCCGCCGCCGCCGCCTCCTTTACCTCCAATAAAGCGCTTTCGAGCTTCTTGATCTGTGGGCCCATATCCTCTTCACCATCCTCTTTCTCTTTCGGCTCCCACTCTGGCAATCCCGGGATCTTAGCCTGCACAATCCCCCACGCCACCCACTGGGCTGAGTTTGCCAACCTCCAAAGCCTCGTCTCGGCCATCAGCCTCTGGATCTCAGCATCTGTCTCGCGTTCCGCCTTCTCCTCATTCTCTTGATAACGTTCTGGCGGCGCACGGCTGTCGAGCACAAACGTCGAAATGGAAGAAGATGGCGTGGCCGTCGCCGCTGTGGCCGTAGGCGTGCCTCCGGAATAAGCTTGTCCGACGGGACGCAGAGAGGGTGTTGTGGGGCCGAATCCTGGAGTAGGGGGATTAGAAGCAGCAGCACCTCTGAAAGTTGGGTGGTGCAGGAGGTAGGAGCGGATGAAGCGCCGTTGTTCTTCTGGGGTCGGGTAGAGCGTGGTAGTGCAGAGATGGGGAGCAACGGGATCATGGTAGTTGTAGCACCATTCACTCTAGACCGACGTTAGACTTCAAAACCACAGTGTGCCTTTGGGCAGGAGATAAATATGCAGAGGGCGAGGAAATCTTTGTAGAAGGAATCTTACAAAATGATTTGCAAACTCCAACCCAGGCAAATTGGCATTCGCGTATTCGAAGTCAATAACGACAAGTTGTTTGTGCTCATTTGCTGGAAGTAGTAGAGGCGATTCGCCGACGGGCATGAGGCGAAGGATGTTACCGTACTGGGTCTATTATTTTGCTATGTCAAAAACATCTCAATTTTATCGGATGGCATTTAGGAGAATGTACTTACATCATTGTGTGCAAATACCAACCTTTCATTAACCTTCCCAGCTCCTCCATATTGCTCGTTCAACCACTTTCTATATTTCTCTACAGTCCGCCTGAAAATCGGCCATTCGACACCACAAACAAAGCCATGCTGCTTCCATATAGGGGTTCGTGACTTCGCATCGCCTTTGGTACTCTCCAAAACTTGCTTGTCTAGCCAAGTGATGATCTGCTCGCACCTCTCTACCCACTTGTCCCAATTGCGCCAGACGAAGGGGCCATCTTCGCGCTCTTGGGGTAAAAGATCGATGCCTTCGTGTAATTCGCGCATGCGCTTGGCAATCTGCTTGGAGGTATCTGGAACACGAAGATCTTTGGGAGTAAGGGTGCGAGCATGAAAGAACTCTTCGAAGCGTCCATTCGTAAAGGTGCCAAGGAGACGGGGTCCGATGCGCTTCCGAGCTAGACGGCGGAGGATCTGAAGTTCAGATTCGCGGTCGATCAAGTGCTCAACCTGTGGTCCATAGATACGGAGAAGGAGTTTTCTACATAATGGTTAGCGGTGCAATTTGCTAAAACACACTGGAAAGGAGACTTACGGTGGAGGATTTTTGGGAATTGGTAAAGATTCTACGCTCTCACTAGGGTGGGGTAGGTTCTTGGGTGGAGAAACGACGTATACAGCATTAGTTAAGGCACCGCTTAGACGCTCAACTTCAATGTCATTGCTCTTTTCCATAGGTACCCTACGCCAGCCTTTCAAGCGTAGTGTATGGGTGAGTCGGACGATCTCGAATTTGAAAGTGGCCCACGCCTCCTTCTCCTTAGGCGTATTCTTCCCTGTGCCGCTTATCTCTTCATCGGGTTCCGCAGCACCTCCTGTGTATGTTAAGGTTCGAGAATTATCAAGTATAGCTTCACAGCTGGGAACTATTGGGTCGCCATCAAAGTAGTCTGTGTCAGATGAAGCAGCAGTAGATTGGCGTCGAAGTTTCATGACTGAAGAAATTCGGCGAATATGAGATGATTTCCTACTGCCTGTAGGGCGCTCGTGAGCTGCAAGAGACAGGCTTTTCTCAAGAATATTTGCTAGGTTCTCAAGGGCGATTGAGCTCTCTGAGGACGTCGATGGCCGCCTTTCACGCGTATCAGCTGATCCATCAGCACGTTCAGCAATTGAGTACTCTGATAGTCCAGGAGCTTGTAACCCATCTTGGGTAGAGGTCTTTCGTGAAGCCTTGCGTGCTGCTCGCCTGGATTTTTCTTGTTTTAACCACGCATTAACTTGTGCCACAAGGTTATCATGCGAATGACGGCTCTGAGGACGACTTCTGGATAACTCTGCTTCATCATTGAGTCCAAACAAAGGTGTTCCTGTTAAGCTCTGTCTTCCTGATGAACCACCGGAGGGTCGCCCGGATAAACGCTTTCCACCAACACTGGCACGAAACTGCTTTGCAGTTTTGTCTAAATCAAAGGGCTCGCCACCCTGATCGACTTCTTTAGATTTACCTCTCATCATAGGTGAGATGCTCTCTGGCTCAGCTATAGAGACGACTACAGAGGACAGAATCAGCTTAATGAGCAAGTCCTACATTATGGAGATTTTTTCTAATATAAAACCACAGAGAGAACCTAGCCAGCTACTCAAACACGGGTAATACAGCTTAGAAAGTGAAGAATACAAAAAGTCCATGGAACATTCGAGCCAACCGCCGATTCGCATGGAGAGTAAAACCTCGAAGAACTACTAAGGTACAACGTTATAGGAAAGGTTGAGATCTGGTGAAGCTATCTAAGTACATCCAACCGGCTTTTCCACGTTTTGGCGAAAAGACTATAGGGACAGAGCTGCAGGATGTTCGATGGGCACACTGAACAGACCGAGAAGCAAGAATGGAATATATATGCACGAGATTAGGACGAACCTTTTTGCGCCGCAGATCGTGGGGATATACTTCCTTCCACATTACGATAGATGTCTGGAGACAAGCTTTGCTTGCCCGCATCAGGCTGTGGCAGCTTGTTGGCTGACGACATGGGTTACCAAGGTAGTGCTTCTTTACTGGGCAAAGACGATATCCAAAGCACTTTAGGTGTACAAAAGCGTTATTAGGCCCTTCACCTGAATTGCATGGTAATACGACTTTGGGGACTGGACTCGGAGGCTGGCGTGGCACGGAATCAAAGCACCTGATGCCGAACTAATTTGCGTTGTTGCAGTTCCACGTGCTTAAATGATAGGTCATGCTCTGGAGCTTAACTGTGGCTATCCAAGAAACTCAAAGTCAGCAAGAAGCGTGGGAATGAGAATGAAGAAAGCAAAAAAGACTGAAAATTCTGTCAAGGCCTTGGAAAAAGCAAGGTAGCTGGATGGAGTTTGTCATAGGAAGAGAAACGGATTTGGCTTATCTCATAAATCAGACCCTTGTGCACGGACGAACTGCTCCTTATTAACCAACGAAATCTTCCACAAAGGTTCTGAGGGCTTATCATCGCAGCTTTGGTAGTAACCAAATATTTAAAATTAATTTCTATCCTTTTTTATAAGCTATAACGTAGGTGATGGGGTTATGAAGGTGACCCTGGTTATGAAGGTTTGCAGGTTTCGCAAACAAATTTTGTCTGTGTTTGGTCCAAATCAAGCGCATAGGTAGACA
>Ga0307507_10001548_pt1 | contig 51249 bp, 15 predicted proteins | sample 7_EM_MG_FD_207223 | JGI IMG/M metagenome (GOLD analysis project Ga0307507, IMG submission 207223) | Populus trichocarpa ectomycorrhiza microbial communities from riparian zone in the Pacific Northwest, United States - 7_EM | ecosystem: Host-associated > Plants > Roots > Unclassified | place... | reverse complement strand
TTTCCATCCCGGGGATGGAAAATCCTAATTGGCTGGTTTAAGTCAGGGTCTACAGAATATTATACTCCTACTCCCTTTTAACCCAACCTTTAACTCGTATATATAGAGTGTTTGTGTTAACAAACGTTTCTAGAGCCTTGTTTAGGTTTACCTTCGTCATTATGTCTACTGGGTTATCTTAACCATTAATCCATTAAATCTTAAAGAGTTCTCGCCGTTTATAGGATTAATAAAGTGCCATAATATCAATTATAAGGCGCTTCTTCTTTGTAGTACTAAGCTTAACTAAGCACTTATAGAGGGAGTATAAATCGGTGCATATAATTGTAGGGATAATAGGAAGTTTAAGTTAATCTATAATTATCTTTAGGGTAGTTCTAATTGCAATTACTATATTAACTCCGCCAACTATTCCATATATCTCTGACGCTAAAACACTTCAGGTAACGCGCTTGCTCTTAATTAAGCTCTAATAGATAAGGTTGCTATGGATTATAAAGTTATTCTCTTTAGTAAACTCGTTCGCGATAATAATCTTATATCCTAGCTGGGAGCTAAAATCTTTATTGTTTATGAACGATCTATTGATAAATACAAAGAGCTTAGCGGTGGGAAGATTAACAGGCATATAGTATAGGCCCTAGTCGAGATGGTTTATTTGCCAGGAAAGGCGTTTATTTAGGGCAAGAATGTCGTCCTTAGTTGGTTCCTGGTGTTGGGTGGCAACAAAGAGATTAAATAAAGCCTTAGGTTAATAGATAGAAGCAATATAAGCTCCGCGAGCGCGTTGCTCCACATATCCTTGCTTTAGAGAATTAGCGTTAATAATGTTAATCTTCTTACCTTAACCCTTCTAGCGCAGAGCAATAGAATCCTTGTTTAGGAAGAGGATGCATCCGTTAAAGAGTAATAGTATTGTTAAACTAAGCTTTTCCTTTAGCTTTACCATAAGATTTGCCTTTACTAGCTCATCTTCTTTAAGAGCTAAGAATTGGTCGTCTCCTAAGATAATTATATTATTAGTTTGCATGCCGACGATTCCAAATAGAGTTCCCATAGTTATGATAAGGAAGTAGGGATCGAATATAGAAGTAGTCATTAAAAGCTTCTCTTTATGGTGCTTGCTATAGGTAGCCTACCAGTGAGTTCCTGCCTCTGCGATCCTATATAATGGCTTAAGCATAACTATAATTATATCTTTAGGATACTGGTAGCGAATTTGCTCTAGAAGGTATACTAATATTAAGCGCTAAAGGTGCATCTCTAATTAGATATAGGCTTAAGTAATATCTTATAAATAAACCGCCATTCTATTCTTTATTAAGGAGGGAGCTAGTGCAATAATAACTCGCTAACTAGCTCGTTAAATCGTGGGAGACTATATAAGAATCACCTCCTTGCCATTATTATTGTAGCCTTGGATAACAAGCCTTAATTTCTCAAATAGGGCGTTAGTAGCTTTGCCCTTAATTTCGTTAACTATTCTTAACTTAAAGATATAAACTCTATTGAACTTAGTAGGGTTATACTTCTTGAATTTAAAGACTCCTCTTGCAATAAGACCCTTAATCTCCTACTTATTAGATACTTGGAAAGGAGCTCCTAAAGTTATAATACAACCTTCCTTTTAGAGCTGTTTTGCGAGTTCAAAGTTATCCTTCTCCTTAGCTGTTATAAAGGCCATCAATAACTTAACTCTATTTTTAATAGCGGCAATAAATTGCTCTTTAAAATCAACAAGATGTTGGCGATTTTATAATCCCTTCGGGCGACCTCTACCGCGTTATAGTTATAGCGTATCTACTAATATTATATCGGGATTATAGTCGCCTTCTAGAGTACGTTAATCATGGTTCTCCTTTAGGGCATCTTCTAAGGCATCCTATAAAGGCTTAGAACTGTTATCTTTGTAGTAAGGCTTAATAACAGTTAAACAGAATTAAGTGGGTCTATAAGGCATCTAAATAGTGCAAGTCTAGCCATTAATTGCAATAAGTTAATATAGGCCTGACTATCCTCCCTTTTCACGCCATACGCGTACCTTAGACTGGAGTGGCAGATCAAGCATAGTTAAGGTATTTAGGCCATTTCTCATTCCTAGTGCGTTGTTGACTTGGCGTATAGCGTAGAGATGTTATACCTCCTTCATTGCCTTGCGAATAGCCTTAGCTCGTTATACAACGGAGGGAGATAGTAGAGAATTGTTAGTTATTTAAGGGTAGGCGCCAAAGACTAGCAATATAGGTACAAGTCCATCTGGGCCAGCAGAATCGTTAATAGCTTTAACAGCCATTTATAAGGTAAGTTCTTCGCTAGCGTCCTCTAGTTCTAAAGAGATAATCTTATATACGCGGCGTAATGGCGTATAATATCGCTCCACTTTTCTAATACTATTATATGCCTTAACAGGGACTTCCTTAACCTTAATTGCCATTGCCTTTATCTATTATTAAAACTCTATAGATAAGAAGTTCTTTTCTACATTATAGACGATTTAATTAGGGGGTCCTAGGTAGACATTAATCTAGTATAACTAAAGGGTATTCTATGCGTTCCTAGCTAATATATCCTTTAAGAATCGTGCGGCTTAGAAGGAGGTTAAAAAGTCAACAACTTAAAATACTGGCTTGCCGCTAAGATACATAATATCAACAATAATACAGAAGTTAAAGTCATAGTCATCTTTAAGGGTGAACTTAAATCGGCCAGGGGACTTCTGGTTCATTTAGCAGTAATAGTAGTACTTTATAAAATACTTAATTGCCTTAACCTTAACTTTATAGCCTACTCGCTGAAGAACCCTAAGTAATCAATAAACGGATAGGTGGCTAAAACAACGGTATAGTTGGCGTAATTCCAACTTAGTTAAGTGGCTCTAAGCAACACTCTTTTCTAGTTAATAAAGGAGCAACCAGGGGTAACCCTACTTGCGTATAATAGGCACCTAATTGTCTCCCTAAATAAGTATATTCTTAAGGTTATTAAGCCTAACGCCTAACTTATCTATATCTTTAATGTAAAATAGAAACGGAGTGTTTATAGGAATAATATAGAAAGTAATATATCCTAAGGGGGTTTGGACCCTAATTGTGCCAAAAGAGATTATAGTACCTTTACTAAAGCAAATTGTATATTAGCCTGCCGTTAATTAGTCAATCTAAATAGAGCTATTAAGCTGCTAAAGGGCTCAAACTTAAGGTTCTCCTACTATAGATACTCCTACGGCTCTAGTATCCGGCATAATACTATAGAAGACGTTCGCCAAGTATCTATTATTAAAGGAAAACGCGGAGCTCTCCTTTAGCTTATTAAAGATATCTAACTTCATAATAAAATGGAGCATAGATTGGTCATTAAGAACAGCAATAGTTTATATACCATTTACCTTACCATACTCAGTAAAGTATTAGTTAGGAGAGTAGTCCTTAATTTCTATATCTATAAGGAGCTGTTCAACCTCATTAACCTTACCCTTAAGGTCTTTTATGCCTTTATATTAAACCAGGAAGCTTTAGAAGTAGGCCATAGTGACCTTACAATTTCTAACGTTTTTTGCACTTTAACGGAACTTATTATATACCTCTTTTCGCTTATTAAGGGAGTGTCTAGTTAACCAGCACTTTGGCTTCTTACAAATATAGCACTTCTTCTAGCAATCACTTTAAAATAAACCTCCATAAGGACCTCCATGGTTGCCTTATAGTTAACGTTGATTGTACCCTCTTTTATATTCCCTACTACGGCCACCATATGTTCGATCAGTCCAGTTGTGATCATATTAGTTGGGAATACTTATTTAGGTAGGGTTTTCGGTATAGAGCTATTAAGATTCTTGTATTCGCATTATAGTACCTACAGCGGAGCGTAGCTCAGCATATACTCCTTTAAACGTATTTATAGGTTTGTATAGCGCCAAGTTGCACTTAGGAACGCCACGGCATGCTAAAATAACCTGGTCCCTTAAGCTATTCTTGTTTTAGTAGGTTTTAGTAAGGCCATATTAGATTTTCTAGAGTTTATTAAAGAGTAGTTAAAGGCACTCTAAATAAGTCTTTATTGGGTTAGAAGCAATAACTCTCTAAAACGTAGTCTCTCGCCATTCAAATATATAAAGTTAGCGATTCTTATTAGTCTTAAAGTAGGCTCTAATAAGCTAAAGCATTATATTAAAGCTATAGTTTTTACCCACAATATAGTTATAATAGAATGTTACTACCCGTCCCTTTAATATAACAGAGAAAGCGTAATAGTACTAGTAGCGTTAAATTTTAACCTTATTACAACAGTTATAAAAGACCTATAGTTTTACTCCAAGTATATTATATAGTTCTCCTCTAAACTTCTTCTCTTTGTCCGAATATACCTTTATCAGATTCGTGACTTCTCATAGTAAAGGCTCACCGGTTGGCTGGAGTGGAGGAGGTGGAGGCGGAGCAACTCTAAGTAGGAGGGCACCTCTAGGTAGGAGAGCAGCTCTAGGTAGGGGGTCAGCGTTCTAGGGGTTTTAATACAAATTAAAGTTACCTTCTAAAGAATATGGGTTGTTTTTAGGTTTCCGTAGTTAATATATAATCTCAGCTTCCGTCCATATTGGTTCTTCTATACTAGTAATAACGGCCTGAATATTACTAGTAATTAGGTTACCGTTTTTAGTAATGTATACCCTATTCCTATAGAGGAAGTCTTAAAAATCCTAAACAATATTAACATTGCCAAGTGCCTAGGTATCAGCAGTCCATCCCATAAAATCCTCCCTAAAATACTCCCATAGTTATAAATCGGCGTAGCATCTATTTTGGTAGAATATAATATGGTGTAGGAGAAAGCCGTTAACTTATTTTATGGTACAAGTTATTATATTAAAGGCGAATTCGTCCTAATCTTTATTAATAAGTTTCGCGTGCTTAGCTACCCCTAGTGGTAAGGAGTCTTTCCAGTTATTTAAAGTAGGCGTAGCCATATTTTCGGAGGGAGGGAAGTGTTATTAGTATAGGGATTGTTGTTTAGTACGCGTTTGTAATATATATTTATCATTTGGTACGCGTTTATTATTTAGTACGCGTTCGTGACATATATTTGCAGTTATAGGGCTTAGGACCAGTTCTGGCCTTAAATCGCGAAGACTCGTAAAGCGTATTATTCTGCGTAATAGACGCAAGAATCCATAATCTTAGAAAGGCTTAGGACCAGTTCTAGCCTTTTAGATCCTTAGATTTATGGAAGAGTTCTATTTAAGGTTTAGGACCAGTTCTGACCTTAAAAGACAGCTTCCTCTAGCATAAGTAGCACTAGTATAGTAGCTTATCTCTTCTTAGTAGAATACCTAGCTGCTCTGTAGTATAATAGTGAAGTTAACCACTAATCAGTGTTGGTTATATAAGGGGATATTACGTAGCTACGGTTCGTAGATAGTATAATAATTGTTAATTCTTCTTAATAGGAATGAGGAAAGGGGTAAGGAACTTAAGGTTCCTCACCACGCTAGGGCCACGTTAGCACGTGACGGTAATATACCTAGCGTAACGGCAGCTTACCTTATTCCCAACAGCTAATCAGGTTGCCTTTATTAATTAATTTACTTATTATACAATACTTTCTAGCTTAACTTCTTACGTCTTCCTTTTCCCCTTTCCTCTTCCTTATGGTGTCTTTATAGGAGCTAGCTATTATATAATATCTTTATCTTCTTCATTCTCTTCCTCCTTGTTATTATTGTCTTTTTCTTTATCTCCTTCCTGTTCTACTTCGTCTTCTTAATTATATAACTCTATAAGCTTCTAATCCTTCTTTAAGGGAAAGAAAAAAGCTTAAATAATTAGATTAATAACATATCCCTAGTAATAAATTCTTTAGTACAACACATTCCAGGAAATCTTATGCATAAGAATAAGCCATTTAGATATTATATAATATAGAATATTATTTAATCCTATATTATCACTAATAAGTACTCTAATCTTTGTTTAAATACCATATAACTTAAAAACAGGTTAAAGTGCTTCCTATTAATCCTTGCCACTTTAACTCTGTACTATATAAAGGCTAATTAAGATATTATAATAGTGATTATTAATATTAAGAAAGCTAGCACAGATGCTAAGAAGAAGAGTATAATTGGGACACATCCAGATATTAACTATAAGATAAATAGGTATCTTTGCAAATTAAAGTACTTATTATACGATATCCTAATTGTTAATATAATAACGTTAAATCCATTCTGTAATTATTAAGTGATGTATTAGGATAATAGTAGGTTAATTAGCCTCTTAATTAAGTACTTTAATAAAAGTATAAAATTCTAGCCATTTAACGCATAAAAAAGGGAGCTGTTGTATAATAATTAGATCCACCAGCATTTATTTAATTAAGTCTTTTTCCACTATATAATAAAGAACTTTACCCTTAAGCCCCTTAATTCCCCCCTTTTCTAAAAGGCTTTTATACAATTATTAAACTGAATCCTTTGCATAATCTTGTAATGTTATATAAGACTTATTCTCAGCTATTATCTAGTTAATATCGTGCTCCCTTTTAAGGTGTAGTTTAAGGCTATTACGGGACACCTCCGTAACACCTTACATACGTCTACCTATTTCCACCAACGCAGCAAGAAGAGACCAACCGCGAGACGGCAATCTGCCGGCAATCTACGGCAATCTAATAGCAATCTGCCGCATTCTGCTATATTCTGCCAAGTCTAACGAATCCTGCCAAGTTCTGCCAGGACCATTCCTTAAATCCTATCCTACTCCGTGTACGTGTTGACCAAGCAATGAAACTAACAATATATACCCTTTCTCCCCGTTTTCTTACCTTCTCTCCTCACGCAACGTCTTAACTTTATTACACAGTTTATATACATAGCTTAATAATATCTACTTTGCTATATATTACTATCGCTTATGCTCGCTCCGTGACACTATATTGCGTTAACCTTACATACTACCCTCCGAAATACAGAACGACCCCAAAGCCCCCGTGACAGCCGCCGGCATTATGTCCGCACTCCGAGAACAATTAGCAGAGATATAGAAGTCCTTTATAGACGCCCTTGCACAGAACCAAGCCACTTTAACTCAACGATAAGCCGAACAAGAGGCACAACACCTACAAATAATTAAGGACCTTTAAGAAGAAGTTCGCACCCTTAGGATACCCACACTAGGGCCCTAAGACTGAACGCCTTCTCTAGAGACGAATACGCGGGACGAGAGTCCCAAACCTATAGTAACTATTTATCCCGAACCGACTACTACACCGCAATAATCTAAACGACTACTAGACCCTCCGATATTTACTAGTAAACAATAAGAACTCCAATTATTCCTAAGCCAGCTTAAAAATAAGCTAACTAGTAATGCTAACCGCTACCTAACTAAAGCTAACCAACTCTACTACGCCCTAAGTCGACTAGGAGGAGACGCAGCTGACCTTATTAAACCCCTTTAACCGAACTTAGTATAAAGTCTAGTTGTACTACTTAAAGCCACATACGGTGACCCAAACCGTCAAGCTACTACTTAGAGGAAGATAAACCACATAACTTAAAAAATAAAAAGTTTCCTAGTATACTTCTCTAAATTCAACCATTACGCAAAGGAAACAGGCTGGAATGACTCCGCACTAGTTAACAGCCTCGTTAAGTCCCTAAGCCCTAAACTAAAAACCTCCCTAATAGGTGTAGACCTACCGGGAGCTCTTAACGCCTGCGCAAACGTTATTAATAAATGGTACAATGATATACTACGCCTAACACTAAAGTCCACTCCTTAATATAATACGACAGCCCCGCGAACGTCTACTAAGTTATTATCTCAGCCTAAGCACCCTAACGCCATGGATATCGACACAGGGACCCTAGGATACGCTCCACTAGGGTCCCCTAAACGAGAATAACGCATTAAGCTAGGCCTTTGCTTTAAATGCGGAAGCAAGGAACACATCTTAAGATACTACTCCGTCCCTATACCCTAACACAACTTACGAACGGCTAACACTAACAACCGTTCACCATATTAATCCTCTAGTTACCGTCCCCAATCTTCACCTAGCTCCAGCCCCGCGTCTAGTAAGTACCACTTATAAGGACGAAGTTACAACCAACGTTCTATAGGAACCCCTTCCCGCTTACCACCAAAAGGCACGTCTTGGAGTTAAGTCGCTCTCCAGGACAGCTATGTTACAGGATCTCATTAAATGCATTAGATATTGCAAAACCTAACTCTTGGGATCATAGTATAACCGTTAACTGCCGTCTTTGGCAGAAAGGTTAATAGGCTAATACTTAAGTCCTAATTAACACAGAAGCTAGCGGTATAGGATTTATTAATAAGATCTTCGCGCAAGACAATAGGTTTACCCTAACACCCCTTAACCGGCATATTAACGTATTTGGATTTAATGGCAAACGCACTATCTTGGGCCGTATTACTCACATAGCGGCCCTAAGACTCCAATACCTAAACCACAAAGAATTAATTAAGCTCTTCGTGACTACCCTAGGTCACCTAGTGATCCTCGGACAACCCTAGATAAAGCTATATAAGGTAACCATTAATTGGGACAACCTTAAGCTTCTATTTACCGCCTCCCGCTGTAAGTAGAAGTGCCTTACAACTCTCTACTTAGACCCTAAACCAAAACCTAGAAAATCTATTAAGATCCACTAGTCTAAAATTTCCACTAATGTCCACCCTATACCTAAAAAGTCCACCCGATTCCACCTACCAGAGAATTCCACTAAATTCCACCAACGTAAGACTTCTACCGACGACCACTAAGAACCCGAAAATAACGTATAACTATACAAACTAACTCTAACTGCTACACCCGGAACCAAGCAGAAGCTTAAGCTTAATATACAAAAGTACTAGAAGAACTGGTATTCTACTATAAAAAGGATACTTAAAGAACCCAAACCTAAATCTAATACTAACTCCGTAACTAACACCGAACCCAAACCTAAATAAAAAACTATATAAGAAACTAAGGACGATCTAAGCTCGCTTAACACCTTAGACATCTATATAATTAGAGCTACTCCGCTAGCACAACTCGCTAGGAAACCAGAACACATAATCTTTGCTATTACAATAGCCGATATTAAGAAGGCCTTAGTACTAAAGAAGCACACTAACCCCGCCACAAAGGTACCAGTAGAGTACCATGATTATTTAAATATATTCTCACAAAAGGAAGCCAATAAGCTACCAGAACGCCGTCCATATAATTATAAGATTGTAGTTAAAGAAGGAAAACATCCTGGATTCAGACCCTTATATAGGATATCCCGAAACGAACTCCAAGTACTATGGAAGTACTTAGACAAATATCTAGATAAGGGTTTTATTAGAGTAAGTTTATCACCTATAGCCGCACTAGTAATCTTTGTTAAGAAACCTAGCGGCGGTCTATGCTTCTATATAGACTACTAAGCCCTTAATGCTGTTACTGTTAAGAACTAATACCCAATCCCGTTAATCCAAGAGACACTAAACCGATTAAGTAAGGCTCGCTTCTATACAAAGCTTAATATTATCCACGCATTTAACCGCCTCCATATTACAAAAGGAGATAAATAGCTCACTGCATTTCATACTTGATACGGATTATTTAAATACTTAGTAATGCTATTTGGCCTCGTAAATGCCCCAAGTTCATTCTAACACTTTGTAAATGATACCCTACGCCCATACCTGGACGTCTTTTGTACTGCTTATATCGACGACATCTTAATATATAGCAATAATCTAGCTAAACACCGAAAATATATTAAACTAATCCTGCAAGCCTTGCGCGGGGCCGGTCTATAATTAGATATAGATAAATGCAAGTTCCATAAAACGGAAGTTCTATACCTTGGACTCATTATTTCTATAGATGGCGTATAAATAGACCCTAAGAAGGTCGAAGTAATTATAAACTAGCAAGAACCTAAGAACGTTAAGGACGTAAGGGCCTTTATAGGCTTCGCCAACTTCTACTAACGGTTTATTAATAACTTCTCCACCTTAGTTTTACCCCTTGTGGCCTTAACCCAAAAGGACAAAGCCTTTATCTTTAATAAGGAATATAAGAAGGCCTTTACTTATCTAAAGGTTATATTTACCACTATACCTATACTTTAACACTTCGACCTAGACTAAATAAGCGTTATAGAAGCTGACTTATCTGATTACGTTACTAGAGGCATTCTATCTCAATATAACAAGGAAGGAGTATTGCACCCTATAGCATACTTCTTAAAACGACTAAGCCTAGCCGAATGCAATTATAAAATCTACGACAAGGAATTACTGGCGATTATTAGATGCTTTAAGCAATAGCGACCAGAACTAGAAGGAACTGGATTCCCAATTAAAGTTCTTAGCGACTATAAGAACCTGCAGTACTTCACAACCATAAAACAGCTAAGCCACTATTAAGCCCGCTAGTTAGAATATCTGTCCCAATTCCGATTCTTAATTACGTACCGCCTAGGCGTTTAAGGCTAGAAGCCTAATGCCCTAACCTAACGTTCACAGGACGCACCAGCTTAAGAAGAAGCGCGCTCTTACCGTAATTAGACTCTACTCCACCCTAAGCTATTTAATCCCCCTATTAAAAATCTTATAGTACACGCCCTTAAAATAACCGATCGAACTATCGAACAGATTATAGTCAATAAATATCCAAACGATGAATTCATCCAAGAGACGCTTAAGCTAATTTAAGACGGCGTTAGACGCTCTAAAAAGGTTTCTCTAAGCAAATATAAAGTCCGCGGAAACCACTTATACTACTAAAACCGCCTAGTTGTCCCTAATTATAATAAACTTAAGCTTAAGCTCCTTAAACACGTACACGACCTACCAGTAGCCGGCCACCTAGGCTAAGGAAAAACCCTAGAACTACTCTAACGAGAATACTACTAGCCGAACATATATAATATAATACGAAGGTACGTCTCTAGCTGCCATACCTGCCGACGAGCCAAAGCTTTGCATAAGACGTATAACGGCTTTCTAAAGCCACTACCTGTTCCGGACCGAAGATAGAAGGACATCTTAATTAACTTCGTTATTAATCTCCCTATAAGTAAAGGATGCACGAATATTATGGTAGTTATAGATTAACTATTTAAGATAAGACACTTAATCGCCTGCCCTAATATATCAACACCTACTATTGCCCAACTGTTCCTGGATTACGTATAGAAACTCCACAGACTCCCCAAAACGATCGTCTCCAATAAAGGCCACCAGTTTGTCTTAGCGTTCTAGGAAGAACTAACTACCTAACTCCATATTAAAGCACTATTGTCTACAGCATATCACCCAGAAACGGATGGTTAAACGGAACGTGCAAATGCTATAATGGAACAGTATATTCGGATATACACGTCGTATTTACAGGACGACTGGATAGACTAGCTTACATTTACCAAATTTACTGCAAATAACTCCGTCTTAGAAACCACAAAGGTCTCCCCATTTCTGGCTAATTACGGCCAGCACCCGCGAATGGGTTTTGAACCCTTTAGTAATATTCCTTACCTAGCTTATTAGGCCTTACAAGTTGCAGAAGCAAACGAATTTATAAAAAAGATAGAAGAACTATAAGAGTTCCTTACTAATAAAATAACATAGGCCCAGTCTGTCTATAAAGCCGCAGCAAATAAGAACCAAACCCTAGCACCAGCTTACCAAATTAGTAACTTTATCTGGCTAGACGCAAGAAATCTGAATACAAAACGACCTACTAAGAAACTTAACTAGAAGAACACCGGCCCTTATAAGGTTGGAAAAGTTGTCTCTCCTTATGCCTACCAACTGAAGCTCCCTAATACGGTTAAAATCCACCCCATATTCTATACGTTAGTCCTCCGCCCTACCGCCCCTATATTAGACGCCCTACCTGGACAGATCCAAGACCCTCCCCCACCAGTTAAAGTGGATGGTGAGGATAAGTACCTTGTTAAAAGAGTTAACGACATTAAGTACAACAAATGGAAACGCAAATATATATACCTTACGAAATGGAAAGGCTTTACTAAGCCCTTATAGGAACCCGTTAACTCTATAAAACTTACACAAGCCGTAGAAGACTTTCACAAACTCCACCTAGAACTACCACAGCCCCATCTCGCAGAAGCTCAAGTTTAAAGGGGGGGTACTATTACAGGACACCTCCGTGACACCTTATACACGTCTACCTGTTTCCACCAACGCAGCAAGAAGAGACCAACCGCGAGACAGCAATCTGCCGGCAATCTACGGCAATCTAATAGTAATCTGCCGCATTCTGCCATATTCTACCAAGTCTAATAAATCCTGCCAAGTTCTGCTAGGACCGTTCCTCAAATCCTATCCTGCTCCGTGCACGTGTCAACCAAGCAACAAAACTAACAATATATACCCTTTCTCCCCGTTTCCTTACCTTCTCTCCTCACGCAACGTCTTGACTTCATTACGCAGTTCATATACATAGCTTAATAATATCTACTTTGCTATATATTACCATCGCTTGTGCTCGCTCCGTGACAAAGGCCATACATTAAAGGATAACACCCTTTAGGATCTAAAGGCTCGTAGTATTTACAGAAATAGTAACCCTTCTTTATACAACGTTTATCATCATCTGCAAGACAAGCATGTTTATGGATTAAGGAAGTAAGTTTAGGTGTTATACGAGATACTAAGGTTAATACAGTATTAGTATCGCCAGTAAAGAGAACAGTATTGGTATTTCTATTAAGAGAATTAAGAGTTTCAAGGTCATTAGATAAAAGAATAGAATTCTAATTAGCCATTATAGCTTTATACAAGTAAAATTTTGGATATTTGTGTAAATGCCAAGCCTTCGTATAAGTATCGGCGATACGTATCGGACACTAGGCCGTATCGGATACGGGGGTATCGGCAATACGTATCAGGGGTATCGGGTATCGACCGCAAGACTAGTTCGTGTTCTTAATCGCGCGCACGGGCCACGACTCTACGGGCTCTATCAATGCAAGGGATAATGTCGCACCTAATTATGATCTCCATAACAGTGTAATTTTTAACCCTACGACGACTATATATATTATTAACGACCGAGCAAGATTTATAAGCGATATCCAACTGGCTAGTGATTAGTTATATGCCGGATCTAGTATAGAAAATATCAAAGGCTTCGGAATAGCTAAAGTTACAGTTATTACCCCATTAGGAAAGCAGAAGATCTATCTAAACTAGGCTGCGTACGTACTAGGATTTCACACAAATCTGGTCTACAATCGTAGACACAATAAAAAGGGAGTCTTTTGGCATAATAAGCAGAACTACCTCTACTATCGCGGTGGCGAGATGTTCGTATATTATAGATATTACCACGGTTAGGTAACTCTCAAGTATAATAAATTGAAGCCGAGGACGCCGGAGGACGCCTTCTTCGCGGCTTAATTAACGGAACCTCTACCAAATTAGAAGGTAGATGGAAAGATTTTGTATAGTCAACTCGGATATATAGGAATTAATACCGTCAGGCGACTGCCTAAGGAAGTAACTAAAGCGGTTATAAAAGACACTACAACCGTTAAATGTAAGACTTATATAGACAGCGAAGCTTACAAGGAAATATTAGAAAGGACACCTATAGATAAGACCGCCGACCGAGGCATTATAATCAGAGTAGCCAATAAACAAATTAAACAAATATAAGGCCTTTGGTTTGTTTGATTTGAGGTTTTTTAGCACCTAATTTAATTTATTTAATTTGTTATATAATCAGAGGCCCAATTTGTTTAATTTAATTTATATTTAATTTGCTATCTGGTATATTAAAGTCTTAGCATAGTGGAGTTTAATATAGCCTTATCTAGGCGCCTTAAATTCTACCCAAATCGTCTCTCCCTAATTGCCCTCCTGCTTAATATTATTACTAGTATTAATATAAGGTTACCTAATTATTTGGAGGTGGTTAAAGGGACTAAGGTAATAATGCTTGTAATTAGCTAGGCGTTAAAATAATAAATGCGGAGGAGGGAGGAGGTGCTTTAGATAATATTACTAAATGTTAAATTGTTACTATAACTTTACTAAGAATAAGGCAATCTTACCACTTAATTAGGCGCGCTTTTAAAGGCCAAGACAATTAAAGCTTTGGCATAATTAAAGCGCTGCTATCGTCGCTAGCTTTAACTTTAAGCGGCGTAATAATATTATATTACTAAGTTTACTAAATATCCTCTTATAATTGCAGCTAGTAGCTAGTATAGTAAGGATATTAAGCGCTAGCTGGCTAAGGCGAGGAAACTTAGTGCGATAATATAGCTAGTACTTAATAAGGCTATTTGCAAGTGGGTAGCTGCTATTAAGTTAATTAAGAAGCTTCTACCTCTTATATTTATTGCTAGGAAGATTACGTGTTAATTAAGTACCCGCAGTAATAGCCTTAATATAATCGTCCCTACTAGAACGCGCGTATATAGGAAAGAGAGGTTCCGCGGAAATGCGAGGTGTTAATTGCGGTAAGGGCCGCTACTTATACTGCTGCTAAAGCTTTAAGAACCGATCCTTATTCTACTCTAGCCATTTAGGGTATTTAACCCAGGCGTTCTTGTAGTAGTTCTTAAGGTAAGGATAAAGGATAACTGCAGTATAATATACTGGCATTTTGTTAAGTAGCTTATAGTACTTTTAAAGCTTTAGCCAACCACTATTTATATTAGTTTAATAGTGATCCTCTAAGGCCTCCTAGTATTTGTAATTCTTAACTAGAGCTTCCCTTACACGATCCTTTATTTTTTTTAAATAGTTTAAGTAGCTATTTAAGTGTTAGAAGAACCTCCCAAATAGCTCCATTCCTGCCTAATTTACTACAGCCTTCTAGTAGCTTTGTAGCCTCCTTAAGCGGTTAAAGGATTATAATATAACTGTTAATAACACTCTAATTATAATTGTTTAAACTGCCGTTTAATATAAAGCTCCGCGAGGAAGGGAGAGGTTTATTTTATGCCCGAGCTAATATGGCTTTAGTATTATATTTATTAATTATATAGTGGGCGATTAAATTAAGTGGCTAATAAAGTTCTACCGCTTAAATAAAGGTATTAAGATAACTGTTCCACCACGTTTTTACTAGCTTAATTAACTACTTAGGAGTAAAGCCTTTAACTAATAGCTGTTTATTATCCTTAGCTTAATACTATTTAAATAGTTAATAAAGCTAAGGAGTACTAATAGCGTATATAAGATTGTATAGAGTGCCTAAAGGACCCTCCTAGCGCTACTCCTTAAGGAACTACTCTTTATCCTATAGGAAGCGTTAGTAAGGTTATTTAGGCAATAGAGGTTAATATCCACTTACTAGCAAGTTCTCTTAATTATTTTTAAAGGCCTTCTTATCCTTACCAAATAAAATTAACTATGCTACGCGATTAAGTATATAGCCAGAATACCGAATCCGTTTAGACTTCTTATTAAACTTATACGTAGTAGAAAGCTCTTATATAGCAGTATTATTATTTAAGGTATTATTAGTAATAAAGAAGCCTAGGCGTTTACTTATTATACCAAATTACTTTAGGATATTGTTTATTACCGCTGCGTAATTAACGCTAGAGTACTTACTAAGCTATTCTGGGAGGGCTAGCATATAATCCACTACGCGGCCGTTCTTATCTAGATAGTATATATATACGCCAGTAAAGGCGTAGTAATTGTTCTAAGTTATCTAGCTATTAAATAATAAGTATATCTTTGTTATAGCACCTTAGAGTTTTATTTAAACAGTAGGAAGGAAGGCTTTAAAGTTAGTAAGGATATAATTATATACTAAGGTACGGGACTTCTAAAGTATGGTAAGGGCTTCTTTACTAGCAGCGCCGATTATTATTTAGAAGGCAGGATTCTCTATTTCTTACAATGCTTAATTACTTTTAGTAATCTAGTTAATTACTATATTTCTAAACTTCTTTATATTAAAGCTGCCAATAATATCATTCGCAATTACCTAAGGAATGTTATATAAGGACTATAGCATTTTAATTAGTTTTTGTTTCTTCGCAATTAATTAAGTAGCAATAATGGGTCCTTCTTTAGTATACCCATGCCTAATTATATCCTTCTTTAAGTAATTAATTGCACTACTTATAGCAAAAGTGGTTTAATAGAGGCCAGTTAATATATAGTGCAAATAACAGTATTAGCAGAGAAAATATTCCTACTTTATTTAATAGTGCTAAATTTAATAGCCGTACTTCTAGATCTAACTAGGCTTGCCTTAAAGATTAAAAAAAGGCTTTTAGAAGTTAATCCCATTAAAATATATACTATTATTAGGTATATTATCCAGGTCTACTAAAGCAGAGGAGACTAAGGGCGTAATACTAAGGGTAATAGTACTAGCAGGCGTTGCAATTACGTGCAGATTATCTTTAGTAAGGCCGCCAGTTATACTAAAAAAAGGGCTAAGATTAAATTTTACCAATAATAAGGCTTTTAGTAATAATCTTATAGAGAGGTAGTTATTAAGAATATTAATTAGGGATAATTTTAATAGAGGGGGATTATTATTTTGCTCTAGGGTGCCCTAAAAGTTAACACTAGGACTAATATTACCACCTTTTCTTATCTACCTTAGCACTAACATAATCCACAAGCTAGTGGCCTATATAAGTAAGTAGCCTACCCCACTAAAATACGCGATTATAAAATAAGGCAATTAGTCAACCATAAATAACTATATTTAGTATAGCTATCTACTAGCTAGTTACCTACCGTCTAGGGCACGTACGTGCTATATATTCTGTTAATTTATATATGCTACACTTACACACTACCCGTTGCGGTCGCTCAGCCGCTGCCTCTGCTGCCCCTCTACTGCCCCCTTTTGGGCAGCTTATACACAAGATAGCTTAAACGCCTAGGCCAACTCTGCCCTCTCAAAAAAGGGCCTCTTGCTGTTATAGTGCTGCTATTTAGGTGGTAGTTAAATAACGCGTCGCGTGTTGGGTGGGGTAGGCCACTTACTTATATAGGCCACTAGCTTGTGGATCACGTTATATAAAATAGCAAATAAATTAAACAAATCTAGGGCTTTAGATTTGTTTGATTTACTATTTTCTAGAGCTTTAATTTGTTTATTTGATTTGCTAATTAAGCAATTAAATCAAATCAAATCGGCTAAATCGCTTAATTGTTGGCAACTCTGATTATAATGAAGTCTCCGGCTCCAAATACCCCAGAATAGAACGGTTCTTTGACGAAAAAGACGCTCCAAGAAGACTTAAAAAAGGACACAAATGAGGATAATGAGACTTTGCATGAAACTCAAGTCAATATCGGTGGAAGTTAATAGGTGGATTTTTGTGGAAATTAAGATCAAGCGACCAATTAAGAGGAGCTTAACCCTCAAGATGATGACATAATAGGCCTACAAGCCTTAAAGGACGATCCTCTACCTGGCCTTTCTACCCCAGCTCAGTCACCGGGGCCTTAATTAAATATTATAACTGCATCAACCGATCAAGGACCACGATTCGAATATGTTCCAGAAAAGGAAGCCCGTCTAAGACGGGAGATCTGAGACGATAGAGACGACAGCAATACTGCAGAAGGAAGACAACGGAAGCAGTTACTGCGACACTAAGCTTACCTGACTGACGTCAGCCAGCAAGTACACCGTGATAAGTTTCCACCTCTACCTAAGGACTGGAAGGAGCTTTTGAGTCACCTATATAAGGTATTAAGGATTTGATTTGATTTAGATGATATTTAGGCAAGGTAACTATATGGAGGATTTCTTTGATTCAACACCATGCCAAGACTTGTGATATAGCTTTGACCTCAGTGAGCTTAAAGCTGGGGGTGGGGGTTGAATGACGCGCTAATTGCGATCGTTGTTCTATTTCCTATATGGGTATAGATCAGGGGTGTCTTGTACATTTGACTTGACTGTATATATTGAGGCTTAACAGCCTACATTAATTCGACAGAGTTCTCCTTCTTGACTACTCCGTTTAACACCAGTCTCCTCTACAATTGATTACCTTTTTATAATGGGAACACTACTTCCTTACAAGTTACGCGTTTCTACTAACGCGTCCTTATCCTCCCTAGCTCTACTAACACGCAGCACTAATATGCTAGGAAGTCTCTATAAACGTCTTTACGAACGGCTCTACAATCGCCTATAAAATCTCCTGTACGAACGTCTCCACTATTATCTCTATAAATGTCTGCACGAGCGTCCAGTGATGGAATTGGACTGGCGTCTGTTTGGATTGGCGGTGGAGCTCCAGCTGGATTTGGATCTGGATCCTTTGATCTTGACGCCGGCGTGGCATGGATTGAAGCTTATGGAGCCACAGCCTATACCTTATTGGGAGGGAGGTTGGGCGCTATATAGTCGGTACGCAGCGAATAGCCAATTGGGGGAGTAAGTAATAACTGCGCGTCCCTTATATATAGTATTAGCTACTAAATTAAGGACGCCTAAGCATCGCTGCTTTCTCACCGCTGCTATGTACCGCAGCTTTGCTTATAATGTTGCTCTTACCAAGGCCGTTCCTCCCTCCACCAACCTCTATCACTACCTCTCCCTTGGTATTGTTCGCCATGCCAAGAATCTAGCAGCGTCTCTTCCCTCTACACGTCTCTTCTGCCTCTAATAATATTATTCTAGCGCTGTAAAATGTTAATCCAAACGCGATTAATTTAATGAGTAAGGTAGAGGAGTTCCGCTATAAAGGAAAGGTTTATATTTGCTGTTAAAGCTTAACAAAACCGCTAAAGTATACTAAGTAGCGAATATTATTAATCTAGATGTGGGGAGAGGATATTATATTAAAAGGCAGTAATGGTAAGGAGCAGTTCTATTACTGCTACCTATATAAGAAGGAATGGCGTTAGTAAGAGCTTATAAGAGTTATAAAGGGAAGATTAACGGCGCTTAATTACCTTATTAACAAACACCATATGGATAAAGATACTGGCTAGATTTAATAGCCTCCTCTAGAGGATCTAAACCAGCTAATAATTAAGGGTTTTCCTAACGCCCACGCTCTTAATTGCTAATAAGCTTTTAATGGTTTTAAAGCTATATTAGTCTAATAGATCATCTACTGTCATATCGCCTTCTTTTAGTTTAAAAACTCATACTTCCGCTAGCTCCTTTATTGTATATATCTAAAGCTAGCAAGCTTACTGCCAAAAGCTAATAAAATAATCTAAAAGTAGGTAATTTACGCGTTTAATTAGTAGAGAAAGAATATTAAGGTTAAGATGAAGGCGGTGCGGAGCTTAATATTAATATCCTTTAACCTATAGACATTACTAAATACTTACGCGATTCTTAGAGTTGTAGCGTACTATATTAACTGATCCGGCAATCAACGCCATATAGTTATAGGGCTTCGCGAGGTCCTTAGTGAACATAGTGGCGAGAATATAGCGGTCGTCCTAGTCGCTCTCTTTAAGGAGTACGAGATCGCTAGAAAGATTGGCTATTTTATAGCAGATAATACGGAGTCAAATAACAAGTGCATTAATGCGGTTCTGTGGACCGGATATCCGTGCACCGATTATAAGAATTAAATAAGGACTCTGTCTATTGAAATATGGTTCTAAGACCTCTATATATATATAAGGAAAGGTGTAGAAAAGGAAAGAGAAGGAGGGTAGGGGGTGGCAACGGAAACAAGGAGTAGGTGACTAAGTCAATAACTGACTTAATGACTGACTTAATGACTGACTTAATGACTAAGTCAATGGTAGGTAGCTGAGTTAGGGCAGTAAGGACCTAATTTGGGTTGATACACCCCCCCAGCTAATTAACTAGGTGGTAATTAGCTGGATATACCTAAATAGGAAATATCTATAGTGTTAAACCAAATAGAAACCATCTAAAAGAAAAACTTAATAAGGAAATTGTATAAATAGGTTAAATAGTATAATTAAATCCAACTATAATAGAGTCTTAATATTAATTAAATTTAGTTGTTAAATAAAGCTTTTATGCTTCTGCCTTAATAGGGCCTTTGTGAGACTGTTAGCCGTTATATTAGTAGTAGGAACCTACTTAATTATAATTAAGCCTTTCTAAACCTCTTGGTAAAGCTAGTGCTGGTAGATATCTATGTAATAAAGCTTTATATTTAACTGAGGTCCGTTTTTAGTAAGTAGTTAAATTGTCTATTAGTTATTATAGCCAATTATATACTCCTTATTTACATAGAGTTATAGGTCTTAAAAGAAGCACTACTACCAAATTAATTTAGTAGCTGCGTTTGATAGAGCTTTAAGCTTAGCTTTAGTGCTTAATATTATAACAGTCTTCTACTTGATGGAGCGCTAGTTAATTACTCCCTTAAATAGTAAAAATATAAAGCCTTTAGTGCTCTTCTAACTAATAGGATTATTACTAAATATAGCGTTGCTTGCTTAGACAACAATCTAACTTCCAATATCCTTGCTAAAGTATTTAATTATAAGGGTTCTTGTTACGGACGCTTTAAGTACAATGTTACAACTACTTGGAGAAGAGACGGCGGAAGCTAGTTAGTTAATACAGGCACAGTCCAGGATAGATCCGGTGGAACTATATAACGAGGAATAGTAACTAAGGTCACATGGTATTAAACGCGTTAACTGCATTAAACAAAAGGGACGTTATGTTTAACATAGACAACACGTACCTCACGTATAAGAGAGGATTTCTTAGGCATACGGTTGTGTATTTAAAGGACCTCAGTCCCTACCACAGATAGTTCTCTCCTTGTAGTGAATCTCAGAATACAATTGGAGTTAATCTATTAGGCAACCACTCCACCAGTTATTATTATGTTGTTGTTTTGTTTATACCTACATACCCAGCCTAATAATAGAACCCACTGTAGTTCCTACTACAAGGTTCCGTTACAGTTCTTGTTTAATATAGGTATGTAATTGCTTAATTAGCTATAGCTTTATATAGGGGCAATAGATTGTAAAGGAATTCTATAAGCTTCCTTAAGGCTTAAGTAGAGTTAGGTTATATAATATAGGTGGCGTAGAGTAGTAATCTGACCTTCCTTTAATATATATAGACCTACTACTTAGAGGCCTGTTCTGGATTAGGCAAGAGGTCTTCTATACTTATTGGTATATATACTAGATAAAAGTCTTTTAAATAGAAGGTGCTGGCGATCTTGTTAATATAGGAATCCTAGTAGAGCTAAAGCTTCCATTAAGGTTGATTGTAAAGGACTTTAATTTTTAAGAACTAGGTTAGTTCTCCTAGGTTCTTAATCTTGTACTTTATTGTTAGCTATTCTTTAAAGAGTTAAAGCTTTGGTAAGTCTTCTGTGCGGTAGGCTACCATAATATTGTTAATATAGAAGAACATAATTAGCTAGTTATTGTAAAATAGACATAATTCTCTATTAACTGCCGTTAGACCTAGGGATATTAGTGTAGTTAAGAACTTATTAAGCTAAAGTAGTGGTGATTGTTGGAGACTATATAAAGCTCTTTAAAGGAGTAGACACCTGCCCTTTTGTTAAAAGCCATCTAGAAACTTAATATAGACTATCTTATTAATAAGGCTATTAATAAAGGCATTAACTATTTTATACTGCCAAGTCTCTAAATTAAATATAGCGACGATTGTCATTATGGCTCTAAATATTTTTGCTGTAAGGGTTGCTGCATGTGTCTTTTTTACTAAGTCGTTATAAGTTACCTTATATACAAAGATAGGCTTTAAATTTAATAAGATATCTATCAGTGTTAAACTTATAAGTAAACACCTAGGTAATAGGTATAACGTTAAGCGACGCTGTCTATTTAATGGACTTAAATATCCCTTACTGCTTAAGATTATTATATTCCTTATTGGCGGCTTTTATAAAGCTATCTTTATATAGGTAAGCTTAAAGCTCCTTCTAGCTATATAGTGGTAGTGGAAGCTTATTATAGTGTAATTGATTTTGGTTATGTCTAATTTTAGTAGTAAAAGCTCTATAAAAGGTAGGAAGGGTATCTAATTGCTTAATATCTATTAGGTAAGCTGTTTAACGCGTTAAGAGCTTCTTAGTTCTTCTGCCTTTTACAATATTAATATTGCCTATATTGCCTATAATCTCCTATCTTAGATAGGCTTTTTCTTTAGGAATAAGTTTGAATTAAGGTCTTTAATTGATTGAGGAACTTAATAGCTCTATTTTTATAGTATTTAATTAAGGTTTTGGTATCTTAGCTAGGATAGGAAGGCTAGGTATAGAGTTATCCTTTAAGGATTATGGGCTGATTATGTTATTATCTTAATTTGTCGCTTGATCTTAATTTTTATTAGCATCTACCTATTAACTTTTATTACTATTTACCTTATCCTCCTTATCTAACGTCTTATCCTCCTTATCTAATATATTATTAAGTTCTTCCTAAATTGTCCTATTACTATTTAATACACTAATTACCTCCAAAATTTTATTAGCTTGTTTTTGGAGTAGATTTATAAGATCTGGCTAACTGTCGTTATAGAGCAACTACTTATTAAATGTTATGTCTCTTATTTAAATTACCTTCTTTTCGCTAGGTATATAGACACTATAGATATTTATTGACTAGTACCTAACTAGGTATCTAATATGAGCCCTTGGCTTAAGCTTTTGTGTATATAGGATATTGTATTTAAGCGGGTAAGCTCTATAGCTGTATGCTTGTAGGTAAGCTATATTTGGCTTTAATGGCAAAAACCCTAGTACTAACTAAAGCCTCTTAAAAGGTATTATCTAGCTAAGCTAAGCGTTTGGTGTCTAATTAATTAAATATGCTATAGCTTTAGTAACCCCTGGCTATAGTTCTTCTAGTAGTTAAGCTTTAATTTGCATATAATAAGACTTAACAATAATTACCCCCCTAGAATGTTTAGTAGAACTGTTCTGAGACTTTATATATAGGGCTAATTTTTCTAGTAATATTCCTTTTTAAGTCCTCTAAGCATTAAACTTGCTACCTAGGGACGTTTCGCCATTAATTTGAATTATTGTGATTTTTAGATTATATTGACGCTCCACCCTATTTAAATATTGTATAATTGCTTATATTGTTAATAACTTATAGGCAAAGGTCTCTACCTTATTTATACACAGATATTTATTATAGAAATGTATTGTCTAGATGTAACTGTTATACGCCACAATCTCTAAAAATAAGTTAATATATACTTAGTAGAAGGGCTTAGTTACCTTACTAGTAGGCGCTCTTCTTAATATAATTTTGTAAGCCTTGCTAATAGTATAGGTCTTATAGTTAATTATTACTAGACCTTAAAGTTTCGCACCACCTGCTTCCTAAGGTAAATGTTTAATTATATTAGGTCCTGCATAGCCTAGTCTCTTATGCTAAAGTTTGCCTAATATTTCCTAATTAGGAAGGGGGTTTTGTGATTAAATTGCAAATAAGGCCTTGCTTAGGATTCTTGGTTATAGTTTATTATACTTAAGTGTTAATTAGTTACAATAGCTCTTGTAAAAGGTAAATGTCTTATAATTATTCTTGTGATATAGTAGGTTCCTTTTATTGTTCTACTATATATTCTTCTTATTAAACTTCTTTAGGTAGGCTAAATTTGTATAAAAGGCTAGTACATATACTATATTGGCTAAGAAGATCTTTCTAGGACCTAATAGCGTCTGGATAATAATTACTGCCATCCCTATACCCTTAATTGGATCTATACCTATTCTAGCATATATAAAGTTATTACTTAGTTGGAGCTTGTTAATAAACCTTGATTAATTATTAATAATATATATTATAGTTCTGCTGTTAAGAATTACGCTATTATATAGCTTGTAGTTAGTGCCTGCTTTATAGGCGCCTATTTAATATATAGCAAAGGTACTATTATCTTCCTTTTAACTTCTATCTTAGTTTAGTACAGCTTTCTTTTCTAAAGACTGCTTCTTAACCTTCTCTAGTGTTTGCTTATACTATTCTAGGGTATTAGCAATCTTTTCCTTAACCTTTTTAGCTGTAGCTTTATCTAATTTTTAGTCCTTTAATTAAACCAACTTATTAATATAAGGACAATCTTAGAACTAGTGAATAGCTCCGCAGTCTCTAATCTTTAATAGTCCTAATATATATTAACTAGTTAATATATAGTTATTACATAGTTGTCGGCCTAGTTATATTTATTAAACTTAACCCTTTATATTAAGGCCTAATTTGGTAAGACTAGCTCTACTACTATTAGAAAGTCTCTAATTACTTAGTCGCCATATATATCCAGCAGCTTAATCTTTTTATAGTTATTATATATCTTCTCCCACTGCTATAGCCAGGCCTTAAAGTTCTAGTTCTTTAGGCCCCTTTTAACCTTAGTATATTAAGTAGATAGGTAGAGTTAATATACTATATTAGTAGGGGCAACTCTCTCCTTAAGAGCCACCAGGGTATTATATACTGAGTTAATACCCAGTATATAGGTGTTAAGGTTCCTAGTTACTATACTAGTAATATAGCTTTACAGAGAGGTTAAAGCTGTCTTCTTCCTCTTATATTCCTTCTCTGCCGTTTTATATCTCTTATAGAGAATTTAAAGCTTGTCCTTTTTGTCCTTAGAGAGAGTTATATAGGAGGTTATTCCTGTCTTTATATCTAAAGGCTTAGGAAAGGCTAGTTTAATTAGTTGGGGTAACTAATCCTGTTTAGTTAAGGGGTTAACGTATTCCTATACATCTCCTATTCGGGCGCGGAGCCTAATAAGGCTAATCCATTCGTCCTAATCAGCTTAGCTTAATAATATTACCGTCGTGGTAATGGTCTGGGTAGGTTAAGAAGTTATATTAAAAAGGTGCTTGCAGAAAGGATAAAGGATTTAATAAGGGGTATAATTAATTAAGTAGATTAATCAAATCAATTAGTTAAACAGGGGCAATACGGCAAGCAACCCGGGCTTATAACTGTCGACTGGATATCCGTGCACCGATTATAAGAATTGAATAAGGACTCTGTCTATTGAAATGTGGTTCTAAGACCTCTATATATATATAAGGAAAGGTGTAGGAAAGGAAAGAGAAGGAGGGTAGGGGGTGGCAACGGAAATAAGGAGTAGGTGACCGAGTCAATGGTAGGTAGCTAAGTTGGGGCAGTAAGGACCTAATTCGGGTCGACAGGTTCTTTAAGCACTGTATCCAAATATATTAGCAAAGCAAAGAAAGGCCCGCCGTCTTCGCTGCTTTGGTTATATTGTTAACCTCTACGCCCAAGCTTTTATTATTAGTAAGGACGCTAAGAAGGTTTGCCGCCAGCTAGAAATAGCCATCCATAAAGGTAATATAGAGAAGGCTAGTCAGCTCTAGAGGAAGCGCGGAGTAGTCGGTTTACTACAAAATCTTGTTTAGTATATTTATATAACTCCCTAGCAGCGGAGCTTTTTTAAAAGGATCAAAATGGGGGGCTTATTGTAACGGAACCTTATAGCAAGAACTACGGTGGGTCCTGTTATTGGGCTAGGTGTATAGGTAAACAAGAAGTCAACAACATAATAATAACTAGTGGAGTGGTTGCCCAACAAATTAACTCTAATTGTATTCTAAGATTTACTACAAGGAGAGAACTATCTATAGTAGGGACTGAGGTCCTTTAAATACATAGCCATACGCCTAAGAAATCCTCTTTTGTACGTGAGATACGTGTTATATATAAGGTATATAAGTTCCTCCTATTCCTTGCGTTTAATATGTAGCACACTATATAACCTTAGTTACTATTCCTTATTATATAACCTTAGTTACCATTCCTTATTATATAGCTCCACCGGCTCCATTCTAGACCGTGCCTGTATTAACTAACTAGCTTCTTCCAACTCTTCCCTAAGTAGTTATAATATTATACTTAAGCTGTCCGTAATACTATCTCCCTCCTCTTTATCTTCGTCCTTAAAGATTCCTAATATCTCTAAGTTATCCACTAGAGGTGTAATGTCCGTTTAACTAACCTAGTTAACATCTTTACTTATTATGCCTAAAGCTTCTTCTTCTTTACACGCGCAACGTTATGCTCACACTATTGCTGCTATACTATCGCTAGGTGAAATAATACCGTCTCCATGTTCTCGTTGTATAAAAGAGGGGTTAGTTTATATCGCGTTAGCGAGTCCTTTATCTTAATAACCCTCTTCTTATTTAGAGTGCACTAAAGCAAACGTTTAATCGTCCTATAATATTCGCTCTACTTCTAACGCTAAGTATACGCGTCCTATAATTCTTAATAGTTTTTAAGTTCCCTAAGTAATTTATTATAGGGTCTTGTATTTAATCTACCGCTATAAAACTTAATAGTAACCTAGCGTAGGCCCTAGCTAAGCTTAAGCGTTCTCAGAATGCGGAGCAGAAAGCCTTAGACGCTTAGATTGTAGCGTCTGCTTAGTTACTCCGTCTTAAGAAGGTTTATAAGAAGGTTTATTCCAAGGAGTGGAAACTAGTTAAGTAGGGTCTTACTAAGTTAGGTAATAAGAGAGTAGAGTTTCCGGAGAAGGAAACAACTCTAAGTAATATAGTAGTTGCTCCTCTTAGGTCCCCTTTAGTTAACTTATCCTTTGGTAATCCTTTTTTAATACTCCCTAACCTGCTTTCTTTTAATACTCCTACACCTTTCCTATAGCGTTCTCTAGGTTGCTTAATGGTTCCTAGGTAGTCTCACTATAGCCTATTTACTTTACTTTGTACTATATTTCGTTATCTACGTCCTCGTAACTAATAATCTTTAAAACTTGCTATTTGTCTTCTTCTTGCCCTCTATACGTGTCTACCTTATAGACTGGTGGCTTAATATTCCCGTATACTGGCTCTAGTATTGCGATATACTATATAGGGTAAATTCTTATTTTAGCTGGTAGGTTTAGCTTATATATAACCAATAAAATCCTTTATGTAATTTTAAAAGGTCCTAGTTTAACGTGGTCTAACTTCTTACTTAGTTGTTAACTCTTAAAACTTTTATATAGTAGCTACACTTTATCTCCCTCTTTAAGATCTGGTCCCTTAGATCTCTTAGCATTATAGTACTTTTTTATTTATTCTTATACTAGTTTCACTGTTTCCTTAAGGTCTACATAAAGATTTATTAAAGTCTCCATTCTTTACTTAGCTATGCTACTCGTTTTCTTTACTTAATATAGCAATAACGATAATCTTAGCTTATACCTATAATTCGCCTTAAATAGTAATGTTCCCATTCCTTCTTATAGTGTTGTATTATATGTAAACTATATAACTAGTAGTAATAATACCCAATTGTTATATGCGTAATTAATATAGTGCCTTAGATACTGTTCTAGTGTCTAGTTTAACCTTTCTATCTATCCATCCGTCTGCGGATAATACGCTGTTAAGGTTACTACGCGAACTCCTTATTCCGCCAAAAATACCTCCTAGAATGCTGCTATAAATCTTAGATCTCTATCTAATATAATCTTACTTAGTGCTTTATGTCTTATAAACACTTCCTTAATATAGATTCTAGCAACATTTTCTACTAACATTTCTTCTATGCACGCTATAAAGTCCCCCCACTTTATAAGCTTGTTTACTATTACTAAGATTGCATTATAATCTTGTCCTATAATAGGGTCTTTTAACTTTAGTAACTTAATAATAAAGTCTTATAATATAACTTCCTATAGTCTTTCTGGTATCTTAACAGGTTATAGCCCTTCATACGGCTTATGCCTTATTAGTTTATTTCTTTAGCAATCTAGATACTTTTTTATAACTTATCTTACTAGCCCCTAGATTTCTTAAATAACGTACTCCTCTTAAAGTCTTAATACTAAGCCTATAGCTCCGTTATATCCTTAAGTTAGTCCCTTATAAAATAACTTAATAAACTCTTTTATAATAGACCTTAGAATATAGGTTGCTTCTTTATTCTTATATTATTCCGTATCCAGATCCTCTACCTATACTTCTTAGATCTTCTATGTCTAATTACTTTTTAGTAATTTATGGATCTAACCTTCTCTAGTTACTGCAATTTTTAGGTAATTATACCTAATTAATCCGTCTTAATCCTTTTATAGTAAAGCCCCTAATGGCTTTTTATTACTTTCTAGTTTAGCTTTCCTACTTAGAGCATCCGCTTGTGCATTGTCTGTACCCTTAGTATACTAAATTTCGAAATAGTATTCTGTAAGCATTTCCGCCTACCTAACTTATCTTTAGTTAAGTTCTTTTATTGTTAGGAATCCTATAAGGTTCTTATAGTCCGTCTTAACTATAAATGGTTTCTCTGTGCCTTATAAAAATGCTCTCTATTTCTTTAATACTGCAACTATACCTAATAACTCTTTATTATAGATGTTATAGTTCAGTTCTAGTAGTGTTATCTTTCAACTATAATACGCCACTAGATGCTATGCGTCTTAATACTTTTATAGCAAATATGCTCCTAGTGCGAAGTCTAATATATTTATCTTAACAACCGTCTCTAACTTTAGTTGGTAGATCTTAGGGATTAGTTCCTAGGTAAATAACTTCTTAAGTTTCTTAAACAACTTCCTTTACTTGTTTTTCTATACCCACGGTTCCTCCTTCTTTATTAGCCTTATAAACGGCTCAATATTCTTTAACCATTATGCTATAAACCTCCTATAGTAGTTGCAAAACCCTAGGAACGATCTTAACTGTATAACGTTCTCTAGTTCTTGCTAACTTATTATAGCTTCGACTTTCTTTAGGTCTATGCTAATTCTTCCTAGTTTAATAATAAATTCTATAAAATTGGTCTTTCTTATAAAGAACTTGTATTTTTTAATAGCTACTAGCATCTGTTCTTCTTATAGTCTCTTTAAACCCCATTTAATGTGTTCTTTACATTCTTTCTTACTTTCTAAGTAGATAATAATATTATTGAGATATACTATAACAAACTTATTAAGGTGTTCTCCTAGTACACTATTAATTCGCTTCTAGAATATTACTAGTGCGTTTATAAGCCTAAACTGTATAATTAATAGCTTGTATAGTTCTTCTTTTAACCTAAAGGCTACCTTCTATTTGTTGTCTTCCTTGATCCTAATCTAATGGTACGCCTATCTTAGATCTATCTTTGGAAAGATTTTTGCGTTGCCTATCCTATCTTAGATTTCGCTAATTAAGGGTAAAGGATACCTATCCTTTTTGGTAATGCTGTTTAACTGTTTATAGTCTATACACATTCTAAGTTTTCCGTTTTTCTTTGGGATAAATAGTACTAGGTACCCTACTAATAACTATAACGGTCTAATATATCCCTTCTATAAGTTCTCCTGGACAAACTTTTTAAGTGCTACTAACTTTGTTTTAGTAAGCTTATAGACTAGAAAGAACCTTAGACTTATTCCTAGTTTTAGCTCTATCTTATAGTCCTATACTGCATGCTCTAATAGCTTTTCACTTTTTAGTAACTATAACTTTTTACTATACTTGTGGTATCTCTTTGGTATATAACTTAAGCCTTGCTTAGTCTCTTTATATATTACTCTAACTTAGTACTATACTAACTTAGTTTACTGTCGTACTTTGCGTTATTAAGTATCTCTAATATTAACCTAACCTATAACCCAATTAATCTTTAGATTGTATTTCTATAACTAAGGCATTTCTATAACTAAGGCATTTCTATAACTAAGGCATTTCTAGTATCGCCTTATTTTTTCCTAACGGTAAGATATTAAAAGATATTCTAACTGGTCTCCCTTTAATAGTTAACTAAATAGGTCCTGTTTTAAGATTAATAATGCCTTCTCTATAGGCCATCTAATCTCCTAAAATTGTTATAAGTAGATATAGGTATTCCTTTTGTCTATATAGTAACCCTATTCTTTCTACTACTACTAGTAATATATAGTTTCTTATTACTCTACTATCTATTAGTGCTTTAAACTATTAATTTTACCACTTAACTTATAAGTTTAGGTGTTGTCCTTGGATTCCTTTAAGGGTCTAAAGCTCTACTACTAGTTCCCTCTGGTTCTATAGGCCTCCCCTTTTCCTAACTGTTAGCTGCTAGATTCTGTTTATACTTGGTCCACTTTTAGCTAATACTTAGTTTATTTCTTTTCCTCTATATGCTATAGATAAGTATTCTCTAGGCAGTCCCACCACTATTATCCGTCTAGGTATTCTTCCATAAGGAATCTTCTGGGTTAAAGTATTAGGTTCCCTTAACTATATACTTCTACTAGATGCTATCTGTGTATATACTTAGTATCTTTAAACCGTTTTTCCTCTAGTGCCTAATATATCCTTACTGGGTATTTCCGGTTCTTGTCTTTTGGTGCCCTATATATGTTGTATACGTTATTTATACAAGCTATCTATAATAACGTATAATGCGCTAGGTAACTTAGGTTAACTCTTAGCTTATCTTTATTTTTAAGTTTAAACTAATACCTAGTTGACTTAACCACTGGTATTTCCGCTATAGGTATTAAGATTTATTACTTGCCTCTCTAGTCCCTGGATCCTTCTTCTAGGTTCCTTAACGTTATAATTAATGCTCCTTTAATATAACTTATGCGTTTTTCCGTAATAGGTTAGTCTTAGACAACTTTTTTATTTAGCTATATATAAAAGTCTTTCTATTCATTGTTATGTTGTTACCTATACTACTTTCCGTATAACTGGTTTAGTATATATAGTCTATCTATAAGAAAGTACCTTATTATCGCTGCGTCGTGACATCCTTTAGTATATCTCTCTTTAAATCTAACTGGAATGTCTAGATTCTCTTCTTATTCTAGTTTATCTAACCACTTTGCTCTAGGCGTCCCTATACTAGGCCTATTAGTAACTCTTTATATAGGTGCTCTGTCCCTTATATAACCTAGTATAACTAACTTCTTATCTAGCTTTTACTCTTACTATGCAATAATTCTTTATTTAAACTTATCTATAGTTTCCTGTTTTCTGCGTCTTGTAGCTGGATCCTTAAAGTTGTCTTACTTTTTAATCTTTAGGCTAAACACTATGTTTACCTAGAATTGCTATAGTCCTTATTTATTTCTTAAAATCTTAGCTTCCTAATAACGTTCTTACTTGTTCCCTAAACTTGTAGTTCTTAAACTTACGTCCTATACTTATTTATTTGTTACTAAACTAAGTTGCTGCTCTTTTCTATTGGTTTTCGTTTATTATAGGTTCTTAAGCTATTTTTATTATGTCCTGCAAGTCTAGAGCTTTCCTTATCTCTTTGTAAGAATTTTGGACCTATAGCCTTTTACCTTTTATAAGTAGTAAGCTAGTACTAGCAGTTATCTACTTACTTAATTGTCTCTAAATATTGCTCCTTCTATCTTATAAAGCGATGGATGCTATATTTAACGGTGTTATAATACCCATTACTAATCCGCGTTTTATAGTGGTTTTAGTTTCTGCTTTTATTGCGTTACTAAGGTATAAGTGCTCCCAGTTAGCCTTATTTTCTTTCTTATTACTAGTAACCAATAAGTACTCTAACTCTATTGTTATTATTGCTAATCTTTATCCGTATATTGCTTTAATATCTTAATCTAGCTTATAGAGTTAACCTTATTCTTTATCTAACTCTTTAGTTCCTTTAAGCCTTCTTAACTCTAGCTCTTGCGGCTAATAGCTTACACCATACTTAGCGTCTTTATAAATTTAGTACGCATTATTATAATAAAACGCAAAGTATTTAATCGAACACTCCTTAGTCCTACGCAACATCCCTATATCTATGTTATTGTACTTTAACAACCTAGTACCCTTTACTATGTGGTTACTCTAACCACCTCTATAGTCTCTAGCGAAATAACCTTATTTTCTATAATTTATATAAGCTCTATCTTTAAACCACTTTTCTTATTATGGAGTCTGTCTAAACGTTTTCTACTGCTAAGATCCCTAGTTTAGCCTCTACTCCTTAGTCCTATAATTACTTAATCCTTAACCTCTAGGTTTCTATAGTTTCTTTATCTATCTTTTAGATTCTTTAGTACCGCTTAGGTCTATTAGCTCTGCGCCATTTTATAGTTTTTAGCTCTATATCTGCCAATACGTGCTCTACGCCTTATATAACTAGGGAACTCTGTCTTGCCCTTTCTTAGCTTGTTCCCTTTAATAGATTCTATTATTGATCTTTATTAACTAATCTATTAAGTCTTATAAACTTTCCGCATCTTCTATTAGGATGATTGCGTCCTAGACTTTAGCCTTAAGTCCCTATTTATACTATGCTATAAGCGCCTTATTGTCCCACTTAACCTATATTGCGAGTATCTAAAACTGTGTTATATACTTAATTACTAAAGAACGTTATACCAAGTTTTAAAGCTTTTATTCCGCTGTAGTTAACGCTTCTAGGTTTCTAAATATTTATATTAGTCTTTCCGCGAACCCGTTCCAACTAGTAAACATAAATTATATATCTTGGTTAGTAGTTATTATACCGCTAACTTATATCTGTCAGATAATTCAGATAGAGGGGTTCATTGATTAAATGGGTTGATTGATTAATGATCTTGACTTAATCGTTGATTGATGTCGATGTTTTGACCTAGGGCCCCTAGGGCTCTATAAAGAGATTTACAATGCACGTGCCCCGTGCACGTAACTCGTGCACATGTCCCACGCCTTAGAGAATACAGATTATCTAACACACCCCCTTAGCTTTAAGCTCTTTGAGGTCACAGCTAGCTACCTTCTTATGTCCGTTAATAAGTCAATTAAACCGTAATCTTATCTAAATCCTTTTGTCTTACTCTAATACCGTCCCTTAGGTCCTCCAGTTGCTTCTCCTTATCCAGCTGCTCCTTAATATCCACCATCCCGATCATATTAACGAAACTTTAAAACCTCTGCTTGGGCAGGGCCTTTGTAAGTCCATCAGCAATTATCTCCTTTGTTACTGTCTATTAAAATCATACTTGTCTTATTACGTATTCCTAACATAGCCAGTGTTGATGGATGTTAACGTGTTAGAGCTTTGTAATTAGCTTTACTATATTTTTTATAATTAGTTAGAGTGTCTAAGTGTTGTCGCATTTAATAATCAAGGGCTCATTTAGGCGTAACGTTATTGCGTTAAACAGCCTACTGGTAAAGATAGCTTCCTTTGCTATTTATAATAGGGCTAACAACTCGGCTTCTATACTTAACGTCATAACTATACCCTGCTTGTTTGCTCTCTAGGCGATCGGCCCCCTAAATAGCTTTATAATATATCCTTGCAAGCTCTTTCTATTAATAGAGTTGTCCGCAAATGATGCATCACTAGCACAGATAAATAATTACGCTTTACCTCTACCGTCTCTTCTATCGTCTTATCCTTTGTCGCGTATTCCTTTGTCTCTCCCTCTACTATTTATTCCTTTCTTATCTCCTCCATAGCAGATTGCTCTGCTTCTTATACTATATAGGTATTAGATAACTCTATCTACCGCTTAATAATGCTCTTGGCTTGGGTCCTAATTAAACCTTACCAGCCTTAATACTGCAAACGCAATATCTGGACGCGTCGTAGTGGCTACATAGAGTACTGAACCCAATTTTCTCTGATATAGCATCGTAGAGGCTGGTAGGGATATAGGGCGGACTAATAGGTCTATATTAGGGGACAGACGCGTCAGACGGATTAATTGGTGATTAGTAGGGAGGAGTTTAGATTCTGCTATAGGAGTGTCTGGAAGACGCCCTATAAGATCTATCTTATATTAATTAGCTATCTTCTTAATATAGGCTTCCTGGGATAGCCATAGAAGCCTCTGGCTATAATCACGTAGCATATGGATTCCTAGGAACCATTTTAGCTCACTAAGGGTACTTATCTGGTATTCCTTGCTCAGCTCCTTAATTGCTTCTTAAGCTTTCTTCTCATCTATTTTTTAGTAGCAGAAGACAATATTGTTAACATAGAAGAAGATAACTATTCCACCTTTTAGCATAACACATGGCTCCTAAGGTACCTCTTTAAAACCCAATTCGTTCAACGAGCTTGTAAGATTCTTCTGCTATAACAGTGGTAATCATCATAGTCTATATAGGGCTTTTCTTAAGCGCAGTACTTTGTCTGTCTTTCCTTTGTTAAACCCTAGCGGTAGCTTTATATAGACGACCTCGTCGAGATCGTAATAGACAAACGCATTAACTGCATCTATCTATGTCGTCTCCAGGTCAAATTTTATGGTGATCGCCATAAGTGTTCGGAAGGTTATACTAGCTAATGTAGTAGCTCTCGTAGGTAGGTCTCCTGGGGCCTATTAATTTCCGTAGACTACTAATCATGCCTTGCATTTCTGGAGAAATCCATACTTATCTATCTTGTAGACAAACACCCACATTAAGCTAAGAACCTGCTGTCCCTTTACGTGCTTTTTATCTGTTTCTTAAAATAACCTTATTTAATAATGGGATTGGAGGTAAGCTCGTTAAGCTTCTTAAAACTAATCTTAAAGAGGATGCGTATTAAGGTCACAAATCGACTAAGGTGGCGGAGGTAAGTTCTTCCTATATAATCTAACATCGCGTGTTCTGCCTAATTTTAGCTTACTGTTGTTAAGTTAACTATTAAGGTTAAACTTTCTTCCTGCTAAAAAGGCGCCATAATAGGCTAATATAATTCTTTTGGTAATAAAGTCTTTAAACCTATTATCGCAGGCTTCCTTAAATAAGTCCTTAATAGAGTTATTAAACACCCCCTAAGTATAAAACCCGTCTCCTACTTAGCTGATAATGTCCTAATTAGTACCTTATACATCTAACTTCGTAGGATACTTAACGTGAAAGGTATATGGAGATTCTTTGTCTTCTTCTATTGGAGGTAGTGTACAATATATATCTTTAAGAGCTCTTGCAAGCTTAAGATCTGCTAACTTATTAAAGGTTTAAACTGGCTTATCAACGTCGTCATCTTCCTCTTAAATTAACGGTTTAAATACTTCTTCGTCGTCTTCTAGAAGGACCTCATTCTTGGTTAGGGTATTAGGGAGTTAAATCTTCTTAATCAGCGTGTCTAACTTAGCGTGTAGGTCCTTTAAGATATCCGTTCGCTTGCCATTAAAGAACGTCTTCTCGTCAAAGATAACGTCCCTAGTAGAGATAACAATACCTTTGTATAGGATCCAGATCCTGTAGATATTAGTAGAGTCATAGCCAACGAGGTAGCCAATATGGGCTCGCGGATCTAGCTTGCTCAGCCTTTTCTTCTTCAGCTAGGCGTCCGACGTCATCACGTACGCCCTACAGCCGTAGGCTTTCAGGTGCGCCAGTTGCGGCTTTCTTGACCCATTAGCTAGGAAGGTATAGAACCTCTTATAGGGCAATTTCCAACCATTACTTTCCCGTAGCGTTCAATCTCAAAGGTAGACTGCACAGTTAACTATCTCTTTCCATAGATTATGTAGTAGATTAGCAGCAATTCTCATTATACATACTCTCTTAATAATTACACCCCCTGAGCGTTCGGTGGTACCATTTTGAGCTTAGGTATAAGGCGCCAAAGGCTTAAATATAATCCCTTAGGTCCGTAGCCATTTAAGGGTTCTCCTTCTCCCTAGCTTGTTATCTAATCTAATAGTGTTAACCTTAAGGTTATGCCTTAGACGAATCTATTAGATGAAATCTTTAAGCACTTATAGTGTCTCCTTCTCTTTGCCATGCGTCGTTATAAAATACGGGAAGGTTCTCCCTAAGAAGGTGTCATAGATAAACATAACTTATACAAATCTAGCATGCGCTTCCTTAAAGTCAGTCCAGTTAATATAGAGGTTAAGATAAGGTTTATTAATATTCCATTCCAAGAACCTTCTTAAGACCTAACGCTTGATTTTGGCAAGACTGCAATATTAACATTCCGTCGTCTTTAGGCCTTAAAGCTTAACTCCTAGGGCGTTAAGACCTAAATAATAAAGGCTTATAGGTCCTAGATGACCTAGACGCAGATGCCATAAATGCGCATTACCTTTTAAATCTGGACAAGCGTCTCTTAACGATGCTCTGCGCTTCCATTGGCGGCGTAGCAGTTGGCTTATATTAAACGCTAATTAACTTCCTGGTTAGACGTATTTAATAGTCTATTATCCGTAACATTCTTCTATTTAATATAGGATTGTGTCATCCTTCTAAACTAGAAGATTGTTGTCTCCTTTGTTGTCCCAGTAGAACCCTTATTTTTAAAGCAGACGGAATGATACTAGATTCATATTAAAGTCCGTACAAAAGGCAACGTCCTTAAGACGTAGGGTTCCCTTACTCTTGTCTGGTTTTATGATTTAGACAGTGACATCGCTATAGCCTAGTATGGGTACTTCTAAGCTGCCGACGGTGACATATTTATGTCTTAGAGCTTTCCTAAAATTGTAAAAACAAGAGAGGTTATTAAAGATATAGAGAGTAGTTCCTAAGTTAAGAATAGTTAATAGCTTTAATGGATAGGTTTAACCAGTGTAATATAATTCTAGGAATATTGCATTAGCTTCTCCCTTAATCTTAACTTCCTGGCTCTCGTCCTATCATTATTAGGCCTCGTCTTCTTATTCTTTAAGTCTGATTTTCACAACTTGGTTAGCAAGATTCTTATTCTTTTCTACCTTCTTTAGTGCCCTATTGATGCGCGCATCTCCTATTATAACTCCTGCAGGTCTCTTGTCTTTAAATAAACACCAACAGTCCCATAGGGAGTGTCCTCGTATTCCGCACGCTAAGCACTCGGGCGTTAGCTTCTTGCAGGACGTCTTCTTATCCACTAGTATCCCGGCTCTCTTCAAGCGTCTATTACATGCTGAGGCCTTTCCTCTTCGTGAACCTTTAGTAGTATCAAAGTGATCCTCAGTAGCTTACTCTGCAAAGTCTGTATTGAAGGTACTGCCTCTTGTAGTAGCATTGGCTTTCTTCAAGGGTGTTCTAAGTCCTTCTTGCAGCTCCTTTACTACTCTATAGTATTCGGAAGATCTTGACTTCTAAGGGTCATTCAACTCAGTAGTGTACTTTATATAGTAGGCGTTACTAAAAGGTTGAATAACTTCTGCCAAATCTTGAAGCCAGATACCATTGGACATTTAAGGGATCTTATACTTCTCTCCTAGGGATATTACGTGTTCCCATTAATCTAGCCATTAGTTTAATTTTGACAACTGTTTAAACCCCTTAAGGGCTTCCGTGTACTGGTATTATACCTTCTTCCTAATAAATGATAAGGTAGGTTCTGTATTCTCCTTTAGCCAAGATAGCCATTCTTTAACTGTCAAGGAAGGGTTAAGCAGTAGCTTCTTCTAAATTGATACTATAGACGTAATCTGGGTGCGGATCTGTTAAAGATAATCTTCCTGTCTTAGGAAATACTTTATGTCCTAGTTGTAGTATCGTCTACTGTTCTTATACGCTTTCTGTTGATTCGTCAAGAGCTGCGCATATAAGGTTACATTCTCATTGAAATCTGTAACTTCTGGATAGGCTGGTTCTTATAGTAGACCTCATTGAGGTGCTGCACCATCTGGGTCAACATAGGCCCAAATTCGCTGATCCATAAGGGCTCGGAGTTGCCATAGCTATTGCTCCCAGTCTTCTAACTTATTGAGGATGATCGTCGTCAACGAGCTTAACGTCAGTGGAGTCATTTAACTGATAGGCAAAGGAGGGATTAAGATAGTATTTTGTTGTCAGGATTGTCCTGTCGTCAGGATCGTCCTTGTCGTCAGATTGAGGTGGAATCTCGTAGAATCTCGTGGAATCTCGTTAAAGACTCGTCTTGTGACAATTAAGGTAGGATTTCTGTAAGAGTCTGCGTCTTAACGATGAGGTGTCAGAGTTTAACAATGAGGTAGAATTTCTTCAAACAATTAAGTAATAGCTGAATAGCTTCTTAAGTCGGCGGACCGGGCTTATAACTGTTAGATAATTCAGATAGAGGGGTTCATTGATTAAATAGGTTGATTAATTGATGATCTTAACTTAATCGTTAATTGATGTTGATGTTTTGACCTAGGGCCCCTAGGGCTCTATAAAGAGATTTACGATGCACGTGCCCCGTGCACGTGACTCGTGCACGTGTCCCACGCCTTAGAGAATACAGATTATCTGACAATATCTCTGTAAGGTAAGGTTTAAACCATTTTAGTGCTCTTTCTATTAAGAAGAATCCTGCGTACACTACTTAATTTATAGGTATTACTAACTTTGCTCCTTCCTGCATAACCTTAAAGTGCATTTGCGTAAGGAATTCTTTAAGTTTTAACCTTTCTCCTAAGAATCGTTTAATTAACAGTAACTTAACCTTTGCTGCGCTAATTCTATTAATGTGTTTCTTAAGTATCCTACTATTATCTAATAAGTGATTAACTATTTCCTATAACTGACCTCTTGTAACTACTTGTAAGTCTATATCTACTATACTGGTGTCTCCTGGTCCTAAGGTAGTTGTTGCCGTTAATAGCATCGCGACTAGTGCTTTGGGTGGCATGTTATTTAACTTTATTAATACTATAACTAGGTAGTAAATATGTAATAGAACCTTATAGTAAGAACTATGGTAGGTCCTATTATTAGGCTAGGTATATAGGTAAATAAGAAGTTAATAACGTAATAATAACTGGTGAAATAGTTGCCTAATAGATTAACTCTAATTGTATTCTGAGATTTACTATAAGGAGAGAACTATCTACGGTAGGGACTAAGGTCCTTTAAATACACAGCTATACGCCTAAGAAATCCTCTCTTGTACGTGAGGTACGTGTTATATATAAGGTATATAAGTTCCTCCCGTTCCTTGCGTTTAATATATAGCACACTACGTAACCTTGGTTACCATTCCTTGTTATATAGCTCCACCGGCTCCATCCTAGACCGTGCCTATATTAACCAACTAGCTTCTTCTAACTCTTCCCCAAGTAGTTGTAATATCGTACTTAAGCTGTCTGTAACACTTATTAGCGGAATTTGATAAACTATAAGTATGTGGTATTAAGAGAGTTTGTAATATTTGCTACCTTAGTTAATTCTAGGGACTTAATTAGCTATAGAGGTGGATTTATAATAATCCTCTTCTAATTAATTATAATACTAATAAACTAAATGGCTTATTTAAAATAACGCTATATAATGGAACTTACTATTTATAGCTATTGGCCGGTTCCTAAACTACAAAGAACGCGTTAATAAATTTGTTACCTTATACGCTGCCCCAACTGGCTCAAAACCTCTTACTAAGTATAGTAAGCTAAAACCTCGCCACTGGCTAGAGCTTAAATATCTTTATATATACCTAGAAAAGTTCTATAAGGCTATATTTACTATTAAGGGCAAATAGACAGACCTTATAGATTATTTCTAGACGCTTAATTGGCTTCTTTATAAGTTAGAGCAGATAAAGGAACACCTTATTAATCTTACTAAGAAGAAGAAGCGGAGCCTAGATATTAAGACTTATACCTATCTAGCTAGCTGCGCTAAAGCAGCTTGGGTAAAGTGTAAGAAGTACTACCTTAAGGCAGATAATATGGCAGCGTACTATACCGCGATTGTTTTAAATCTAATACTTAAGATAAGCTGGTTTAAGCAACAGTGGCGCGGCCACCTAGTAAAGGATAATTAGATTAGTAGAGTTAAATCCTTAGTTAAAGAGCTCTATTTAATATATTAAGCTAATAAGCGTCCCTTATAGCCAGCGTCTTCCTTACTTATAAGAGGCCAGTTACCCACAAAGCTAAAAAACTTAAAATTATTTACTGCCGCCCAAGCTTATAAGCGCCTTAAGGTTGCTTACAAACCTACTGCTATGGCTAAACCGTCCTTCCTTAATTACCTTATTAAATACCTTAAAACTAACATCCTCTACCTTACTAATAGTAAGCTAAACAAATTTAACCCAGTTAAATACTAGAATAATTGGTATATAAGTTAACCAGAACTTGCCTGGTTCGCCCTTAATATCCTTGCTATACCGCTAATATCAGATAAGTGCGAGCGGCTATTTAGCAGCGCTAAGATACCACTAGAGGACTAATAATTACGGCTAAGGATAGACATAGTTAAAGCAAATAAGCTTCTGCGGCACTTATATAGGCCTCTACCACAGGGTGCCTTTAACGACGATAATATGGAAGTGGTGGAAGGTGTAGAGGAGCATAATAAGATGGTTTTACTAGATGAATATAAGCTTGCATAGGAAGTAATATTACTGTCTTTAGCCGCCGCGGAGCAAGAGGCTATTAGGGCAGAAGATAACGCGGAGCAAGCAGCTGTCGCCATAGGTGAAAAGCCGCTGGAAGAGACTCTTGCTGTTATTAAGGTTAACGACAACGCGTTAAGCGAGGTGATACCGCTTAAGGATAGCAACAATCCCAAAGAGAAGGATAAGGAGGACGAGGAGGACAAGCTAGAGGAGTAATATAGTTAATCTTATAATATTTGCCACCCACCACCTTCCTTAACTAACACCAAAATCGTGCCAAGACCTCTATACTGACAGCTGGATATCCAGCAGCGCTCCTGGAGCGCCGCCAAGGATTACATCAGCTGGCGTGGATTTGAAGGCTGCCGCCAATCCACGCCAATCTAGTTCCATCACTGCGAGCGTCTGTACAAGCGCTTATAAAAAGCTCTATACAAAGTTATTTATAAGGCCTTTAAAAACAAGCCTAAATATAAGCTCTATATAAAGCTCTGCACGACTCTTTACTTAAAGCTCTACTTAAGGCTCTATATAAGGCTCTACTTAAAGCTCTATCAAAGCTCTACTCGAAGCTTTACTTAAAGCTCTATTAAAATATATCCAACGTAGCTCCGAAGCTGTGGAGTAGTTTAGGTTAGTATATATTTTATTAGGCCAGTATATAACTAGGTCTTAGGGGGAGTTAAAAAGGCTAGAGAGTCTAGGGAGTTATAGTGCTTTAAGGTATTAGAGGCCCGAGTTAGGCTTAGTATAACCTTAGGTTATATATAAGCCCCTAAGGTCCGCGATATATAATTTAAATATTACTCTACCTTTTATACTATACTTTTAAGGTATCTTAAAAAGTTTAGGAGGAGGTAGTAAGAGGGTTTAGTAGTTTGCCTATATACCGCCTTTAGCTAGACGGGGGTATCTAGTCCCTAAGGGGCTAAAAGGGGGCATATCCTTTAATATCCTCTTATTAGATTTTATATACTATCTAAAACTACTAAAGAACTCCTTAACCTATAAGCTATTATATTATTATATATAGGCCTCTACTTATAAAGAGTATTTAGGTAATATTATTTATACCTACCTTAGCAAATAGCTAGTCTCTTACTATATAATAGTTATAAAAGAGTAGTATATAGTATAGTATAGTATCTAGGATATAAATACTTACTAACTATATGTTTAGTCTTAAGACCTCTATTTATAGTATAGAAGGGTACAATCTCTCTTAGATAGGAAGTTACGGTTTAGTTAGTTAATTAGTTAGTTAGTTATAATTAGCTAGTAGGAAAGCGGTTAGTAAGAAGAGAACGTTAGGAAAAAATTTACCAGCATTTTTGCAGCATTTGGCAGCATATTGTGGCTAAATGCGCAATCTACCTAACGCGCCGTATAACATATAGTATTAACTAAGGTGCGGCATACTGCCGCATTTAATAGAAACTAATAACGCGGTGCAGCTAATTGCGTATTTATAGCTACTTGGGTAAGTAGTACCTTTATTCTATTAAGCTTATTTATACTTAATACGCAATTAATATATAATGCCCTCCTCGCGCATTCTGTATATCTTACTTACTTTAAGTAATAGATAAGCATTGCTCTTCCTACGCGGTTATTATTAAGTGCTTATCCCGCGTACTTAATAGTATTTAAATTTTTAAAGTTTAGTAGTTTTTGTAACGACTTAAATAAATACCTTATAGTTTATATAAATGTAATAATAGGCTTAAACAAATTGCTATATTATAAAGATATCAAGGTAAGAAAAAGAAGAAGAGGTATATATAGGAGGGAGAGTCGTGCTATATACGTGTTCTTTACTAAGCTCTTAGCTAAACCCCTAACTAGGACCTGTTATTTAGGTAACGCGCTCTAGCGCCGTTATAGTTTTTCTTAAATATATATACTTATTAATATTAATAAAATATATATAAAATATAAAATATATTATTTTTATTAATAATATTAAATTTATAAAAATTATACTTTTATATATGCTTAGTAATCTTACAGTTAGCACTTAGTAGCTAAATACTACGACTTAATTATAAATGCTATATTTGGCGGCTAAATACTAGTACTTAGTTATAAATGCTAGAAAATACTATAAATGCCAGAAAATGCTAAAATGGCGGAAAAGTAAAGTTAAATGCTGGCAAATTTATTCCTAACGAAGAAAAAGGTATATTAAAGGAAAAGTATATATCTATTAGTCCTGTCTAAGTTATTAAAGACTTTAGAGCTCTAGACTAATCTATATAAAATATATAAAAGGCTTAAGCTCTCCCAAAGCTATATCTAATCTAAATATTAAATCTAGGGGGCTAAATTATATCACTACATACCTCCCCTACCTTAGTTATTATCTCCTAACAACCTCTAAAACTCTTTACTTCTCCCTATCTTTAAAATAAAGATACGGCTAGTGACTATATAGGCTCCTAACCCTTACTATAAACCTAAGATAGTAAGTAAGGAGACTCTGTTCTAGTTAAATAAAATTACTCTTATCCGCCCGGTAGGGTAGTATAAGAGGTATTAGACTAACGGCTTTTAGATAATATAGCTCTTTCGCGTTCTTCTATTTACTTAATTCTATCCCATAATTCTTTAGGCAACTTTATATAACTTTGTCCTTCTATAACAACAGAGGGCACTTAATTTAGATCTACCGCAACAGTTAAAGGATTAATTCTATTAATAACACAGTAGAAGTATAAGCGGCTATTAAAGCGCTCTATTTTGGTTATATGCATAAGCTGGAACACTTCCTTATAGTTTTTAACAGTCCTAAAATGGTAGAAATACCTCTATTTCCTAACTTCGTTCCTATTACTAGTAAAAAGAAGGTTATAATCTTAAATTACTACTAGAGAATCCTATTATTGTCTACCTAGAAGGGCGTTAAATAAGGCGCTAGTAGTAGTAGGCTTAACTATAGCAGGAAAGCGGTATAGCATTACGCCGTAAAGATTAGTATATCTAGATAGCATGCGGGGCAGCGCTTTTAAGTATTAGTAAGTATCTGTTAACTCTACCTAGGTTTCTCCTTCTATAACCTTGAGGTTATTATAATTATCCTAAATTCCAATAAACTATAGCAGTATTATTCGCCGGGTCCTAGTTAAAGGTCCTTTTACCCTATAAGAAAGGTAAGGTATAGTTATATATATCTCTCCTTTCTTATACAGTTAAGCTACCCAGTTGGTTGCATATTTCTTTGCGTCCTTAGTAGTCTAGTTATAGTATAAGATCTTATATATAAATCCATTACCTTTAGTTAATCCTTACGCCTTAAAATCTGCCTACTATAATTATAAGTAATAATATATTATAACCGATCACCGGTACTATGGCAAGATACAAAACTGCAGCCTAGAAGGCTCTAAGACAGCGTTAGCACTACCCTCGTATATCTTATATATCTTACTACTTATAAGATTTAGCTAATATAGAAGAGGATATACTAATAGAGTATAAAGGATAACCTTTAAAAGATGTAATAAGAGCTAAAGGAAGTAAGTATAACGCTAATATACTAAAAGCCCCTAATGCTATAGACACTCTTACTATTATATAATACCCCTATAGTAAATATTACGGTAATTAGTACTATAGGTTTCCACTTTAATATATATTAGAAGGATAATAAGGTCTTTATAACTAGCTTATATAAAATTAACCGGATTATTAATAAGAAGGAAGATGGGCTAGTAGAGAAAACTAATAAGAAACTAGTTAAGCGCCTTTTCCCTACTTACCTCTTGGATTATAAAGACGCGTTCTTAAAAGTAGCTTTAGATATACTACCCTCCTATTAAACCTATAATTATAAGATTTAATTAAAGGCTGATAACTCTCTAGGCTATAGCCCCTTTTACTAGTAAACTATAGAGGAACTTTAATTAACAACCTTTATAAAGGGGTTATTAAACTAAGTTAGGCCCCTTTTACTTTTTTGATTCTATTTATAAAGAAACTTAATAAAGGCCTTAATTTTTATATTAACTATTAGAAACTAAATGCTATTACTTAGAAAGATTATTACCTTCTTCCCCTAATTAATAAGACCCTTATATATCTAAGCTAGGCTAAAATCTTTACTAAGCTTAATGTCCGCTAGGCTTTCTACTAAATTAGAATAGACTCTATATTAGAAAATCTGATAACGTTTTATACCTATTATAGTTCTTACAAATATAAAGTCCTTCCTTTTAGACTAATAAATGAGCTAGCTATTTACTAGCGGTATATAAATAGCGTTCTTTTTAATTACCTTAATAAATTCTATACAGTATATTTAGACGATATTCTTATATACTTAGATAATAAACTTAAGCACTAAGTTTACGTTAAAAGGGTTTTAGAGAGACTGCGGAATATAGGTCTATAAATTTATATTAAGAAATATAAATTTGGAGTAAAACGCATAAAGTACCTTAGGTTTATTATTGGTATAAAAGAAATTAAAATTAACCCTAAAAAGGTTAAGGTAATCCGTAACTGGAAACCCCCTTATACTATAAAAGGGATCTAGTCCTTTTTTAGCTTTTATAATTTCTACTATTAGTTTATCTATAACTATAGAGTTATAGCTAAGCCTCTTATATAACTAACTAATAATTATTATATAAAAGCCTTTAAGAAGTTAAAGGACCGACTTATCTTCTCCCTAATTCTCTATTACTATAACCTAGACCTTAAATTAATACTAGAGACAAACGCCTCTAATAAAGTAGTAGCGGGAGTTCTCCTATAGCTATACCCAGATAGTAAGTAGTACCCTATTACGTTCTTCTTTAAGATAATAGCCTAGCTAAGTATAACTATAAAGTGCATAATAAGGAAATACTGACTATTATATAATTGTTATTTTAGTAGCGCGCAGAGCTTAAAAGTATAGACTCTTAAATTAAGGTCTACTCTAATTATAAAGCCCTTAAGTATTTTATAATAATAAAGCAGCTTACTAGCTAATAGGCCTAGTAGGCTAAAATACTCTTTTAATTCTTCTTTATAATTATATACTATCCTAATAGATAAAATTTTAAGGCTAATGCCCTAACTTAGAGAGAATAGGATATAGGGCTATAAGATAAGCTAAAGGCTTAGTATTAAATATGTGCCTTCCTCTGTCCTAAATAGCTTAACCTATATATTCTTAAAGAACTAAGCTCTAAATAGAATAAGCTAGCACTTATAAAAGGAGATATCCTAGATAAACTAATAGCACTAATTAATTACATCCTAACCGCGAATCGCATAGCTAAATTTCTAAAAGCCCTCCGCAACTAAGCTATAAAAGGTAACCCTAATTTAGAAATAGAAGACGGACTGCTTTTATACTAAGAACGGCTTATAGTTTTAGATATTAATAATCTATAAATAGAGCTAATCCATAAAGCCTACTGTTAAGTCTCTACGGCGTACCCTAGTTAAGATAAAACCTACTAACTACTAGCGCCTTATTAATATTAGCGATGACTTTTATCTAATATAAAGCAATTTATTAGAAATTGTTATGCTTATAAACGTATAGATACTCCTAGGGATTAAACTCCTAGATGGCTATAACTACTACTAGTTCCTAAACGCCCTTAGTAGTATATTATAATAGATTTTAAATTATTCCTAAAGGATAAATATGGCTATAATATAGCCTTTATAGTAGTTAACCGACTAAATAAGTAAGCTATTTCCCTCCCTTACTTTAAGACTATAACTACTAAGGATATAGCCCATATATATGTTAATAATATCTACTAGATCTATAGCGCTTCTAAGTTAATTATCTTTAACTATAGACCCTAATTTATATTAGACTTCTAGGACAAATTCTGCTATATTCTTGGAATTTAGATTAAGCTCTTTACTATATTTTGCCCTTAGACTAATGGTTAAACAGAGATTATAAACTAGTACCTTAACTAGTGACTTTGCCCCTTTATTAACTACTACTAAGATAACTGGTTGGAACTACTGCCTATAATAGACTACGCATAGCTTACACCCCCTTATAATAGTATAGGAATATCGCTATTTAAGTTACTCTATAGATATAAGCCACGAATATCCTTTAATTGGGATAAACCTATAGGATCTATAACGGCCCGTAAACGCCTTAGCTATAAAAAGGTCTAGATATTTACTAAGAGAATATACAAAGCCTAGGAGACTGTTTAAGTAATTATAAAAAGGGTATAAGAGAAGAAGGAGGCCGACATAAATTAATATTATTGCGAGGTAGACTTCTAAGTAGGAGATAAAGTATAGTTGTTAATAAAGAACTAAAAGACCTAGAGACCGAGCTATAAACTAGACTACTAAATGGCTAGCCCCTATAAGATCCTTAAGAAAGTAAAGCACTCTTTTAAGGTTAAACTACTAAAGTTAATAAAGATCTACCCTATTTTCTCTTTAAACTAATTACGGAAGGCTATGGATAATCTATTACCGAGATAGTATAACAACCCCCTACTACTAATTTAGATTATAGAGGACGAAGAATAAGAAGTTAAAGAAATTTTAGTAGTTAAGGACTATAATACCTTAAAATACCATATAAACTAGGTAGGCTATAATAAAGATCTAAAGTGGTACTCCGCATCTAATTTCAAGTACTCCCCCTATAAACTACAAGATTTCTACCTAGCCTACCTAGACCTCCCTAGACCACTATATAACTTAAAAAGCTAGATTAAATGCTGGGAAGAAGGGGTAGATAATTATAATAATCTAGATAATAATAAGGAACTTAGATAAAGCCTAAGGGTAGGCTTTTTTGGGAGGAGGGGGTAATATAACGGTGCTAGAGCGAGTTACCTGCCAAATTCTACTATACCGTGGAGCCAGCTAATAAAGATTTTCTATACCCGGTATGGAAAATTGCTATTAGCTCGCTTACCACTAGCGCCTTAGCGATACTTTGTATCTTATTAGTCTCCAATAGTCCTTTTCTCCTTTTTCTCCTTAGCTTAGTATTTTTATATAGTAGCAATCTATAAGCTTTAATTTAAAGGCATTTATATAAGCTCATTATATAACTAAGCCGCTAATATATATATTAACATGTTCTAAACTTTAATAGATATAGATATAGAGGACAATAATAAGGGAGAAAAGGAGGTAGAGGACGATAATATAGGGAAGCTAGAGCCGCTGCTGCCGTTACTAGCGGTAGTGCGTTTTATAAGTGTGGAAGGCATTTAATAAGAAGGAGAATAGGAATATTAGCAAGGATAAGAGGCAAGATCTCTGCCTTTTAGCTATTAATATAATGGAACTAGCCTAGTTATATTAGAAAGGTCTTAGTGAAATACTTAACAGATAAATTCCAATGCTTTAATTAAATTCTGCTAGGTTTATTAACTTCTGCCAAGTTCTAACAGATTAATTAAATTCTACTAAAGTCCGTCGAAGACCGCGTGCGTATATACGTATGTATTAACTACTAAAACCCCTAACTATTTAATTATAAGATTCTTTTATTATTCCTTTCTCTTTTTTACGTAACGTCTTATTCTCTGCAAGAGCTATATACCCTTAAATTTAGATTAAATTTAGATTATTCCTTTAAATCTTCCCTAAAGCCCCTTCGCGCCCTTATATTATATTACGTCTAAATAACTATTATTAAAATACGAACCCGAATCCTCTTTAATAACTATAAGTATTATACCCCTAGTTAGAGAATAGTTAACTATAATATAATAGTCCTTTATGGATGCCTTAGCTTAATAATAGGCTGTACTAAAAGCCTAGTATTAGCGATTAATAAAAGCACTCTATAAAAAACTCTGTAACGTTAAGGCACTTGCGTTAAAGGCCCTAATAGTAATACCTATAAATAAGATTAAAATAATAGTATCTAAACCTGGCCCGTTAAATGCGAACACTAAACTAGTAATAGTAGGTTAACTTATATATATAACAAACTTAGTACCTATTATAAAACCCAAAAGGCTTTCTAATCCTTAATATTTAATAAAAATTAAAATAAGCTATGTCCCTTTATAACTAATACCCTATTAAAGCTAGCAAGGTTAGCTATAAAATGTCTTATTTAAGTAAGGACGCTATATAAACTATAGATCTATTCTTCTATAATAGCACCTTTATTAGTTTTAAAATCTTTATCTCTCTATTAGAATAAATATATAATAACGCTAGCCGCGAATATATAGCTATTACTAAACTTAAACCCCTATAATAAAGGAACCAAGACTTTACCAGCTTCTTTTTAGAATTTTTAGGCCTTATTAGTAAGCTAGATTAAAATAAAGCCTCTAAAGTTACCACTCTTTAACAAGCTATTTTAGATAAAATTAGAGGCTAGTTAGTAGATAGAGAAGAGCTAAAAGACCTATCTAAATTTACTATAATATATTAACAAACTAATAAGGACCTTTAATATAATATATAGACTTATTCTCTAAAGCTAACTATACCTTATATTTAAAACTCTATAAACCCGGTATATACCCTAAAGCGCAATACGTTTCTAAAACCTAAAGGTCTTATATATAACCCTATAGACCTTAATATTACTTAATTCTATATACCCCTAGGAACTAATAAATAAAGAACTTAAGCCATAAATAGAGAATGCTTTAGATGTAGTAAAAAAGGATATATTTAAAGAAATTGCCAAATTTACCCTTTTAAAAAGGTCTGTTATAGTTCCTCCTAGTCCTTAAATTATACCCATTTTATAAATTATACTTAGTTGCTATAAAGTATCTTACCTTTAATTAACTTAGAAAATAAATTATCCTAAGGCTAAGTCGCGCCTTAGGATAAAAGGTAGAAAATTATAAGTGTTTAGGCTTTTTTAGCGCTAATATATAATATAACTCCCTTAATATACTTAGTGAAATTTAAATACTTAAAAAATAGAAGGAAGTATAAATCCTAATAGATAGCAGAGCTACTAGCATAGGCTTTGTTAATACAAACTATGCGAAAACTTAACGCCTAAATTTAAAAAAAAAACTTAATAAGCCTTAAAGCCTATAAGGCTTTAATAGCAAACCCTTAATATATAGCGAACTAATATACTACGCTTTAGTAAAAATACGGATAAACAAACACCTTAAACACATCTCCCTATTTATAATACCCTTAAAGTAATATAAAGTTATACTTAAATATGGGTGGCTAAAGCAATATAACCTCTTAATTAGTTAGGTTAAAGAAATACTAATATTCCATATAACTTACTGCTAAAGTTATTACTTAAAACACTATTTGCCCTCTAAATATATATATAACTATTTAAATATAATATAATATAAATTACCTTTACTATAAACCTTAAACTAATATAATAAAGCTATAACTACTAATTGTAGTAAAGAACGCAAAGATATTACGTTAAAAACTCTTAAATTTTATATAATACTTATTATTATTTATTGCTTAACGTCCGATTCGGATCCCTATTGGGCCCATACGGACTACTCCTTATATACATATAGGGAGAAAACTCTTTTAAGAAAACCCTGTAATCCGTCTCCCCGCCTTTTAAGACTCGCCTATAAGGCGCCTACAAGTTACCTATAGTGCTCTACTACCTTACTTTTTAACCTCCTTAGGAACCACTGCTGCCGTAACAAGCCTACGGACGCGCTAGTATCGCAAACTTTGCTCTACTACTGTAGAGTTATTAGGGGGCGCCTATTACTCGCCCCTTTACCTTCTATTACCATTTCCTTTGCAACCTAAAACTGGTCTAGTATATTTTAGCTAATAAGCTACCAGGTAACCGCCTTAAGACCTTTTTATATTAAGAGTAGTATGTTATAGTTCTCTATGCCAGCTACTAAGAGCATAGCTTCTTAGTTAGTGCGTAGGGGGCATAACAGTATTATATATTTTAGTGTCTATCTTAGCCAGCTACATTCGCATTTTAGGCTACCTACTAGAACACCTACCTAGTAGAGCCAATCTTTTAGTCCTATTATCCCTGTTCTTAAGAGTGTTGCTATTATATTTTTTACCTTTATTAGGCCTTTTTGGAGCTCTTAAGTATTTACCCCCTATAGCGTTAACTATGCCATAGCTTGGGTTTCTCTTGCCTAAGTTAGCCTCTATACCTTTAACTCCCATATGCCTCTCCAGCATTAGTCCAACCAGTATTATATTACAGAAGATAGTTTCCTAGCGTTCTTTTATACTCTACTTTAGCTCCTTTCTCTTTCTTACTATTATCTTTACTAGCCTCTTATACATCTCCCTTCCTCCTCTATATAGGCCTAGGCCCTAACGTAGTACTATTCTTCTTCTGCTTTCTTTACCTATTTCTCTAATATCTCTTCCCTACTTTAGGGTTGTTGGTTTGTTCTCCTATAAGGCGCCCTAGGGTCCCTCCATAGTTTATTTAGGCGTGTCTTAATATACTTTATAACATTAGAGTTGCGTTTACTTTATACCCTTTATATTACAGCGGCTTTAATATATAGTTATAGGGGGGGAATATTAGCTTCCTTCTTAAGCAGTACTATAGCCGTTCGCTTATACCCGCCTATTATACTCTAGAGGCAGGCTATTTGGACCTTTTAAAGTAGTTTAAGAAGTAATTTAGGGGGGCCCTTCTTAGTTTCTCTAATGGCCCAAATACTAGATCTATATATTATAGTTAGCCAGATAACTGCTGTGTATAGTAGGCGTAACCTCTAGAAGCATAGACCCTATATAGAATTAATAATCCTAGATAATGCAATGTACTATACTTAGCCCTTATAGGCCGCTTATACTATATATACGCTTTACTGGAGCTTGCTGTCTACCTATACTCCTAATACCCTTAGGCCCTAAACTGGTTAACCCCTAAAACCTTAGATATAGATTGTATGCTAAAAATCTGCAGATTAGTTACGTTTTCTTATAAAATAGATTAGCTGGTATTTCTCTAGTAAGAATTGGACTCTATATTATCTTGCCTATTTTATATAGATATTATAGGCTTTCTCTAGTGTTCTACAGTTCTTTGCGGCTATTGGCCTATATATAATTAGGTTTGTGTTGTTAATAAAGCCTATCCCCTAGGTCGCCCCTTCCTTAAAGGTATTAAGTAAGTTGCTTATAAAGAAAAGGAAGAGTATAGGTAAAAGAGGTAATCCTTATAGTATAC
>Ga0307507_10001547_pt1 | contig 51262 bp, 16 predicted proteins | sample 7_EM_MG_FD_207223 | JGI IMG/M metagenome (GOLD analysis project Ga0307507, IMG submission 207223) | Populus trichocarpa ectomycorrhiza microbial communities from riparian zone in the Pacific Northwest, United States - 7_EM | ecosystem: Host-associated > Plants > Roots > Unclassified | place... | reverse complement strand
AGCACAAGCGATAATAATATATAGCGAAGTAGATATTATTAAGCTATGTACATAAACTGTGTAATAAAGTCAAGACGTTGCGTGAGGAAAGGAAAGTAGGAAATAGGGGAAAAAGGGTATATAATGTTCGCTTAGTTGCTAGGTTAACGGGTACTATGCTACATATAGGCAGGGTAGAGCTTAGGTGGCGGTTCTGGTAGAACTTGGTAGAATTTGGCAGTTAGAGGTCCTTAAAGTTGCCAGTTAGCAACTCCAATAGTAGAGATAGCAGATTGCGGCGGAATACGGCAGATTGCTATTAGATTGCCGTCTTGTGGTCAGTCTTTGGTTATTTAGTTGGTGGAAATAGGTGAATGTGTGTAAGGTGTTACGGGGGTGTCCTATAATAGTACCCCCCCTTTAAACTTGAGCATCTGCGAGATGGGGCTGTGGTAGTTTTGGGTGGAGTTTATAAAAGTCTTTTACGGCTTATATAAGTCCTATAGAGTTGGCAGGTTCCTATAAGGGTTTAGTAAAACCTCTCTATTTTATAAGGTATATATATTTGCGTTTCCGTTTGTTATACTTAATGTTGTTAACTCTTTTAACAAGGTACTTATTCTTACTATCTACTTTAACTAGTAGGGGAGGGTCTTAGATCTGTCTAGGCAGGGCGTCTAATATAGGGGCGGTAGGGCGGAGGACTAATATATAGAATATAGGGTGGATTTTAACTGTATTAGGGAGCTTTAGTTAGTAGGTATAAGGAGAGACAACTTTTTTAACCTTATAAGGGCCAGCGTTCTTCTAATTAAGTTTCTTAGTAGGTTGTTTTGTGTTTAGATTTCTTATATCTAGCCAGATAAAGTTACTAATTTGGTAAGCTGGTGCTAGGGTTCGGTTCTTATTTGCTACGGCTTTATAGATAGACTGGGCCCATGTTATTTCGTTAGTAAGGAACTCCTATAGTTCTTCTATCTTCTTTATGAATTTGTTTGCTTCTGCAACTTATAAGGCCTAATGAGCTAGATGAGGAACATTACTAAAGGGTTTAAAACCCATTCGCGGGTGCTGGCCGTAATTAGCCAGAAATGGGGAGACCTTTGTGGTTTCTAAGATGGAGTTATTTGCAGTAAACTTGGTAAATACAAGCCAGTCTATCCAGTCGTCCTGTAGATACGATGTGTATATCCGAATATACTGTTCTATTATAGCATTTGCACGTTCTGTTTAACCATCTGTTTCCGGGTGATATGCCGTAGATAATAGTGCTTTAATGTGGAGTTAGGTAGTTAGTTTTTTCTAAAACGCTAAGACGAACTTGCGGCCTTTATTAGAGATAATTGTTTTGGGGAGTCTGTGGAGTTTCTATATGTGATTTAGGAACAGTTAGGCAATAGTAGGTGCTGATATATTAGGGCAGGTGATTAAGTATTTTATCTTAGATAGTTGGTCTATAACTACTATAATGTTTGTGCAGCCTTTATTTTTGGGGAGATTAATAATGAAGTTAATTAAGATATCCTTTTATCTTTAGTCCGGAACAGGCAGTGGCTTTAGAAAGCCGTTATATGTCTTATGCGAAGCTTTGGCTTGTTGGCAGGTATAGCAGCTAGAGATATACCTTTGTGTTGTGTTATATATATTTGGCTAGTAGTACTCCTGTTGGAGTAGCTCTAGGGTTTTTCCTTAGCCTGGGTGGCCGGCTACTGGTAGGTTGTGTACGTGTTTAAGGAGCTTAAGCTTAAGTTTATTATAATTAGGGACAACTAGGTGGTTCTGGTAGTATAAGCGGTCTCTATGAACTTTATATTTACTTAGAGAGATCTTTTTGGAGCGTCTAACGCTATTTTAAATTAGCTTGAGTGTCTCTTGGATAAACTTGTTGTTTGGGTATTCGTTAATTATAATCTATTTAATTAATTGATTAGTTATTTTAAGGATGTGTACCGTAAGGTCTTTAGCTAGGGGATTAAATAATTCGGGACGAAGTAGGGTTTGTTTATAGTAGGCGCGCGCTTCTTCCTATATTATTATGTCTTGTAAACGTTGAGTTAGGGTATTAGGTTTTTGACCTTAAACGCCTAGGTAGTACGTGATTAAGAATTGGAATTGAGACAGATATTCTAACTAGCGGGCTTAATGATAACTTAGCTATTTTATAGTTGTGAAGTACTGTAGATTCTTATGGTCGCTAAGGACCTTAATTGGAAATCCAGTGCCTTCTAGTTTAGGTTGCTATTGTTTAAAACATCTAATAATGGCTAATAATTCTTTATTGTAGATCTTATAGTTACATTTAGCTGGACTTAGTCGTTTTGAGAAGTATGCTATAGGGTATAGTACCCCTTCTTTATTATACTAAGACAGAATGCCTCTAGTGATGTAGTTAGATGAGTTAGCTTCTATAATACTCTTTCAGTTTGGGTTAAAGTATTGGAGTATGGGTGCGGTAGTAAACATGACTTTTAGATAGGTAAAGGCCTTCTTATATTCCTTATTAAAGATAAAGGCTTTGTCCTTTTGGGTTAGAGCTATAAGAGGTAAAACTAGGGCGGAGAAGTTATTAATAAACTATTAATAGAAATTAGCAAATCCTATAAAGGCTCTTATATTCTTAATGTTCTTAGGTTCTTACTAGTTTATAATTACTTCAATCTTCTTTAGGTCCATTTGTATGCTATTTATAGAGATAATAAGTCCGAGGTATAGAACTTCTGTTTTATAGAACTTGTATTTATCTATATCTAATTATAGTCTAGCTCTATATAGGGCTTTTAAGACAAGGTTAATGTGTTTCTTATATTCAGCTAGGTTATTGCTATATACCAGGATGTTGTTAATATAAGCAGTACAGAAAACGTCCAGGTAAGGTTATAAGGTATTATTTATAAAGTGTTGGAATGAACTTAGGGTATTTGCGAGGCTAAACGGCGTTACTAAGTATTTAAATAGTCCGTATCTAGTACGGAATGCTGTAAGCCATTTATCTCCTTTTGCGATATAGAGGCGGTTAAATGCGTAGATAAGGTCGAGTTTTGTATAGTAGTGAGCCTTACTTAATTGGTTTAGTGTCTCTTAAATTAATAGGAGCGGGTACTAATTCTTAATGGTAATAGCGTTAAGAGCTTGGTAGTCCATATAGAAGCGCAGACCACTGCTAGATTTCTTAACGAAGATTATAGGTATAGCTATAAGCGAAGAGCTTGCTTTAATAAATTCTTTATTTAGGTGTTCGTCTAAGTACTTCCGTAATACTTAGAGTTTGTTTTGGGATATTCTATATAAGGGTTTAAATCCTGGTTGTTTTCCTTCTTTAAGTACAATCTTGTGGTTATATGGTTAGTGCTCTGCTAACTTATTAGCTTCCTTTTATAAAAATACTTCTAGATGCTTATAATGGCATACTAGTACTTTTGTGGCAGGGTTAGTGTGCTTCTTTGGTGCTAGGGCCTTTTTAATATCGGCCATTATAATAGCGAAGATTGTATATTTAGGTTTCCTAGCGACTTATGCTAACGGGGTAGCTCCAATTATACAGATATCTATAGAAAGGGGGGTGAGTTGCTAGCTAGTAACTTCCTTTTAATTATCTACTGTTTCTTGTTCAACTTTAGGTTTAGTATTAGGTATGGAGTTAGTATTGGATTTAGATTTGGGTTCTTTAAGTATTCTTTTTATAGTAGAATACTAGTTCTTCTAGTACTTTTATATATTAAGCTTAAGTTTAGGCTTCTGCTTGGTTCGGGGTGGTATAGTAGTTAGGGTTAGTTTATGTGGTTTAGTATAATTTTTAGGTTTTTAGTAGAATCAGGTGGACTTTTTAGGTATAGGGTGGATGTTAGTGGAAATTTCAGACTAATAGATCCTAGTGGATTTTTCAGATTTTGGTTTAGGGTCTGTGTAGCGAGTTATAAGGCACTTCTGCTTACAACGGGAGGTGGTAAATAGAAGCTTAAGGTTATCCCAATTAATGGTTACCTTATATAGCTTTATTTAAGGTTGTCTAAGTATTACTAAGTGACCTAGAGTGGTAATAAAAAGCTTAATTAGTTCTTTATGGTTTAGGTATTAGAGTCTTAGGAATACTACATAGGTAATACAGCCTAAGATAGTGCGTTTACCATTAAATCTAAATACGTTAATATGCCGGTTGAGGGGGGTTAGAGTAAAACTATTATCTTACACGAAGATCTTGTTAATAAATTCTATGCCACTGGCTTCTATATTAATTAGGACTTAAGCATTAACCTATTAATTATTCTGCCAAAGACGATAGTTAATGGTTATGCTGTGATCCTAAGAGTCAGAGTTTGTGACATCTAAAGCATTTAACGAGATCCTAAGGCAGCACCGTCCTAGAGAGCGACTTAGCTCCAGGACCTTCCTTTTAGAGGTAATTAGGGTGGAGTTCTTATAGCGTGTTAGTTATAGCTTCGTCCTCATAAGTGGTGCTTATTAGATGTAGGGCTGGAACCAGGTAAAGATTAGGGACGGTGACTAGAGGATTAATACGGTAAATGGCTGCTAGTGTTAGCCGTTTGTAATTTGCGTTAGGGCATAAGAACGGAGCAGTAGTTGGAAAGGTAAGAGCTACTTCCACACTTAAAATAGAGGCCTAGCTTAGTGCGTTGTTCTTATTTAGAGGACCCTAGTAGGGCGTATCCTAGGGTTCTAGTATTAATATCCATGGCGTCGGGGTACTTAGGCTAAGACAATAACTTAATAGACGTTTATAGGTTTGTTATATTATATCAAGGAGCGGACTTTGGTGTTAGGCGTAGTATATTATTATATTATTTATTAATAATATTTGCGTAGGCTTTAAGAGCTCCTAGTAGGTCTATACCTATTAGGGAGGTTTTTAGTTCGGGGCTTAGGGATTTAATAAGGCTGTTAATTAGTACGGAGTCGTTCCAGCCTGTTTTTTTTACATAACGGTTAAATTCGGAGAAGTATACTAGGAAGCTTTTTATTTCTTAAGTTATATGGTTTATCTTTCTCTAAGCAGTAGCTTGGCGGTTCGGGTTACTATACGTGGCTTTAAGAAGTACAATTAGGCTTAGTACTGAGTTCGGTTAAAGAGGTTTAATAAGGTTAGCTGCGTCTCCTCCTAATTAACTTAGGGCGTAGCAGAGTTGGTTAGCTTTAGTTAGGTAGCGGTTAGCGTTACTAGTTAGCTTATTTTTAAGCCAGCTTAGGAATAATTAGAGTTCTTATTATTTACTAGTGAATATTAGAGGGTCTAGTAGTTGTTCAGATTGTTGCGGTGCAGTAGTTAGTTTAGGGTAAGTAACTACTGTAGGTTTAGGGCTCTCGTTCCACGTGTTTATCTTTAGAGATAGTGTTTGGTCTTAGGGCCCTAATATAGGCATCTTAAGGGTGCGGATTTCTTCTTAGAGGTCTTTAATTAATTGCCGGTGTCGTGCTTCTTGTTTGGCTTATTGTTAAGTTAAAGTGGCTTAGTTCTATATAAGGGCGTCTATAAAGGACTTCTATATTTCTGCCAATTGTTCTTAGAGTGCGGATATAATGCTAACGGCTATTATAGGGGCTTTGGGGTCGTTCTGCATTTCGGAGGGTAGTATATAGGGTTAACGCAACGTAGTATCACGGAGTAAGCATAAGCGATGATAATATATAGCGAAGTAGATATTATTAAGCTATATATATAAACTGTGTAATAAAGTCAAGACGTTGCGTAAGGAAAGGAAAGTAGGAAACAGGGGAAAAAGGGTATATAACGTTCGCTTAGTTGCTAGGTTAACGGGTACTGTGCTATATATAGGCAGGGTAGAGCTTAGGTGGCGGTTCTGGTAGAACTTGGTAGAATTTGGCAGTTAGAGGTCCTTAAAGTTGCCAGTTGGCAACTCCGACAGTAGAGACGGCAGATTGCGGCGGAATACGGCAGATTGCTGTCAGATTGCCGTCTCGTGGTTGGTCTTTGGTTGTTTAGTCGGTAGAAACAGGTGGACGTGTGTAAGGTGTTACGGGGGTGTCCCGTGACACATGGTCCATAATAGAGCCAGTTAAACCATGTAATGAGGAATGGTAAGCGAGTCACATAATATTATACATAGTGTATAGAGTATACGTAGTGTACGTCTATATATAATACGTATAACACGTACCTTATGTACAAGAGAGGATTTCTTAGGAGTATGGTTGTGTATTTAAAGGACCTTAGTCCCTACCGTAGATAGTTCTCTCCTTGTAGTAAATCTTAGAATATAATTAGAGTTAATCTGTTAGGCAACCACTCCACTAGTTATTATTATGTTGTTGATTTGTTCTTACCTATATACCCAGCCTAATAATAGGACCCATCGTAGTTCCTGCTATAAGGTTCCGTTACAATAACCACGTCTTAGCCACTATAGGACTTACTCCATTCTTTATAAATAAGGGTTATCACCCTTAATCTAGCATAGAGCCACCAGAATCTATTAATAAGAAACTGCTATATAGAAAACGCCTTAAGATGCTACTTACCAACCAGTATACAGACCGCATGAAAAATCTACTTAACTACTGCAGGGGATAACTGCTTTAAAATTATAGCATGCTTACCTGTTTATATATACTAACTCTATTACTATATCCAGATTCTAGTAAACTAAAAGGGTCTACTCTAATTTAACCTACTACCTCTCTTAACAGTTTGATCGTGTCTTCTCTTAAAAGATTATATTGAGAGCTTAGATACTCCTTTGTCAAGCCATATAAACCTAAGATCTTGTTAACTTATAGTATAATATCTCCGCTTTCACTAATAATATTCTAGCCCTTATTAGGGATATTAAGTATTTTAGTAAAGGTTAGGACCTCTAATTATGCTAACTAGGCTCCACTAGTTAAGGGCTAACTAGGCGTCTTAAAGTATTAGTAAATATAGTTACTAGTATATATTAAGCTACCTAGAAAGGATTTATATATATAGAACTATAGCGCTATAGCCTAGAGGCTGTATGCGCAGTATTATATATAGTATAATGCAATGGATATATAAAAAATATATATATATATAAAGTATTAATAAATCTGGGTGCTAAATCAAGCTTATAGACAGAGGAGACATAAATGGGATAAGAGGAGGCTTATAAGTCCAGGTAGTATAGTAGGTAGTATAGTAGGTAGAGAAGTATTTACTAATACGCTTATTCATTTCTTATAAGACATTTAACCAATTATTTTATATAATAACCAAATAATATACCCGTCTACACAATTCTATATATTAGTCTTGGCGTATAATTAAGACATTTTTCCTGCCGCACCTCCACTAACACTTTTAGAATTATGGCAGTAACAATAAACCTAAGCTATAATACTAAAGACACTCTTAAGCGAGATCTAGGGCTTATAAACAAACAATATAATACAATCTACTATAATGTTAAAATCAAAATGTTAACATATAGGCTCCTTAAACAGCCACTACGCTCCCTTATAAGCAAGGTATAAATACAGCAAATATTAAACAAAATCTCCAACGAATTCCCATCTATGTTTCTAGGTTTACCCAAAAACCTATATACTAAATATATTAAATAGCTTGCCTAGCGCTATAGCTATAATGTAACATATTAAATAAACAAAACGGCTTCTACTAGGCAAATTATAACAGGCAACCCAGTACTCCCATACTCCGCTATTATGTATTATCTACTAGCCGGCATACTAAAGGTAATAAGGTAAAAGGGAATACTAAGGTTATATAGAACAATAATAATACTAATCTGGTGGGCAGCTAATAAAGAGCCAATAATTATCCCAACCTAAAAGCTAGCGACCGGCAAGAATAATGCCCTAGATATATACGTTAATAATCTAAACTTTAATATATTTGTAGATATACTAGGCTAGGATATTAACTTTAACCCTAAAAGCAAAATGCTTTACTACTATATTAGCAATAAAATAGCTAGAGGACGAATTTAGCTTATAAACAAAGAGAAATAGCGCAGTGCGGTTAAGGATATATTTCTATATAAAAAAATAGGTTTTTATTTATAATAGAATAAAGAAGAATAAGTAGGTTACTGCTTAAAGTTAAGCTAGTATTACTAACTTATATTTACAGTCTGCGCTGCCAGCCAAGAACAATACAATTACTTACCCTCTATTTCCGCACCCTTGCCTTTACTAGATAACTCGCACTCTATATGTATAAAAACAGGTAGAACTGGTAAATAGGTTAATACCAAGGCGATACTTAACCTATAGCTGTCCTAAAAAACCTCTCCTAGTTAAAAAAGAGCCCTTACTTTACGCCTTAACCTGTAACAGAAAAGGCAAAGGAAACTATAACCGTAGTATAGATTATACGCCTTAAAGCCACTGCTTTATTTAGAATACTTGCTAGTTTAATAGATCACCATATATAAAGGTAGACGGCTTAATAGAGCCCCTTAGTATGCTATTAGGCAAGGGAGTCTTAGAATAATATAACCTAAGATATTCTTATAACTTATCTAGCATTCTTAAAACGCCTAAGGGGATTGGATAATAAAGCCTAAGGTTTATACCCATTCTTTCTAGTGAACTTGTTAGGGTAATATATGTTAACACTATCCCTAGCTTACTCTTAGTATCCAATACCCAGTCCTTATATCTATGCTTGCGCTTTCCTTGCCACTTTACTAAATTTAATTACTGTTACAATATATATATAGGGGATAGGTTGGGCTTACTATAGGCTGGTGGGGTTAATAACGCGGAAGAATAATATTAGATATTTATAGTAGAAATACTAAGTGTTGCATAAGGGTATAGAATATAGCGATATAACTATATAGAAGTGTTATTGCTGTCCTAAATGCTGCCTATGCCTACCCTAGCATTATCTACACTAACAAGCTGCATGGATAAGGTAGATAAGCTTCGTTTTAAGCGCAAGACGGCTATTAAACCTAGTATAGGTGGACTAGAATAAGGTATAGGATCTAAAAGCTAGCGCCCTAAATGGGTAAAGTGGTTTAATAAGGTACCTCCCTATTAAATTTAGACATAAGTCTTACTAGCCTACTGCTTTCATTGCCAGGATTAACATTTAACCTTTTATATACCTATACCGTATCTACTAAGGGATATACTAATAGAATAAAACAGTTTCGCGCATAATAGCAAATAGTATTTAACAATCTTAGAATATTTAATAATATTTTCTTAACTACTAACTTAACGCAAGTTAATAGGCTATAGTTGCGGCTTAACTATAACTAGTTAGAACTAGCAGCTAATTACAATAAATACACCCCTATTTAAATTATTTGCAAGCACTATATTAGTAACACTCCTACTAATACTGCTATCAGTCTAATATATACTATACTAGTATACGTTCTTTTAAGTTGTTAATTTATATACGCCCTAGATATTACAGAAACAGCTATAAGGTAACCTATTCTAGCTATAAGCTATACTATTTACTAACTAGGCAAATATAGGAGCGTTACTATAGCAGGTAAACATAAAACCGCGTTATTAAATACTTAAACTAGTAGCAAGAACCCTACTTTAAGTTAACATATAATAAGGAAATAAGGACAACTAGTATAATTAACCTTATATCTCTACCTAGCCTACTACTAGGGGTTGCCTATATCCTAGCTAATAGAAGGAAAAACGCGCTAGTAGAGAATAAGTATATGGAGCCCAGCCAGAATAAGTAATATTATAACTCTAGTCTAGTTATATCTAGGTATAAAGAGGAGCAGGTATATAATAGACCCCATTAACATTATATATAATATATTAAGCTAGCTAATAATATATAGAATATATATAGCCGCCTCTAGCTAAAAAGGATAATATCTAATAATAAGAATAGCAACTCTAGTCTAGTTATATCTGGGTATAGAGAGGAGTAGGCATATAATAGACCCTGTTAACATCGTATGTAATATATTAAGCTAGCTAATAATGTGTAGAACATGCATAGCCGCCTCTAGCTAAAAAGGGTAATCTCTAATAATAAGGATAGTAACTGCAAGTCTATACCTACTTCTTTTATAAAATGATAGCAACCAAATATTAATAAATTTACTAAATTTGTTAATAATCTAGTAGTAGAACTAGCTTAATTAAAGACGTAAAGTCCTAATCTTTTAGTTAAGGTAAGTTACATATTTATATATAACCAGAGTCTAACTGCAATACTTAATAGTCTCCTCTACTATTTAGCACTTAGTAGGCCCTAGTAAATAGAACACTCTCTTTACTATCTAACCGCCTACTACTATAAAAGGCAGTATCTTTACAATATACCTCCAGCTTTTAACAATTATATATTAGTTTAAAATACTCTCCTATATACCTAATCCGTACCTTACTATATAAATAATTATATGCTAGTTTAAAATACTCTTCTGCGCGCCCAGTCTATACCTTATTGCGTAAATAACTAATATTTAGCTTTATATTCTCCCTAGTAAGCTATATTTGCCTAAACCCTAATATAGCTTTATCCACAAAATAAGTAACCTCCTTTTAATACAGAGTATACTAACCTAGTGTTTAATTTAAAGGGGACCTAAATAGCACTAGGGAAAGTAAGGACGAGTTAGACTATAAAGACAATTTTAACCTAACTGCCGCGCTATAGGCAATAGAAGAGTACCTCTGGATATTATAATGGCGATGTATAAAAGAAAACCCACCTAAGAGATATGAGCCCATATTTACGCTTTATAGGTCTATTTTACTAATAAGGCTAGTAAATAACTCTGGGACTTATAATAGGCATCTTATTAACCTATAGTTTAACTACTTTCTAGGCCTTATTAAGGATATAATAAAAAAGGCATAGTTAGAAGCCATTTTAAAGCAGCTAAAAGCAGTATAAAAAAAAGCTAATTATATTCCTAACCTAATATCCGCTTATAAGGTATCTATATACTAGAAATATTATATTAAATTATTTACTAACAATCTTAATATTATATATAGCTATTTAACGCAATAGAGAACTTTAGGAACTATATAATTATAAAGGCTTGTATAGTTATAAGGGAGGTATATAGGCTAGGGTTTAATAACGCGCCTAAACTAATTATAGAACTACTAACTAATTATAATTTTATTGCGCTAGATTATACAAAGGTATTTTACCTATGCTATTTAGTAAAATACTAATAAGAGTTAATAGCTAAGTAATAACCGCTTCTATTCTAACGCGATAGTTGCTAGTATAACTAGTATATTTTATAGTAGAGGAAGGAACAGCCTTACCTAATTACCCCACTCTTATAATATATTTAAAAGGCTTACTAGTAACACTATTACTTTTATTTTAATAGTAATATATTATATAATTAGGGAGTATAGAACTGGGTCTAAGGGAATAGACAACTTTTATAGCACTATTATTAGCGGTTAGTGCATATCTAGTGTTTTACTACCTATTATTATTCTCTAACCCATTATAGAAGCCTATACCAACCTCTTAGGTAGCTAAAACTAGATATCTAGAAAACGGCAATCTAGAATCTGGCTGTGGCTTTAGCCCATAGTTATTAAATATACTATAGGCCCAATACCAGATTAATTAACTATAGAAATTATTAAGGACCTATATAAAGATGACCTTAATAACCTTATAGCAGATCTAAGCAATAACGTAAGAGAGAGGTTCCTTGCAAGCCTTAGCAATAACAAAACTAACATAATTATTAACTTAGGCTATTTATTAGTGAGCTAGGCTATACTATCTAATCTACTAAGTCTATCTTAAAGGGAGAGCTCTAGAGTAGGCCAGACCAGTCTACTAAGTCTATCCTAAATAGAGAGCTCTAGAGTAGGCTAGACTAGTCCGCCAAGTCTATCTTAAAGGGAGAACTCTAGAGTAAGCTAGAAAATCCAGGGCCCTATTACTACTATAATATTTACTAATTTAACTTTTAGAACTAGCTAAGTTTATTAGATTTAGCAAAATATATATCCTTCGCCCTAGTGTACTACTTTGTCCTAAATACAGGAACTAGTAAGCCTAGGCTAGAAAGGTTTAAATCTAATAAGTTATTTATATAATTTAAGCAGTACTATAGCCTTGTAGAGGATAGCTATAGCTAGTATAGTAATGGGAAAGTAATATTAAATTTAATTAAGAATAAGGAGTAGTATATAAAGTTTGTAATATATACTCTGGACTCTAGTATAGAGGAGCTAGTAAAGTTTTTGGTAGGAGATTATATATAGGACTTTCTATACTCTCCTATAGGATAACTGCGGCTTCTTTATTATATATACTAGCTCTTAATCTACCTTTCTTTTAGCCTATATCTGCTACTCTTAGTAACTACTTTTTGGCTATATATATGTACTATGCTAGTAAAGCTAAATACTTATAGTATATTATTGTTGCAAGGAAAGCAGGAAAGGTCTTATGCTTTTAGAATATATTATAAAACAGTTAGGATATTATATTAAATTGTCTAAAATAATATAATAGATTATATAAAGAAGTGTATACAATTTGCCTTACTAGCCTTATAAATAGCTTTAAAGTAGCCTTTGTTTATTATCTAAAATATACTATTAGTATAAAAGAGGTAGATAGCTCCAAATACAATTATGGTTGTAGGTTACGTGTAGGTTACGCGCAGGTTGCGCGTAGGTTGCGTATAGGCTATGTGTAGGCTGCGTATTAAAAAAACACGACATAGGCTAGTCAGTCAAGTTGCTAAATGCCCTTAACTGCGCGCTAATTGCGTTAACCACTAACCATTAAGGCCATTGGTAGGGTACTATATTTTGCTAATAACGCCATCTAGGACTCTGTCTGGGATATTTAGTAGCTAGCCATAGGTAAGCTTAATAGGGGAACACTTTATTATAGTATAGACCTTAGAGTTGTAGGTAAAGGCTGCTTTATTAAGTAGGGAGGCCTAATTAAACTATTCCCAGTTTATAAATATACGTAGGTATGCCTTAAGCTCCTAGTTTTAGCATTCTGTCTAACTATCTATCTATAGGTAAAATACAGTACTAAGCTTATACTAAACGCGGAGATAGTAGCACATAGTACTCTAGTACTTGCTTATAAACACGCTACTCCTATTAGAGATAATATTATCTAGGGGTCCTATTTATGCAAAGACTCTAAATAAGAGTTCTGCGAGTTATATAGCATTAATTATTTTACGCACTAAATAGTAGCGCACTAGCTTTATAAAACAGTCTATAAGGACAAGGACGGAGTTGCACTTTACGCTATTAGGAGTCTTAGACTTAGGGAGATCTATAATAAAGTTAAATAAATAATATTGCTAGGCTTAGGTAGGGACCTAGAGAGGCTGCAGCTCACTATAGGGTTTATAGCAGTGCAATTTATAGCATTGGCAGGTATTATAGTTATCCAGGTATTTACAAAGATCTTTAGTAAGACTATTTTAAGCATACTTCTACGCAATTACCTTGCAGGTATAGTTAAATCTATAGTAGTCACCTATAGGATTATTATAATTCCACTTAAGAATCTCCTATTACAATAGTATACAATTTAGCACCTAGACCTTGTTGTTTTACCTTAGAAGTCCTTAATTATTAAGGGTATAGTCCTTATTACTAGTAGAAACCTATCCCTAAGTTAACTAATTACATATAGAGCGTATAAAGGCGTCCCTTTCTTATACTCTATAAATAAAATTAACCAGTAACTTAAGGGGGTGTTCTATAAACGCCGTTTTGGCTAAGGCAGCTACTACTACCTCTTACTATAGCATAAGACTCTATACAAAGTTAGTGCTAGTAAAGTAACGTGTAATATACAGGTAACTTGCTAAGTTGTTATAGGTGACCATTACCTAGGCTAAGGGATCTTCCCTAGGGTTAAACGCCATTAGGCCAGTTAAGGGGGTCCTAGAAAGAATAATAGGACACCTTAGTCCGCCAGCACTATATTCACAAGGGTCGCTTATATACTGTACGCATACTACTTACTAGTTTAGTATAGTAGCACTAGGGCCGCCTATAAGGCCTATAACCCGCAACTTTTGCTGTAATATAGGTAGCATAGTATTAAGGACTGTCCTCTTACTGCCATCTTTAAAGCCTTTAGCATAATTTAGGCGCTAAAATAGTATATTAGCAGGATTTACTTTACCTGGCTTATATTTAATCTTAAAATCAAACTTAGCTAGTTCTTTGGTATACCAGGCCTAGTAACTAGATAAGCTCTTTATAATTATAAAGTACCTAAGATTATTATAATCGCAGAGCACACGTGTTATATGTGCGGCGTACTTAAGGTAGTAGTGCCATGTCTTAAAGCATTGCACTATAGCAAGTATTCCTTATTATGTGTATTATACCGCACTTCTAGGCTAGTAAGCTTCTAACTGTAATAAGCAATTAGGTGCTAGTAGAGTTAATCTCCCTACCTAAAAGGCTGTAGAAGCATACCGCTATAGGCGTAATTAAAAGCATTAGTAATTACTATTAGGGGTAAGTTAGAGTTAAAGTGGCGAAGTAGAGGAGCCTAGATAAACGCAGCGCATAGCTTATAAAACGCCTACTAAGTATTATTAGGCCAGGACTAAGGTTGATACTATTTAGTGGGCCCTTTCTTATACTTCTACTTTTTATTTTCCCTATCTAATATTAGGTTACAATGTACCTATGTAAGATATACGTGTAGGGGGTATACAGTATTTAAGTAGTTCTAGATAAATCGCCTATAGAAGTTAGCGAAGCTAAGGAAGACCTAGATATCCCTATAGAACTTAGGCTTAGGTTATTCCTTAATAGCTTTTATATAGATAGGATCTATTATAATACCCTTAGGTATAATAATAAAGCCCAAGAACTTAATGTTCTTAATATAAAAGATACATTTTAACAGTTTAGTATAGAGGCCCTAAGTATAGAGCTGTTGCAGTACCTACTTAACGTGCTTGACGTGCTTATCCTTATTATTTAAGTAGATAAAAATGTTATCTAGGTAAACTATATAGATAGTATCCACTAGGGTCCCTAGAGCCTTTTAAATATAGCTCTAAAAGGTTGTAGAGGCATTAGTAAGACCAAAGGGCATTACTAGGTATTTAAAGTGACCATAGCGTGTCTTAAATGCGGTCTTCTATTTATCTCCCTTTTTGATGCAAATCCTATAGTACGCATTACAAAGATCCAGCTTTATAAATATCTTCACATAGCTAAGCCTATTAAAGAGTTTACTAACCAGCGGTAGGAGGTACTAGTTTTTAATTATAATCTTATTTAGGCGTCTATAGTTAACATATAGCCATATTATACCTTCTGCTTTTGGTATAAAAGGGATAGGCACTCTAGTAGATGACTTGCTGGGCCTAATCTAGCCCTTCTTAAGAGTACTCTCTAGATACTCCTGTAAGATCTGCAACTCTTTCTATAAGAGGTTATAAATAGGTATCTGCGGTGGCATCTTACCTTCTTCTAAGTCAATTATATAGTCGTACTTAGAGTTCTAAGGCAGTATATTTGCTAGCTTATTAGAGAAGACATTAATCTCTTCTTTATATACATCTAGTAGGTCAGAGCCCACGGAGGTTAAAGCAACTATTATATAGTAATATGCCTCCAGGAGCCAGTAAAGAGAAGGGTGTAGCCAACATGCGTTTTATAGGTATACTCGCACTAAAAGTATATATAGCTCTACTGTAGTATACTTAATAGTTTTAGGGTTTTAATTACCTCCCCCCTAAGTTAAGGTAATCTGCGCCGGCACCAGAGGGTCTCCATAGGTACTCACTGCCAGTAATAACAGGTCCTCTATTATGTTTATAACTGGTATCTCTATGTCTAGAGGATCTATATAGGTACTTACTGCTAGTAACAACAGGTCCTCTATTATATTTACAACCAGCGTAAAGAAGGAGTCTTCTGGCTATAGTAAATAGACTATTTCGCTAGCCTTAATGTCTACTAGGAGCGCATTAAGGGTAACTATTTGGAGGTATCTAGGGTCTAAAGTACCCTAAACAAATTGTCTAGAATAAAAGCTAATTAATAGATCTGCTTCCGCAAGCTAATCCTATCTAAGGACTATATTATAGCCATTAAATAAGCTGCCCTAAAAGGTCTGGGGGCTAATAGTATAAGGGGTACCCTAGGAGTTGCTAGTGGTAAGTATTAGATTATAGGCATCCTAGATTGTTATCTAGTTACTATTAAGGAAATATATAATAGGTTTATATAAATATAGCATATAGCTTACAGGCAGGTTAAACCTATAAACGATGTCTTGGTTAATAAGGTTAATTTAGCACCTATTATTATATAAGCAATATAGGCGGACTTTACCCTAGGGCGTATATATTACAATATATACTCTAATACATTTCTTCTCTCGCTCTATATTAGGCCCTAGTTATAGTTAAAAGAGATACGCTACTAGGGCTTTAGGTTTTCTAAAGGCTGGCCTAACTTATCTTTACTAGTTTGCTTCCAGTATTCTTTATAGTGGTTGCCTACAGGTCTCCTTTAACTTACATACATAGCACCAGCGTCTAGGGGTCCCCTAAGCTATCTAGCTTTTAGGTGTTCTCCCCAGGAGTTTGCTTAAAGCGTTGCCCTTTTTAGGTTCTGTTCCCTAAACCCAACTCTATAGAGCCTATATGTAACGGGACTTCCGTTACAAGCGCTACGCCGTACGCGTAGCTGGTTTCCTTTTCTTGTTCGACGACGTCGGTAGATAGTTTATCCGCCCCGACGCCCTTATATAGATTTAGCCGCAGCTGCATTCCTGTTGAGTTCTCTAGCAATCCTTTTGAGTCTTCACGACAGCCGTACGTAGCTATTAATTCCACGAATCTGATGCTTGTTTATCTAGCGTTCGCATGTAATACATCGTCATCGTGACACTATACTACGACTATACTTTATACACAATAATTTGCCGCTGCTACTTACGCAATCTTCCATAAGCTTTGTGGTATTAAGCAATTACTTTATATAGTAGATTTTATTAAAGAGGTCCTTAGCGGTTCTTACCTATTAGGCGAAGTTATGGCAGAAGAGCTCTGCTTATAGGTAGGCTAGAAGACATAAAAACTAAAAGTTTACCTATTACTTAGGATTAACAAAAGGGGTATATAAGAAGAGGTCCTCTAAGCTATATATATAGGCTAGAAAGACGTTAAACCTCTAGTTCTCCTTTATAACAGCTATATAGTATATAGTAGCATTATTAAAACGTCTTACTATGGGGTTCCTAATCTAGTCTTAGACTATAGTCTTAAACTTATCCCATAGTAAGGGACCTTTATCTTTAGTGCCTAACCAGCAATAAACTAGTTAGGCAATTGTCTTCTCTTTTATAAGACCTTTAATGGCCTATTATATACGTCACTTACAGTTATAGTTGGCGTCGTTAACCTTAAATCGGTTCTTAACTGCGGCGATCCACCAGTTAAAATGCTATTAAGTGGTACCGCTAATATCGGGTAGTGATTTCTTAACTAGGGCGTTAAGATTTATTTAGCGTATGCGTTTACCACATAACTTATACTCTTTACTAAAGAGGCGACGGGAGGGCTTTATTAAATTAATAATGCTTTATAGGTTGGCTATTTTCTTAGCCAGCTCGTCTAGCTCCTTTATATTAGTAGTATTTAGTAGGACACTAGTAATCTTGCTAAGCTCCTATTAAGCCTATATATATAGGTTAAACTAGTCTCCAGCATTTATAGGTGGCTAATTATTTTAAGGTTTAGAAGGTAGCTTAGATTCTGCTAGTATATTTCTAGCAGTATTGTCTACATTAGATCCTAAGGCGTTTAGCGGTTGTATTATTAGCATATTACCATTAGGTGTAGGCGTTGGTTTTCTTTTTAAAGGCATTATAGAAAAATTAAACCGGCTATCCTCCTAAGGGGATTAGTAAGGATTTAAATATAAAGTAAGGATGTGAATAGGGAGCTTAATAATGGAATAATAGGATATATTATATATATAGACAAATCCTTAAGGGAAAAGGAGGAGTCTATATACAAGGTAAGGAAGGGTTTTACCTAGTCACGTGCAGCGCACGTGCCTTACAGGCAAGTCACCCCTAGGTCGCCCTAGGGTCGCCTATACCTTGCGGCTATATAACTATCTACTCAGGTTTTACCTAACACCTTTAGTATTAAAATTAAATAGTTAATAATTAGAAAAATGTTATTTAGACTAATAAAACAGGTATTATTCTATATTATAGGAAAGGCGGATATTAGCTCTAGCGCTTAGCTACGTATTAAGAAGTTATCTCTTTATCCTTAATTTATAAAGGCTAATGAATTTATATTCTAGGGCTGTTTTTATATAATTAAAAGGGCCCGTGCTATACTTAGAGACCTAAAATAGCTACTAAGGAGTTAAAGCTAAAGCTTAAGATAATCAATAAGGCAATAGAGCTAGAGCTTTAAGAGGCGTAGAAGCTTACTACTAGTCTATCCCTTAACCCGCTGGCGTCCATAGAGTAAGTGGTCCGTGCAGAACACCCGAATCCAAGCAACGCGTACAGTCGATTACGTTGATCTAATTGGCTAATTCTTATCGATAACGAATGGACGAATTTCACCGGGGGTTAAGGGATATTGCATAAAGTGAAGAATGAGGGGCAAGGACACATAAGCATGTCCTCGTCTCCAGTAGTCATAACCCAACCGAGTGAAAGCTGTACCCGCATATCATCGTTATCAGCTTGATAGTTTGAAGAAGAATGAGATTGGGGGCCAGGGAGCGCGCCGAGTAAAAGGGCAGGGGCTTGGCATGGTACATTGATTCCCCGCGTGGCGATCGTCAAAATTTCCAACTCACTAAGGCTACAGTTCTTTTTACGAACCGCCAACTAACACCCCTATAAAACCAAAGATAGTGTACGACCAAACTTACGCAGTCGCCCAATATGTCTTTCTACGACGAAATCGAAATCGAAGACATGACCTTCGATCCTGAGCTACAAATCTACCACTACCCGTGCCCGTGCGGCGACCGCTTCGAGATCGCGGTCGCGGATCTGCGAGACGGAGAGGAGGTCGCTGTCTGCCCAAGCTGCAGTTTGATGATTAAAGTTATTTTTGAGGTGGTGAGTTGCCTTTTGTGGTGTTGTGATTGGATTTGGGGATCTCGAGGAAAGGCTAACTGTTGTGACACTTTTAGGACGGTTTACCAAAAGAAGAGGCTCAGGGTGAACCACAGAAGGTGGTGGTTGCAGTTTGATGGCAGAGAGATAGACGATTAGTATCAAGGGGTTGGTTCAAGAGAAGGCACTTCGAGTCATCAGAACTCTTCGTTTGCCGGATCCCTCGTACTTTGTCGATCGCGAGTGCCACCTTGCAGCCGAATGCTATGCATGTCTCACACATCATTGCATGTCGCACTCATGCTGCCATACCTGTTGGCTTAAGCACTAGACTGGCCGCAGAGGAGGGGCACTGGGGTGTTGTAGCGTAAGGAGCATAGGAAGTCGAAGGGTTACACTTGGGACAGCAAGCGAAGGTTGATGGAAGGAGGTGTACAAATAGTGTTCATAGACTCATGAGAATTCTGCCAGTAAGGTGCATGGCAGCAAGGAACTATTGTCCCTATCGAAGTGGTGATGAACTTTGGATCAGCGTGAGACTTACACGTTAAGCAACGTCCACAGAATGAAACGACAGCTCCAAACTCAGCAACCAATATTCCGCCCCAAAAGTTGATACACGTAACATCCGTTTAGTCACATGGTTCCAACTACGCAACATCGGTATCAGTGCCCAGCTCAATACCCAACTCCTTTCTGATTAAATCTGTTAAAGAAGTTCCATCTCTTAAGTAGATCCAATCCCCGACGCCGCCGCCTTCCTTCTGGTTCATCGACTCCCCAGTGACGACCCAGTCGAATCGCTTAGGGCCAGACTGTGGAGAGCTGAGCCAGATCTGCTTGTTGGGAGGTTGCTTGTTGAGAACATAGGTCCCTTTTGATGCGATGTTGACTTCAAGAACACCGGCCTTTATCAAGATCGACCAATCAGCGCGAGATGCGTTTAAGATCGAAACAGGACGAATCAACTTACAGCATAGTCAACCTCTAAATCCTGTCGGCCTTCTTGCTGATGCTCAAGCCTGTTCATTAGCAAACCTAGGTACTCATCTGCGCGTTGGTGGTATTCCTCGTAGGAGAGGTTCGTCGGAGATGTGACGTGCTCGTTCGCTTCGCTCTCTTTCGGTGCTGGATCTGCTGAGTCTGGCATGATGCCATTGCGGAGAGGCGAGGTATGGAAGCTTCGGACTGCATACGTATTCGATTTACTTAGAGATGCTGCAATTCCCTGGCGTTCGAGAGGTGTGCTGATAGGGTTTCGGACCGTAAAGAAGGATAATACAGGGCTTCGTAGATGGGCATTGGCGCGGACAGTGCTGCGAAGAGCAGCACTGTTAAGGCGGGACATTGACTTTGAGAGCATTTTGATGGTATAGGAGGAAACTTAAACGAAGGGAACTCGATATAGCAATTGGAGGCGTTAGAGTAATGGTGACGATAGAATGTGTCCAAGGAGATACGGGCAAGCTTTCAAGGAGCTTGGGCCCTGCAACTTCCCGCCGAAGCCCCACATTGGAGATCTCAACGCTGCAGGACCATCTCCGATTTGCTTTTGTTCAACACTCTTCTTCAAGACCGTATATCTGCATGCGTTGAGCTGGAGTCACTATGATAAACGCTGTGCTTGTTTTCAATAACTCCGGCCAGCCGCGCCTTACTAAATTCTACACCCAGCTGGTATGGCTCTTCAGAGGAGTGGCTTACCGGCGTTCTAACGATTAGATTACAGGAGACAAGCGTACAGCAACGTCTAATATCCGAAATCTTCACCCTCGTATCCAACCGCCCTAACTCATCCTGCAACTTCCTCCCGTAAGTGCATGTGATCTTCATCGCGCGACTCGCCTCTAACAAAGTTCTCTAGGCTTCCGCCCCTCCTTGCTAGCAGCAGCAAGTCCTCCACTCCCACTACACCCCACAATGATACTCCCTCCCTCGTGACCTATCGACACTACGCGACCCTCTACTTCATTATCATATCTACCTCGACCGAATCTCCGCTTGCGCTGCTCGACCTAATCCAAGTATTCGTCGAGGCGCTTAACCGTCTCTTCGAGGACGTATGCGAATTGGACCTGATTTTCAACTTCGAGACACTTCATGCAACACTCAGCGAGTTGATTGTTGGAGGTGTCGTTGTTGAAACGCAGTTGGATAAAGTTGTTGACGGAGTCAAGGCGCAGGGGAGGGTCGCGAAGAGACCTGTTAATGAAGGTAAGGGAGGATTAGGACTTGGAGGATTTGGAAGGGGCGAGGGCATTTGGGCAGGCCGATGAGAGAATGGGATATAAGGATGCTAGGAAGATAACGTGTGGGCGACAGACGCCTGATAACACATCATACCGCGGCGTATCAAGCTTGCGGGCCAGGTTTTTCTTGAGCGCCCTGAAGTACACACCTGTGCGGTGGAATCCAGAGCAGGTGTATTGTGGAGCAGGGCCTAGGAGGTCAGGACGGGCAGAAGCAGCCAGACGAGCCTTAAGCAGAACTGCTATGTGAGCGCGCACGCGTATCGGGTTTGTTTGATACAGGCAGTCCATGGCGAGCATTTTGTATTAGCTGTCGGACACTTCAGTTCTTGATATCTCATGTTCAATTCGGAAGTGAAGCATCAAATTAGAGCAGAGTAAACTTTCGATGCCCGCGGGTTCAATCCGTATGGCTTTGTCCCTCCTAACCCATTGATCTCTCGATGGGAGCAAGAAGACGAATTTTACACGTCGAGATCGGCGCTTAGCCCTCCACGGATATTTTGTCTACAAATGAATGCCGCGGAAGCCCTTGCGTGAAGTCGTCGGAGTGCGAGGCTGATGAGTTCTGCGACTGGGGGATGGCGTGCAAATCGCAAGACGGGCAACTGCAACCCGTTTGACAAGTGCGATTATCCCGCAAAGGTCCGATGCGTGCTGAGGATTTCGTTGGACGGAGGGGCCCGGGTTCTTTGGCCCACGCTATCGGCACCTGGGACAACGTCGCTCGTGTGGTCGTTCCAGTGGATGATTGAGCAGACGATCTGTATGTGCCCTAAATATGCAGCAATCTTTTTTAGCTCTGAAGAGAAATTCTATACAATCAAGCCCTAGGGTATTTCCATACACGGAACTGCTCTCTCTTCGTTTCTTCGTCCCGTCTAGACCGAGGAATCATTATGATACATGGCATACGTGGCTTCCATCATCCACTGCAAACGTCAAAACGCTGATTGCGCAGAGAAATATATTCCGTAACCTCTGCAGCCCTACTCGCCACTTAAGCTAAATGCAGTAGGTCAAGTTGCCGATGGCATACTATATTTTGGGCTTATCTTGACATGTCAACACGTTAGCCCTGGCCAAGAAAGGAGGCGGTGCATACTGTTTTGCCACACAAAAGACCAGATTGTGAACCGTGCACATCCTCTCCACCTCGCTTCCCCATGCTCCCTCTCACGAGCCACAGTGCATTGCAGTCTAACTCACACTAACCCGGTCCAAGCAGTGCCGAAGTCAGGGTCAAGACCTGTTTCTGCATGGAAACGTCAACCATAGATGTTGATCAAGCCACGCTTTTCGCCCATCACCAATCGGTGTGGCGTCGATCAGCGAGTCTGGGGCAATCTTCGAGAAGGGAGGAGTGACGGGTTAAAAAGGATGGACGGGCCACTGCCTTCCCCACCAGGCACTGAACTGATCTGCCCCGCAGCGTGATCGTACCTGCGTTATTCTCCTATGCCAAAATGCACTCCTCCATCTTCCGCTTCATGGCAATTGCCGAGTCGAGGGGCTTTTTTTGAAATCATGGTCTTGCAACGCCAACACCAACCGTTACACCTGCCCCTAGACCAGCAAGGGTGGATTTGAGGAAGAGGCAAAGTGCCATTGATCCGTATGTACCTTCGGTTTGGTCGTCTTCTTCATTGAATATCTATATTTTGTCTTCTATAGCAATTTCCTATTTGAATAATTATACTAATTCTCTCTCGAGTCTTTCCACGAGGTGGCCGCAACCAAGATTCCCGCCGTCTCCAAAATTCTTTGGTCAGAATTCCTAGACGGGTCGAAGCCGGCTTGGTTTACCGCCCCGCCCACCGATATCCAGAGTTACCTGGTCCAGCAATACGGCCTGTCAACCGCCTCTGCTTCGGTATGTCCGCTCTTCCCATTCATATCCCGTACAATTGAAAAGACCGACACTAAAAAACTCCACGACACAGCCTACAACAGCCCAGGCTTCTTCCTCTTCCTCATCCTCATCCGGATCCTCATCCGCCTCCTCATCCCCATCCCCCGCCGCCCCAACAACAAAATACATCACAACCCTCGTAACCGTCTCAGCCGGCTCCATCGCCATCCCCACTGCGGCCCCAACCCGCACTAACACACCCTCCAACTCCCCCTCCCACAACCTCTCCGCCAGCACCAAAATCGGCCCGGGCGTCAGCATCCCCCTCGCCGTCCTCGCCCTCGCCGCCACCCTCCTCGTATGCTATCTCCTCCGCCGCGGCCATCGCCACAACTACCAAGACCCCCGCGCAAGCCGCCCTCCCACTCCGGGATTCCTGCCCACGGCACCCCGGCACGGGCACTCCACTCCCCACGACCGCGACCACGATCTAGGGATGGCGATGGCTATGGGCACGTCCCCACACCACCCGCCCTCGCACCGCGCGTCCGACGACTCCGGATGGCATGATAGTGGGGTTGGTGGGCCGAGTTACGAGCATATCCCGCCGCCGCCGCCGCCGTCTGTAGTACCGTAACATTCTAGCGGCTCGAGATCGCGGGGCAGTTTTGGGGGTTTGGGGTCGGTGCCTGAGAGTCTGGAGGAGGGGTGCGCTGCCGGTTATGCCGGCGAGGAGTCCGCGGAGGCTGTCGCTTGGGGACGGGTGCGCGGGTACGGATGCCGTGGCGGGGCTGGGGACGGGAGGGGAGGGGAGGGGCGGAGGCGGGGGTCTGGTGGTGGTGTTGCTAGCGGGACAGCCGCATTGCCGCTCTCCCCGCTCAACCCAGCGTTCGGGCTATCGCGGTTCGGGGACGCGCATGCGGGGTATCCGGTGACGAGTGAGCGGGTGGGACAGGAGGGGTACGCCGGGCTGCGGGATCCGTTTTCGAACGAGCATGCGTGTGTCGAGGACTATGACCCTTCGTACGGCAGTGCGGGGGGTTACGATGGCGGGGTGCATGATGGGGGAGGGGCATGGTATGCGCATCAGGCGCAGGCGAGTGAGTGGCCGTTAAGGAATGAGGTTGGGGGGCAGCTGGGGAGGAAGGGGCGGCCGTTGTGGGATCGGGTTTATGATGGGACGTAGATGTGAGGGGATTTGGTTGAGCGGTTTCTTTTGTCTAGGAATTCATAACGTTAAGAAATGAGATCGGGCTTTTATCAGCATTCAGCATCAGTATAACGCCGTATTGATATTTATTGACAAAATATTGAATATTAAACAATTTGCCATGGCTGTGTATAAATTTGAGGTACGAACTGTGCAACTGATGATGCTAAAAACTACTTGAGGGGCGGCAGATGTGTTATGGGGTAGTTGGTGAAGAATTACGGACTACAGTCCGAGCTGACCACTGACAGTTGCACTTCTCTCCAGCAAATCCTATTATCAGCTATTGTTGACCGGAAATACGAGGTCAGGAACTCGTGTGTCGATTGATCTATGAAGAAACAGAGACTATATATATATGAGGAAGGTTGTAGGCAACAGGGTGGTAAGACAACCCGATTTTGGTCGACACTACGGCTTTCTTTCTGTCGAAATACAAAAAGTTGAAAGTTCTACTAGAATAGACACCCTACTTAAGCCTTAGCCCCTATGTCGAACTGGATCAAGTCTAGAACCCTATGTCTCAATACCCCGCTCCTTACCTCGTATGTCTCATCGAATGTCTCATCGAATGTCTAAATACCTGTTTCCATTACAGAATGACGACGTAGTCGTCATTCTATTTGCAACCTACTTGTCACCTATTTGGTGTATATATAGAGGCTCTAGAAGCCCTCTTTAATAGACAGAGTTCTCATACCTTATTGTCCGTTCGACACCCTAGTAAAAGGCAGCTCAAAACCAGTGATGGCAATAATCAGTTAGTTAGTTACGATTATGTTGTATTATATAGGAACATAACCAACCCAATCATAATCGCACCTGCTGATTATGCTACGTAGATATAACTGTATAATCAACTGCGGAAATAGCGGAAATAAAAAAAGGGAGAGGTTGAGCTTTAGGGGGGAGCTCTAGGTAAGCTCCGGGGCAAGTGTGTTATCTACACGTGATAACTCACGTGTAATAACATCAGGTGGAGGCCCGTGCCTAAAAGACGTAATCAATATAACTATATAACCAAATCAGAATCGCTTTCTTTGATTATATAATAATCGGAATCGTTGGGTTGGTTATGGTTATATAGTTATTGCCATCACTGCTCAAAACTGCTAACAAAACCACCAAAATTGGACAGCAGTGTCCCTAGACATAGAATTACTATAGCCATAGAGAAGAAATAAGGCAACCTATTGTATTCGAAGTAATCAAAGCCAACACAACGGCATCATTATCGTCAGTACCCTTTGGGGCAGTAAACCTCGAGTTTATCAAATGAGGATAGTCATAAAACTAGCAAAATCTTATTACAACGAAAGACATGATCCAAAGCGAGCTAAATTTTGGCACGACCATCAACGACCTTGCTTAAAGGCACTTTTTGTGAAAAAGGTACCAGTCATAATCGAGGAAACTTGGTCGCCAGATGCAGCTAACGATGGTTCCAGGGCCCTGGCTCCCGGTTGTGGAAGTTACCTGTGTTTGAAAATTCTCAATATGGATTCTCATTCACGAGCTCTTGATGCTGATTGTAGGATAGATCGGGGAGTCGCAGATGGTGCATATAAGCGAATTAGTCATTGCACTATTCATAACGATGAAGAAGTCTTTGCAGGGCAGAAAAGCGGACGATTACGATCATCTGAAGGTCGAGATCCTTCACATCTGTTAGGGGGAAGAATTAGCCAGTTAGCTATGTGTTGAATTAAGGCTATGTAGCTAAATATCTGTGTATTGCTTATATTTCTATATAGGTGGTTGAAGAGATTTTAAGGAACTTCGATCGACGGTTAAAGTTATCTAATTGGTTAGATTCCTGCCAAGAGATATCTCCTATAAGTCTTATTACGTGATATTATTGCGAGCTTGTTTTCCAATACCCTCCCTTAAGCTCAGCCAATGATACCGCTATATACACTGTATATAAGGGTATAGAGTTACTTAATAAGGGTTGCTGGAGTTCCTTTAAAGTAGAATAAGTGTCTAATAAGGAGTTACGCCCTCCCTATTATCTAAAAACAGTGCCTACTCCATAAAACGTTTCTTAAAATTTTAGCAGTACCTCCTTATAGGTGTTCTATATTGCCTATAGGGCTCTAAAGGCCCTATAGCTTTACTCTATATTTCTTCTAAAGTATATCTATCCTTTCTACCAGTATAAGCCCTCCTTAATGTTGCTGTAACGGAACCTTGTAGCAGGAACTACGGTGGGTCCTATTATTGGGCTAGGTATATAGGTAAGAATAAAACAACAACGTAATAATAACTGGTAGAGTGGTTGCCTAATAGATTAACTCCAATTATATTCTAAGATTTACTATAAGGAGAGAACTATCTATGGTAGGGACTGAGGTCCTTTAAATACACAACTATACTCCTAAGAAATCCTCTCTTGTACGTAAGGTACGTGTTATATGTATTATATATAGACATACACTACATATACTCCGTACACTGCGTATAATATTATGTGACTTGCTTACTATTCCTTATTATATAGTTCCACCGGATCTATCCTGGACTATGCCTATATTAACTAACTAGCTTCCTACAACTCTTTCCTAAGTAGTTATAATATTGTACTTAAAGCGTCTGTAATACTATCTCCCTCCTTTTTATCTTTATTCTTAAAGATTCTTAACATCTCTAAGTCGTCTACTAGAGGTATAATGTCTGTTTAATTAGTCTGGTTAATATCCTTATTTATTATACCTAAAGCTTCTTCTTCTTTATAAGCGCAATATTATGCTCGCACTATAGCTGCTATACTATTGCTTAGTAAAATAATGTCGTCTCTATATTCTTGTTATGCGAAAGCGGGGTTAGTATATATTATAATAGCTATAACGGAACCTTATAGCAGGAACTACGGTGGGTTCTGTTAATAGGCTGGGTATATAGGTATAACAAGTCAACAACGTAATAATAACTAGTGGAGTGGTTGCCTAATAGATTAACTCCAATTATATTCTGAGATTTACTACAAGGAGAGAACTATCTATAGTAGGGACTAAGGTCCTTTAAATACACAACTATACTCCTAAGAAATCCTCCCTTATACATGAGGTATGTGTTATACGTGTTATATATAGCGTACACTATATACTCCTTGTACACTGCGTACAACGTTATATGACTCGCTTACCACTCCTTATTATATAGTTCCACCAGATCTATCCTAGACTGTGCCTATATTAACTAACTAGCTTCCGCCAACTCTTCTCCAAGTAGTTATAACATTATACTTAAAGCGTCCGTAATACTATCTCCCTTCTCTTTATCTTCGTCCTTAAAGATTCCTAACATCTCTAAGTTATCTACTAGAGGTATAATGTCCGTTTAATTAGTCTGGTTAATATCTGTACTTATTATACCTAAAGCTTCCTCTTCCTCGCAAGCGCAGCGCTATGCTCGCACCGTGGCCGCCGTACTGTCGCTTAGTGAGATAATGCCGTCTCCGTGTTCTTATTGCGTAAAAGCGGGGTTGGTATATATTGCGCTAGTAAGTCCTTCGCCCTAACAACCCTTGTCTTGCTTAGAGTGTATTAAAGCAAATATTTAATTGTCCTGTAACATTTGCTCTATCTCTAACGCTAAGTATACGTGTTCTATAACTCTTATTAGTCTTCAAGTTCCCTAAGTAACCTATTATAGGGTCTCGTGTTCAATCTACCACTACAAAACTTAATGGTAAGCTCTTAAGCGCCTTAGATAAGCTTTATTATTCGTAGGAAGCAGAGCAGGAGGCTATAGCTGCTTAATAGCGTGCCCTTAAAGCCCGCCTATTGGCTTCTGCCTGTCTTCTTCGTCTTAAATATGTTCGTAAGAAGGTCTATTCTAAGGAGTAAAAACTTGTTTAACAGGGTTTATCTAAGCTAGATAATAAAAGGATTAACTTTCCTCTTATAAGGGAAACAACTCCAAGTAGCTCAGTAATTGCTTCTCTTAGGTCCCCCTTAGGTGACTTATTTTTTAGCAATTTCTCTTTATTAATACTACCTGACCTACTTTCTTTTAATACTCTTATACCTTTCCTATAGCGTTCCTTAGGTTGCTTAGTAGTTCCTAGGTAGTCTTACTATAGCCTATCCATTTTACTTTATACTATATTTCGTCATCTATATCCTCGTAACTGATAATCTTTAAAACTTACTATTTGTCTTCCTCTTATCCTCTATACGTATCTGCCTTATAGACTAGTGATTTAACACTCCCGTATACTAGTTTTAACATCGCGACATGCTGTACAGGGTAGACTTTTATTTTGGCTAGTAGGTTTAACTTATACATAACCAATAAAACTCTTTACTTAACTTTAAAAGGTTCTAGTTTAACGTGGTTTAACTTCTTACTTAATTATTAACTCTTAAAATTTTTATATAGTAGCTACACTTTATCCCCCTCCTTAAGATCTGGTCCCTTAGATCTCTTAGCATTATAGTACCTTTTTATTTGTTCTTATACTAGTTTAGCTGTTTCTTTAAGGTCTATATAAAGATTTATTAACGTCTCCATTTTTTGTTTAGCTGTGCTACTCGTCTTTTTTGCTTAATATAGCGATAACGATGTTCTTAGCTTATATCCGTAATTCGCCTTAAATAGTGATGTCCCTATTCCTTTTTATGGTGTTGCATTATATGCAAATTATATAACTGGTAATAACAATACCCAATTATTTTATACGTAATTAATATAATGCCTTAGATACTACTCTAGTGTCTAGTTTAGTCTTTCCATTTATCCATCCATCTACGGATAATACGCTGTGGATATTACTACGCAAACCCCTTATTCTGCCAGAAACACTTCCTAAAATATTGCTATAAATCTTAGATCTCTATCTAATATAATCTTGTCTGGTACTCCATATCTTATAAATACTTCTTTTATATAGATTCTAGCGACATCCTCTACTAATATCTCTTTAGTGCATACTATGAAGTATCCCTACTTTATTAGCTTATCCACTATTACTAAAATCGCGTTATAATCTTGTCCTGTAATAGGATCTCTTAACTTTAGTAACTTAATAATAAAGTCCTATAATATAACCTCCTATGGTCTTCCTGGTATCTTAACAGGTTATAGCCCTCTATATAGCTTATACCTTGTTAGTTTGTTCCTTTGGCAATCTAAATATTTCTTTATAACTTATCTTGCTAGTCCCCAGATTTCTTAAATAATATACTCCTCTTAAAGTCTTAACACTAAGCCTGTAGCTCTATTGTGTTCTTATATTATTCCCTTATGGAACTCTTTAACAAATTCTTCTATAATAGACTTAGGCATATACGTTGCTTCTCTATTTTTGTATTACTCTAAGTCTAGATCCTCTACCTATGCTTCTTAGATTTTCTGTGTCCAATTACTCTCTAGTAACTTATAGATCTGACTTTCCTTGGTTACTATAATCTTTGGATAATTATACTTAATCAATCCGTCTTAATCTTTTCGCAATAAAGCTCCTAATAGCTTTTTATTACTTTATAGTTTAGCCTTCCTGCTTAGAGCATCTGCTCGTGTATTGTCTGTACCCTTAGTATACTAAATTTTGAAATGGTATTCTATAAGCATTTCCACCCATCTAACCTATCTTCGGTTGAGTTCCTTTGTTGTTAGGAATCCTATAAGGTTCTTATAGTCTGTTTTTACCATAAATGGTTTTTCTATACTTTGTAAGAATACTCTTTATTTCTTAAGTGCTGTAACTATACCTAACAACTCCTTGTTGTAGATATCATAGTTTAACTCTAGTGGTGTTATCTTTTAACTATAGTATGCTACTGGGTGCCATCCATTTTAATATTTCTATAGGAAGTACGCTCCTAGTGTAAAGTCTAATATATCTGTTTCTATAACCGTCTCTAGACCTGGTTAATAGATCTTAAGAACTGGCTCTTAGGTAAATAACTCTTTAACTTTCTTAAACAGTTCTTATTGCTTCTTTCCCTATATCTACGGTTCTTCTTTTTTTGTTAATTATATAAACGGCTTAATGTTCTATAACTATTGCGCTATAAACCTTCTATAGTAATTGCAAAACCCTAGAAACGATCTCAACTATATAACATTCTCTGGTTTTTACTAATTTACTATAGCCTTGATCTTCTTTAGATCTATACTAAGTTAGCCTAGTTTAATAATAAATCTAACAAAATTGGTCTTCCTAGTAAAGAACTCGCATTTCTTAATCGCTATTGGCATCTTTTTTTCTTACAGTCTCTTTAAGACCCACTTAACGTGTTCTTTATGTTCTTCCTCGCTTTCTAAGTAGATAATAATATTGTTAAGGTATACTATAACAAATTCATCTAGGTGTTCTCCTAATACGCTATTAATTCGCTTCTGGAATGTTGCTAGTGCGTTTATAAGCCTGAATTGCATAACTAATGGCTTGTATAGTCCTTCCTTTGACCTAAAGGCTACCTTCTATTTATCGCCTTCCTTAATTCTGATCTAGTGGTACGCCTATCTCAGATCTATCTTTGTAAAGATCTTTGCGTTGCCTATTCTGTCTTGGATTTTGCTAATTAAGGGTAAAGGATACCTATCCTTCCTAGTAATACTGTTTAACTGTCTATAGTCTATACATATCCTAAGTTTCCCGTTTTTCTTTAGAATGAACAGTACTGGATATCCTGTCAATAACTATGACGGTCTAATATATCCCTTCCGTAAGTTTTCCTAGATAAACTCCTTAAGCGCTACTAACTCTGTTTTAGTAAGCTTATAAATTGGAAAGAACTTTAAACTCGTTCCCTTTTCTAATTCTATCTTATGGTCCCAAGCTGTATGCTTTAATAGCTGTTCGCTTTCTAGTAACCATAACTTTTTACTATACTTGTGGTATCTCTTTGGTATATAACTTAAGCCTCGCTTAGTCTCTTCACATATTGCTCTAACTTAGTACTATACCAACTTGGTTTACTGTCGCACTTTATACTATTGTGTATCCTTAATATTAACTTAACCTATAACCTAATTAATCTTTGGATTGTACTCCTGTAACCAAGGTATTCCTAGTATCGCCTCGTCCTATCCTAATAGTAGAATATTAAAAGACATTCTAACTGGTCTCCCTTTAATAGTTATCTAAATAGGTCCTATTTTAAAATTAATAACGCCTCCTCTATAGGCTATCTAATCTCCTAAAATTGTTATAAGTGGATATGGGTATTCCTTCTGTCTATATAGTAACCCTATCCTTTCCACTACCTTTGGTAATATGTGGTTCCTTATTGCTCTACTATCTACCAATACTTCGAACTGCTAATCTTGCTACTTAGCTCTTAAATTTAGGTATTATTCTTAAATTCCTTTAAGGGTCTAAGGCTTTAATACTAGTTCCCTCTAGTCCTATGCGCCTCTCCTTTTCCCAACTATTGGCTGCTTAATTCTGCCTGTACTTAATCCAACTTTGGCCAATACTTAGTTTATTTCTTTTCCTCTATATACCATAGATAAGTGTTCTCTGGGTACTTCCACTACTATTATCTATCTAGGCATTCTTCCGTAAGGAATCTTCCTGGTTAAAGTATTAAGTCCCTTTAACCTTATACTTCTACTAGGTACCAACTATATATATACTTAGCATTCCTAAACCGCTTTTCCTCTAGTGCCTAATATATCCTTACTGGGTACTTCCGGTTCCTGTCTTTGGGTGCTCTATGCATGTTATATATATTATCCATACAAGCTATCCACAATAGTGTATAATACGCTGTATGTTTTAGGTTAACTCTTAGTTTATCTTTATCCTTAAGTTTAAACCTATACCTAGTTAACCTAACCACTGGTATCTCTGCTGTGGGTACTAAGATTTGTCGCTTACTTCTCTAGTCCCTAGATCCCTCTTCTAGGTTCTTTAACATTATAATTAATACTCCTTTAATATGACTCATACGTTTTTCTGTAATGGGTTAGTCTTAGACAACTTTTTTGTTCAGCTATATATAAAAATCTTCCTATTTATCGTTGTGTTGTTGCCTATACCACTTTCTATATAACTGGTTTAGTGTGTATGGTCTATCCATTAGAAAATACCTTGTCATCGCTATATTATAATATCTTTTAGTATGTCTTTCTTCAAACCTAGTTAGAATATCTAGATCCTCTTCTTATTCCAATTTATCTAACCACTTTGCCCTAGGTGTCCCTGCACTTGGCCTATTAGTAATTCTTTGTATAGGTGCTCTGTCCCTTATATAACCTAGCATAGCTAATCTCTAGTCTAGCTTTTGCTCTTGCTATGTAATAATTCTTATTCTAAACTTATCTATAGTTTTTTGTTTTTTACGTCTTGCAGCTAGATCCTTGTAGTTATCTTACTTTTTAATCCTGGTATCAGCTTTTTAATCTTTAGGCTAAATACTGTGTTTACCTAGAATTACTAACGTTCTTATTTATTCCCCGAACTTATAGTTCTTAAACTTGCGTCCTATACTCGTTTGTTTGTTACTAAACTAAGTTACTACCCTTTCCTATTAGTTTTCGTCCGTTGTGGGTTCTTAGGTGTGTCTTATCTTACTTTAAAAATCTTAAGCTTCTTTTATTTCTTCTTAAGAATCTTAAGCCTGTGGCCTTTTACTTTTATTAAGTAATAAGCTAGCACTAGCAGTTGTCTGCTTACTTAGTTTCTTCTAAACGTTGCTCCTATTATCTTGTAAAGCGATGGAAATTATATCCAATGGTATCGCTATACCCGTTACTAAACCTTATTCGGTAATGGTCTTAGTCTCTACTTCTATTGCGTTATTAAGGTTTAAGTGCTCCTAGTTAGCCTCCTTTTTGTCCTTATTGCTGTTAATTAATAAGTACTCTAACTCTATTATCATTACTACTAATCTTCGTCCGTATATTGCTGTAACATTTTAATCTAGCTTGTAGAGTTAATTTTATTCTTTGTCTAACTCTCTAGTTTCTTAGAGTCCTTTTAACTCTAGCTCTTATAGCTAATAGCTTGCGCCATACTTAGCGTCCTTATAAATTTAGCATGCGTTGTTATAACAATACGCAAAACTGTTAATTAAACATTCTTTTGTTTCTCGCAGTGCACTATTGTCCCTTTATATATATGCGCTATCTGCTAGTCTAGTTCCCTTTACCGCGTGGTTACTCTAACCACCTCTATAGTCTCTAGCGAAATAACCCTATTTTTTATAATTTATATAAGCTCTATCTTTAAACCATCTTTCTTGCTATAGAGTCTGCCTAAACGTCTTCTATTACTAAGATCCCTGGTTTGGCCTCTGCTCCTTAGTCCTTTAATTACTTAATCCTTAACCTCTGGGTTTCTATAGTTTCTTTTCCCATCTTTGGGTTTCTTTGGTACCGCTTAGGTCCATTGGCTCTGCGCCATTCTATAGTTTTTAACTCTATGTCTGTTATTGCGTACTTTGCGCCTTATATAACTGTGGAACTCTATCTTGCCCTCTCTTAGCTTATTCCCTTTAGTAAATCCTATTATTAATCTTTATTAACTGATTTATTAACTCCCTTAGAGTATCCATATCTTCCATTAGGATAATTGCGTCCTAGACTTTAGCCTTAAGTCCCTGTTTATACTGTGCTATAAGCGCCCTATTATTCCACTTAACCTATATAGCTAGTGTTTAAAACTGTGTTGTATACTTAATTACTAAAGTGCGTTGTACTAAGTTCTAAAGCTTTTATTTTACTGTGGTTATAGCTTCTAGGTCTCCAAATATTTGCGTTAGTTGCTCTATAAACCCATTCTAACTAGCAAATATATACCGTACATCTTGGTTAGTAGTTGTTATGCCATTAGCCTATATTTCCGTAAGATACGGCTTAAACTATTTAAGTGCCCTCCCTATTAGGAACAATCCTGTATAGGCTACTTAATCTAATAATATTACTAACTTTACTCCTTCCTGTACTACCTTAAAGTGCATCTGCGTAAGAAATCCTTTAAGCTTTAACTTCTCTCCTGTAAACCGTTTAATTAAAGGTAACTTAATCTTTACTGCTCTAATTCTATTAATGCGTTCTTTAAGTATCCTATTATTGTTTTATAAGTGATTAACTATTTCCTATAACTAACCTTGCGTAACCACTTAAGAATCTCCCTTATCTATACTGGTATTACCTGGGCCTAAGGTTGTGGCTCCTATTAACGCCGTTATAACTGGTACTACTCTTGGTGGCATGTTATTCAATCTCTTTGTTCAATACCGTAACCTTGGTAGTAAATGTGTAACGGAACCTTATAGTAGAAACTACAGTGGGTTCTGTTAATAGGCTAGGTATATAGGTATAACAAGTTAACAACGTAATAATAACTAGTAGAGTGGTTGCCTAATAGATTAACTCTAATTGTATTCTAAGATTTACTACAAGAAGAGAACTATCTACGGTAGGGACTAAGGTCCTTTAAATACACAACCATACTCCTAAGAAATCCTCCCTTGTACGTGAGGTATGTGTTATACGTATTATACGTGGCGTACACTACGTACTCCTTATACACTATGTACAACGTTATGTGACTCGCTTACCACTCCTTATTACATGGTTCCACTGGATCCATCCTAGACCGTGCCTATATCAACCAACTAGCTTCCACCAACTCTTCTCCAAGTAGTCGTAACATTATACTTAAAGCGTCCGTAACAATAGCAAGTCCCTTGTCTTAATAACCCTTATTTTATTTAGAGTGCACTAAAGCAAACATTTAATCGTCCTATAATGTTCGCTCTATTTCTAACGCTAAGTATATACGTCCTATAACTCTTAATAGTCTTCAAGTTCCCTAAGTAACTTATTATAGAGTTTTATGTTTAATCTACTACTGCAAAGCTTAAGTCTAAGTTGGCCACCATATGCGCTAAACTCTACCATTCTGCTAAAGAAACCGCTTGGGCCCTTAAGGCTTAACGTTACTCCTTTAAGTCTTAGTAGGTTGCGTTCGCTTAGTTAACCCATCTTAAAAAGGTTTACAAGAAGGGTTATTCCTAGGAGTAGAAACTAGTTTAGTAGGGTCTTAATAAGCTAGGTAACAAAAGAACTAACTCTCCTTCTATAAAGGAAATAACTCTAAGTAGCTTAGCAATTGCTCCTCTTAGGTCCCCCTTAGGTAACTCGTTCTTTGGCGATTCTTCTTTATTAATATTGCCTAACCTACTTTCTTCTAATACTCCTGTACCTTTCCTATAGCGTTTTTTAGGTTGCTTAGTAGTTCCTAAATAGTCTTACTATAGCCTATCCACTTTACTTTGTACTATATTTTGTTATCCACATCCTTATAACTAATAATCTTTAAAACTTACTATTTGTCTTCCTCTTATCCTCTATATATATCTACCTTATAGACTAGTGGCTTAATATTCCCGTATACTAGTTCTAGCATTGCGATATATTATATAGGGTAGATTTTTATTTTGGCTAGTAGGTTTAACTTATATATAACCAATAAAATCTTTTACTTAACTTTAAAAGGTCCTAGTCTAACGTAGTCCAACTTCTTACTTGGTCGTTAACTCTTAAAATTTTTATATAGTAGCTATATTTTATCCCCCTCCTTAAGATCTGGTCCCTTAGATCTCTTAGCATTATAGTACCTTTTTATTTATTCTTATACTAGTTTAGCTATTTCTTTAAGGTCTACATAAAGATTCATTAACGTCTCTATTCTTTATTTAGCTGTACTACTTGTCCTTTTTGCTTAACGTGGTAATAACAATGTTCTTAGCTTATATCCGTAATTCGCCTTAAATAGTAATGTCCCCATTTCTTCTTATAGTGTTATATTATATGCAAACTATGCAACTAGTAATAACAATACCCAATTGTTCTATACGTAATTAATATAATGCCTTAGATACTGCTCTAGTGTCTAGTTTAGTCTTTCCATTTATCTATCCGTCTGCGGATAATATGCTGTAGATATTACTACGTAAACTCCTTGTTCTGCCAGAAATACTTCCTAAAATACTATTATAAATCTTAGATCTCTGTCTAATATAATCTTATTTAGTGCTCCGTGTCTTGTAAATACTTTCTTTATATAGATTCTAGCAACATCTTCTACTAATATCTCTTTAGTATATGCTATAAAGTATCCCTACTTTATTAGCTTATCTACTATTACTAAAATCGCGTTATAATCTTGTCCTATAATAGGATCTCTTAACTTTAGTAACTTAATAATAAAGTCCTATAATATAACCTCCTATGGTCTTCCTAGTGTCTTAATAGGTTATAGCCCTCTATATAGCTTATACCTCGTTGGTTTATTTCTTTAGCAATCTGGATATTTCTTTATAACTTATCTTGCTAGTCCCCAGATTCCTTAAATAATATACTCTTTTTAAAGTCTTAACACTAAGCCTATAGCTCCGTTGTATCCTTATGTTATTCCCTTATAGAATTCCTTAATAAATTCTTCTGTAATAGACTTAGGCACATACGTTACTTCTCTATTTTTGTATTGCTTTAAGTCTAGATCCTCTACCTATGCTTTTTAGATCTTCTATATCTAATTACTCTCTAGTAATTTATAGATCTGACTTTCCTTAGTTGCTATAATCTTTAGATAATTGTACCTAATTAATCTGTCTTAATTCTTTCGTAATAAAGCTCCTAATAGCCTTTCTACTTAGAGCGTCTGCTCGTGCATTGTCTGTACCCTTAGTATGCTGAATTTCGAAATGGTATTCTATAAGCATTTCCGCCCATCTAACCTGTTTTTAGTTGAGTTCCTTTATTATTAGGAATCCTATAAGGTTCTTATAGTCTGTCTTAACTATAAATAGTTTTTCTATGCCTTATAAGAATGCTCTCTATTTTTTAAGTGCTGTAACTATACCTAACAACTCCTTATTATAGATGTTATAGTTTAACTCTAGTGGTGTCATCTTTTAACTATAGTATGCCACTAGGTGCTATCCGTCTTAATATTTCTACATAAAGTATGCCCCTAGTGTAAAGTCTAATGCATCTATTTCTATAACCGTCTCTAGACCTGGTTAATAGATCTTAAGAACTGGCTCCTGGGTAAATAATCCCTTAACTCTCTTAAATAGTTCTTATTACTCCTTTTCCTATACCTATAGTTCTTCTTTCTTTGTTAATTGTGTAAATGGCTTAATGTCCTTTAACTATTGCGCTATGAACCTCCTATAGTAATTATAAAACCCTAGGAACAATCTTAACTATATAACGTTCTCTAGTTCCTACTAATTTACTATAGCCTTGATCTTCTTTAGATCTATGCTAAGTTAGCCTAGTTTAATAATAAATCTAACAAAATCGGTCTTTCTAGTGAAGAACTTATATTTCTTAATTGCTACTAGCATCTGTTCTTCTTATAGTCTCTTTAAGACCTATTTAATGTATTCTCTATGTTCTTCCTTACTTTTTAAGTAGATAATAATGTCGTTAAGGTATACTATAATAAATTCATCTAGGTGTTCTTCTAATATACTATTAATTTGCTTCTAGAACGTTGCTAGTGCGTTTATAAGCCTAAATTGTATAACTAATAGCTTATATAGTCCTTCCTTTGACCTAAAGGCTGCCTTCTATTTATCGCCTTTCTTAATTCTAATTTAATGGTACGCCTACCTTAGATCTATCTTTATAAAGATCTTTACGTTGCTAATCCTGTCTTAGATTTCGCTAATTAAGGGTAAAGGATATCTATCCTTTTTGGTAATACTGTTTAACTGCCTATAGTCTATACACATCCTAAGTTTTCCGTTTTTCTTTAGGATGAATAGTACTGGATATCCTACTAATAACTGTAATAGTCTAATATATCCCTTGCATAAGTTCTCCTAGATAAACTCCTTAAGTGCTACTAACTCTATTTTAGTAAGCTTATAGATTAGAAAGAACTTTAGACTTATTTCCTCTTCTAATTCTATCTTATGGTCCCAAGCTATATATTCTAACAGCTTTTTACTTTCTAGTAACCATAACTTTTTACTATACTTGTGGTATTTCTTTAGTATATAACTTAAGCCTTACTTAGTCTCTTTATATATCGCTCTGACTTAGTACTATACCAACTTGGTTTGCTGTCGCACTTTACGCTATTAAGTATCCTTAATATTAACCTAACCTGTAACCTAATCGATCTTTAGATTGTACTCCTATAACTAAGGTATTCTTAGTATCGCCTTATCCTATCCTAATAGTAGGATATTAAAAGATATTCTAACTGGTCTCCCTTTAATAGTTAACTAAATAGGTCCTGTTTTGAAATTAATAATGCCTCCTCTATAGGCTATCTAATCTCCTAAAATTGTTATAAGTGGGTATAGGTGTTCCTTTTATCTGTATAATAACCCCATCCTTTCTACTACCTTTGGTGATATGTGGTTTCTAGTTACTTTACTATTTACTAACGCTTTAAACTACTGATCTTACCACTTAACTTGTAAATTTAGGAGTTATTCTTAAATTCCTTTAAGGGTCTAAGGCTCTAATACTAGTTCCCTCTAGTCCTATACGCCTCCCCTTTTCCTAACTGTTGGCTGCTAGATCCTACCTATACTTAGTCTAACTTAGGCTAATACTTAGTTTGTTTCTTTTCCTCTATATACTATAGATAAGTGTTCTCTAGGCACTTCTACTACTATTATCCATCTAGGTATTCTTCTATAAGGAATCTTCCTAGTTAAAGTATTAAGTCTCCTTAACCTTGTACTTCTACTAGGTGCTAACTATGTATATACTTAGCATTCCTAAACCGCTTTTCCTTTGGTGCCTAATATATCCTTACTAGGTACTTCCGGTTCTTGTCTTTAGGTGCTCTATATATATTATATATATTATCCATACAAGCTATCCATGATAGTGTATAATGCGCTATATGTTTTAGGTTAACTCTTGGTTTGTTTTTATTCTTAAGTTTAAACCTATACCTAGTTAACCTAATCACTAGTATTTCCGCTGTGGGTATTAAGATTTGTTACTTACTTTTCTAGTCCTTAGATCCTTCTTCTAGGTTCCTTAACATTATAATTAATACTCCTTTAATGTGACTTATGCGTTTTTTAGTAATGGGTTAGTTTTAGACAACTTTTTTATCTAGTTATATATAAAAGTCTTCCTATTTGTTGCTGTGTCATTGCCTATACTACTTTCTATATAACTGGTTTAGTGTATATAGTCTATCCGTTAGAAAGTACCTTGTTATCACTACATTGTGATATCCTTTAGTATGTCTTTCTTTAAACCTAGTTGGAATATCTAGATCCTCTTCTTATTCTAGTTTATCTAACTACTTTGCCCTAAGTGTCCCTGTACTTAGCCTATTGGTAACTCTTTATATAGGTGCTCTGTCCCTTATATAACCTAGTATAGCTAATCTCTTATCTAGCCTTTGCTCTTGCTATGTAATAATTCTTATCCTAAACTTATCTATAGTTTCTTATTTTCTGTGTCTTATAGCTAGATCTTTATAGTCGTCTTACTTTTTAATCCTGGTATTAACTGTTTAATCTTTAGGCTAAATACTACGTTTACCTAGAATTGCTAACGTTCTTATTTGTTCTCTAAACTTGTAGTTCTTAAACTTGCATCCTATACTTATTCGTTTGTTGCTAAACTAAGTTACTACCCTTTCCCATTAGTTTTTGTCCGTTATAGGTCCTTAGGTATGTCTTATCTTATCTTAAGAATCTTAAGCTTCTCTTATCTCTGCTTAAGAATCTTAAGCCTGTGGCCTTTTGCCTTTATTAAGTAATAAGCTAGCACTAGTAGTTATCTGCTTACTTAGTTTCTTCTAAACATTGCTCCTATCGTCTTATAAAGTAATAGAAATTGTATCTAATAGTGTTGCAATACCTGTTATTAAACCTTATTCTATAATAGTCTCAGTCTTTACTTCTATTTTAACTTCTTTAAGGTTTGTATGCTCCTAGTAAGCTGCCTTTATTGCCTTATTATTGGTAAATACTTCGCCTTTATTAAATTTATTATCTTTAATGTCCAATCTATAAGCTAGTTTGTTAGTTTCTTTAAACTTAGATAATAATAGCTCCTATAGCTAATAGCTTGCGCCATACTTAGCGTCCTTATAAATTTAGTATGCATTATTATAACAATACGCAAAACTGTTAATTGAACACTCTTTTGTTCCTTATAGTGCACTATTATCTCTATATATATATATGCCGTCTGCTAGCCTAGTTCCCTTTACCATATAGTTACTCTAACCACCTCTATAGTCTTTAGCGAAATAACCTTATTTTCTGCAATTTATATAAGCCCTATCTTTAAACCATTTTTCTTGCTGTGGAGTTCGCCTAAATGTTTTCTGCTACTAAGATCCCTAGTTTAGCCTCTACTCCTAGGTCCTTTAATTACTTAATTCTTAACCTCTAGGTTTTTATAGTTTCTTTTCCCACCTTTAGGTTTCTTTAGTACCGCTTAGGTCTATTAGCTCTGCGCTATTCTATAGTTTTTAACTCTATATCTATTATTGCGTACTCTATGCCTTATATAACTATGGAACTCTATCTTGCCCTCTCTTAACTTGTTCCCTTTAGTAGATCCTATTATTAATCTTTATTAACTAATCTATTAACTCTCTTAGAGTATCCGCATCTTCTATTAGGATAATTGCGTCCTGGACTTTAGCCTTAAGTCCTTATTTATACTGTGCTATAAGCGCCCTGTTATTCCACTTAACCTATATAGCTAGTGTTTAAAACTGTGTTATATACTTAATTACTAAAGTGCGTTGTACTAAGTTCTAAAGCTTTTGTTCTACTGTGGTTATGGCCTCTAGGTCTCTAAATATCTGTATTAGTTATTCCGCGAACCTATTCTAACTAGCAAATATATACCGTACGTCTTAGTTAGTAGTTGTTATACTATTGGCCTATATTTCCGTAAGATACGGCTTAAACCACTTAAGTGCCCTCCCTGTTAGAAACAATCCTATATAGGCTACTTAATCTAACAATATTGCTAACTTCGCTCCTTCCTGTATTACCTTAAAATGCATCTATATAAGAAATCCCTTAAGCTTTAACTTCTCTCCTAAGAACCGTTTAATTAAAGGTAGCTTAACTTTCGCTACTCTAATTCCATTAATGCGTTTTTTAAGTATCCTACTATTGTCTTATAAGTGATTAACTATTTCCTGTAACTAACCTTGCGTAACTACTTAAGAATCCCTATCGTCTATACTGGTATCACCTAGCCCTAAGGTTGTGGCTGCTGTTAACACTGTCGTGACTAGTGCTTTAGGTGGCATATTATTTAATCTTATTTAATACTATAACCTTGGTAGTAAATGTATAATAGAACCTTGTAGTAGGAACTACGGTAGATCCTATTATTAGGCTAGGTATATAGGTAAGAATAAAATAACAACGTAATAATAACTAGTGGAGTAGTTGCCTAATAGATTAACTCTAATTGTATTCTAAGATTCACTATAAGGAGAGAACTATCTATAGTAGGGACTGAGGTCCTTTAAATATATAACTATACTTCTAAGAAATCCTCTCTTGTATATAAGGTACGTGTTATACGTGTTATACGTGGACATACACTGCGTATACTCTATATACTGCGTATAACATTATGTAACTCGCTTACCATTCCTCATTACATGGTTCCACCGGATCTATCCTGGACCGTGCCTATATCAACCAACTAGCTTCCTGCGACTCTTTCCCAAGTAGTCATAACATCGTACTTAAAGCGTCCGTAACAGTCGCGGCCGTTAGATTTGGGTGGTGGGTTTAGGTGGTAGGTTAGTAGATTAAGGTTAAGTTTTGTTACTTGTTTTAAGGCCTTAAGGCATTATTTAGTATACTCTTTAAGGATTTACTAATTATATACTAATTTCCTATTAAGGCCTAGTATAGTTAATTAAGTTTCTATACTATCTAAAGGTATTTAAAGAAGGTGTAGAACTAAGGACCTATAAAAGGCTTAGTAAGGCCGTTAGCCGCTATATTAATTAAAGTAATATATATAAGGTTAATCCTATTACTATTTATCTTATCTCTTATATAGTAAAACTAGATATTAATATGCTTAATTTAATTATACTAAACTAGATTTTTAGCCAACGCTTTTATAGCTTAGTTATTAGTTTTAATTAAAACCTTAGTAAACTGTTCGCTCTAGTCTAGTATACCTAGTTTAGTAAGTAAAAGTTAAAGCTATATAGCCTCTTTTACAGTTGTTAGAGCTATATACTTTAATTAATATATTAATAGTAAAACGGTATCTTATAGCTTTAATTTCTATAAAATTAGTCCTCCGTTTAATATAAATATAAAGCCTAATATAGAGCGTCTTATAGTTTTATTTTGTCCCTAGTCGGCGTTACTAAAGCTAATTAGTATAAGGTCTAGGTTCTTATCGCCTCTATAGGTAATTTCTCTATTAAGTAAGCCAGCTAGGTATTAAAGGATAAGTCTTACGGCCGTTATATAGGTAGAGGTAGGATTATAGGCAAAACGGCTTACTATTAATACTGTAAAGGCAATATCTAGCCTTATTTCTATTATAGGAAATATAACTAAACTAATTATACTTTAGTATCTTCTAATATTATCCCTACTAGTAGTTTCTTAATTAGCTATAAGCTTAATTAAGTGTTTTATAGATACTGGTAAGATATTAGCCTTTTATAATCTAAAATATTTAAGAGCTTTAATAAGGTAGGCTTGCTATAAAAGTATAATCTTCTTCTTTATTTAATCTCTTATAACTATTATACCTGTGACGGTACTGGAGCGCGTCACCTGCCATATTTAACTAATCAGGATTTTCCATACCCGGTATACAAAATCGCTATTGGCTCGCTTACCACTAGCGCCTTAGCGGCCCTCGCGATATATCTACCTACTGCCCCTAAACGATTCTTCTTCTTCTTCTTCTCCTTAGCTTAGTATTCTTATATAGTAGCAATCTACAAGCTTTGGTTTAGAAGCATTTATACAAGCCTATTACATTATACTAAGCTCTCCCTATATTACCTGGGAAGGCCTTAATAATATCCTACCCTAAAAGAAGACCTTTGTCTGCAACAACGCGTTAACGCGTGATACTTAGATATTAAAAAACTCACACTACTACGCCTAAGAAGGCCCTAATAATATCCCACTTTATGGGCTAGACTGTACTTAACCTACACCCCTAAAAGAACCCCGGAATTAAAACCAAATTATATAATTCCAACGAACTTTAGGAAGCCAACAATGGCACCTAAAGTAAGCTTATCTAAAAGACCTACCTCTACCCAAGAGGAATATAAGATCCAGTTAGGATTAGAAATTAAAGACAATAACAACGTTACAGGTATACACGAGCAGATTCGTGCCCTTGCTACCAATTAGAAGGTTAATTGTCTTTAAGCCTAAAGCATATAAGAGACTCTAAAGGAGATCCTAGAAAGCCTTACTACCTTATAAAACAGCCCAGCCTCCCCTTTATAAAGCCTTAGTCAACCTATTCACTTAACTAAATATAATACACTAGAGAGTACGGATACAATAACAAAGTAATTAAAGTCCATTAAGCTCCCTAACCTCCTACTATTATTAGACGGTATAGACCCGACCTTTAAGAACTAGAGAATTTAGGTATAAGGAAAGCTTTATATTAACTATAACTATTTCCCCTCTAAAGAAGCTAAAATGCTCTACCTCTTTAGTTAAACCATTGGGGACGCCTAGTAATACCTTTAGGCCAAGTTTAAGGACGAGTTACCTATTTGGTTTATATCTATTAATAAGATAATATAGTATCTAGCTACTATCTATATTAATCCAAATAAAGTACGGGATGCCTATTATAACTATAATCGCCTAATAATAAAATCAAACTAATCCTTTACCAAGTTTTAGACTTAATTCTTATACCTAGCAGGTAAAGGCCAGGTTCCCCCTAAGAACTATTATTTGGACCTATATAATAAGTTAATGGTCCGACTATAAGAGAAGATCGCGGTAGCCTTGGACGACCTACTAACCTACTAAAAACTTGCAGCCTAATATTCGTTACTAGATTTAGAACTAAGACGAATTAATACTTATTCTAATTAACTAAAGCGGCCCTATAGCAACTGTAACCTATCTGCTATACTAATAGGAGCTAGCGTTGGAAGACAAACCACGACCGCCCTTATACTAAAAGTAGTTATAACTGCCTACCCGCGAACCTTACCCAACCCGCTACGTACTATACTTTTAACTAATACTTATTGCAACACCCTAATTAACCCTACTACGGTCACGTGCTTTAATTGCGGAAAGGATAATTACTTTACTATATCCTACCCAGAGCCAAAGGATATGGGTAATATTAAGGAGATGGAGGAAAAAGAAATGTTTAATGAGTTGGGAAAAGAAGAACCCTAAGAAAAGACTCCCCCCTAGGGTATCCTATTAATCTTAAAGAGATTAATCTAAGTTAGCTAATAAGTAGAAAACACTTTATAGTTTTATATATAGTATCTTAAAATGGATATAGAGTTAATATAACTGCCCTTATTAACACTAGAGTAAATGGCTTTACCTTTATAAATACTGCTTATGCGAATAATATTGCTAAGTTCTTAAATATAAATGCTACCCAACTAGAGAAGCCTGTTTAAGTAAAAGGCTATAACGGTTAAGCCAGTATACCGGTTACCCACGTTTTAAAGCTATATATTGCTATTAATAGACGATGCTAGTTTAGTATCCCCTTTTACATCCTAGACCTAGGGTTACATGATATAATTCTTAGCCGAAAATAGATGTCCTACTTTAATATTTAGCTGAACGTTTAATAAAAACAGTTTATCTGGCCAGAGAATAGACCAAAGTTACCCTCCTTTATTAGGGAAATCCGCACTAACTATAAGACGTTAGCTGTAAAGGCTGATTCTACCTACTAGCAGGATATTAGGAACCGCAACCTAGCCTTTACCTAAGAAGATGTCTGCTGTAAAGCTGGCAGGAACTCTATACTAATAAAAATACTCCCCCAAAGGACTACAGTTAAAGAGGACTCTACTTATAGAAGTAGAACGGATACTAATATAGACAACTTCTAAATTGCGGAGATCTGGCTAATAGGGAAGAGGGCGCACTAATAGGATATAAAGGATAACCTTTAGAAGATATAATAAGAGCTAAGAGGAGTAAGGACAACGCCAATACCCTAGAAGCCCCCAAGGCTACGGATAACCCTACTATTACATAACACCCCTATAGTAGACATTGCGGTAATTAGTGCTATAGGTTTCCACTTTAATATATATTAGAAGGATAACGAAGTCTTTACTACTAGTTTATATAAAATTAACCGGATTATTGCCAAGAGGGAAGAAGGGCCAGTAGAGGAAACTAATAAGGAACTAGTTAAGCGCCTCCTCCCCACTTACCTCTTAAACTATAGAGACGTGTTCTTAAAAGCAGCTTTAGATATACTGCCCCCCCACTAAACCTATAATTATAAGATTTAGTTAGAGACTAATAACTCCCTAGGCTATAGCCCCCTTTACTAGCAAACTATAGAGGAACTAAAGGCAATAAAGTAGTACCTAATTAACAACCTCTATAAAGGGTTTATTAAGCTAAGCTAGGCTCCCTTTACTTCCCCTATTTTATTTATAAAGAAACCTAATAAAAGCCTTTATTTCTATATTAACTATCGGAAGCTAAACGCTATTACTTAAAAGGATCAGTACCCTCTCCCTTTAATTAATAAAACCCTTATACGTCTAAGCTGGGCCAAAATCTTTACTAAGCTTAATGTCCACTAAGCTTTTTACTAAATTAGGATGGACCCTACATTAGAAAACCTAATAATGTTCCGCACCCGTTACGGGTTTTATAAATATAAAGTCCTTCCTTTTAGACTAACAAATGGGCCAGCCACTTATTAACGGTATATAAATAATATTCTTTTTAATTACCTTAACGAATTCTATATGGTATACCTGGATAATATTCTTATATACTCGGACAACGAACTTAAGCACCAAGTTTATGTTAAGAAGGTCCTAGAGAGACTACGGAATACAGGCCTATAAATTAATATTAAAAAATGCAAATTTGGAGTAAAACGCATAAAGTACCTTAGGTTTATTATTAGTATGGAAGGAATTAAAGTTAACCTAGAGAAGGTTAAGGTAATTCGTAACAGAAACCCCCTTATACTGTAAAAGAAATCTAGTTCTTTCTTAGCTTTTATAATTTCTACTATTAGTTTATCCATGACTACGGAGTTATAGCTAAGCCTCTTATATAACTAACTAAGAACGACACGTCTTTTATCTTCAACGATAACTGTATAAAAGCCTTTAAGGAGTTAAAGGACTAACTTATCTCCTCCCTAATCCTTTATTACTACGACCTAGACCTTAAATTAATGCTAGAAACGGATGCCTCTAACGGGGTAGTAGCGGGAGTCCTTTTATAGCTATACCTAGACAGCAAATAGTACCCTATTACGTTCTTCTTAAAAATAATAGCCCTAGCTAAGTGCAACTACGAAGTGCACGATAAGGAAATGTTGGCTATTATATAATTATTATCCTAGTGGCGCGTAAAGCTTAGAAGTATAGACTCTCAGATTAAGGTTTATACCAATTATAAAGCCCTTAAATATTTTATAATAATAAAACAACTTATCAGTTAATAGGCCTAGTAGGCTAAAATACTCTCCCAATTCTTCTTTACAATTATATACCGCCCTGGTAGGTAAAATGCTAAAGCTAACACCTTAACCCTGAGAGAACAGGACGTGGGGTCATAAGATAAGCTAAAGGCTTAGTACCGGATACGCGCCCTCCTCTATACTAAATAGCTCAACCCGCGTATCCTTAAGGAACTAAGCTCTAAATAGAATAAGGTAGCACCTATAGAAGGAGAGACCCTAGATAAACTAATAGGACTAATTAATTGCATCCTAATTATAAACCGCACAGCTGAATCCCTAAAAGCCCTCTATAATTAAGCTATAGGGGGTAACCCTAATTTAAAAATAGAAGACGGACTACTCCTATACTAAGAACGGCTTATAGTTCTAGATATTAATAACCTATAAATAAAGCTAATCCGTAAAGCCTACTATTAAGTCTCTACAGCGCACCCTAGTTAAGATAAGACCTACTAACTACTATCGCCTTGTTACCATTAGCGAGGACTCCTGTCCGATATAGAACGATTTATTAGAAATTATTATGCTTATAAACGCGTAAATACCCCTAGGGGCCAAACTCCTAGATGGCTATAACCACTACCAGTCCCTAAACGCCCTTAGCAATATATTATAATAGACTTTAAATTATTCCCAAAGGACAAACACGGCTACAATATGGCCTTTATAGTAGTTAACCGACTAAGTAAATAAGCCGTTTCCCTCCCTTACTTTAAGACTACGATTATAAAGGATATGGCCCGCATGTACGTTAACAATATCTACCGGATCTATGGCGCTCCTAAGTTAATTATCTCTAACTATAGACCCTAGTTTATATCGGACTTCTGGAACGAATTCTGCCATATCCTTAGGATTAAGATTAAGCTCTCTACCATATTCTACCCTTAGACCGACGGCTAAACCGAGATTATAAACTAGTACCTTGACTAGCAACTTCGCCCCTTTATTAACTACTACTAAAACAACTGGTTGGAACTACTACCTATAATAGACTACACACAGCTTACGCTCCCTTATAATAGTATAGGAATATTGCTATTTAAGTTACTCTATAAATACAGGCCACGAACATCCTTTAATTAGGATAGACCTACAGGACCTATAACAGCCCGCAAACGCCTTAGCTATAAAGAGGCCTAGATATTTGCCAAGAGAATATATAGGGCCTAGGAGACTACCTAAGTAATTACAAAAAGGGCATAAGAGAAGAAAGAGGTTAACGTAAACCAATACTGCCGTAAGGTAGACTTCTACATAGGAGATAAGGTATAGGTGTTAACGAAGAACTAGAAAACCTAGAGGCCAAGCCATAAGCTAGACCACCAAATGGCTAGCCCCTATAAAATCCCTAAGAAGGTAGGGTATTCTTTTAAGGTTAAGCTACTAGAATTAATAAAGATCCACCCTATTTTCTCTCTAGACTGACTGTGGAAGGCCGCGGACGACCTATTGCCTAGATAGTATAACGACCCCCCGCCGCCAATTCAGATTGCAGATATCACAGAGTAGGCACAAACCGGGATACAATGTACTAAACGAGGTAGTAATTGAGAAGGCTACGTACACGTAACTATGCGTGGTTGATACAAAGACATTGGATAAAGAAGAATCTTTAGGTGCCAGGTCGGGTATAAATAGGGGTTGTAGGGGAACGTGCGTAGGTGTCTTAGGACGAACTCAGGCTTATAGAGGATAAATTATCCTATCCGGTCGGGCGGATAATAATCCTATCCGAGGATAGCCTGGATATTGGATAATATCTAGATAATATCTGGATATCCGCAAAATTTTAACTATAAAACTAAACCTTTACCCCCTATTATACGACGCTATAAATATAGCTAATACTAGTGAAATTCACCCTAAAAACCTTGATAATAATAATTTCTTTAAAGTTAACACACTTTCTGCCCTTTTAAGCGGCGTTAAAACTAAAGCTAATACTGGTTTAATCCTAACTACTTATATAATATAGATCTCAAGACAAGTCTCCTTAATTTATAAACATACTCATACGGCAATAAAGGAAGAAAAGGCTTATATAAAAAAACGCTACTTTTGCAAATACTATCCTCCTTAAGACCCAAAAGGACACTATTCCTCAACCGTTAGATTACAAGGCCATCTTAAAAAACATAATATTAAATAGAATCTAGCAGAGAATTAAGAGCGTATGACAGTAAAAGATTAGGGGGAGAGATCTCTTTTAAAACTATATTAAAAGCTTTTAGTAAGAGGAGAAGTTTAAGGTCTTAAGGGTAAGGTTCTAAAGCGTATAGTACATCAAAATATTATAAAGCAAGCACTTCTAGATCTGATTATTGTACAACAGCTTCCCTTCTTATATATAGAATGGCCAGAGTTTTATACTTTCGTAAAAGTATTAAATTAAGAAGCACCCTCAATTATCCCTATACACCACTTAACAATTATAGCCTAGATTCTTAAACACTTTACTAAAAGTTAAGATATTATATAAAAAGTACTTTAATCTGCAAAAATAAATATTCACCTTACTATGGATATCTAGACCTCTCTAAGTTATTCCCTTCTTCTTGGAATTTGTGCTAGCTTTATTAATATCCAGGATAAATACCGGAACCCCTTAATTGCCCTTCATATAGTATCTAGTCAGAGTGGTATAGATTAATAGGAGGCGCTTTATCTAGTTCTTATTAAGTACAGCATTAAAACAAAGATTGGAGCTCTTATTGGCGATAATACTGGATTAAATAATATTCTCTATTATACAATTAGCTAATGGCTTAGCCTTAAGTATAAAATTAACTAGATTATAATATATCAAAGAATTTGCTATTAGGGGCACGTTATTAATCTTATTATTTAGGCCTTTCTATTTAGTTTAAAAAAGGATAAGAAACTTATAAACTTATATAATAAAGAGAATAAGGAACAGAATAAAGAAGAAGAGGAAGAAGAAGAAGAAGAAGTTATATAATAAGCACTACCGCTAGTTAAAAGAAAGAAAAAAAAGGATAAAGAATTAGAGCCAGCATTAGACAAAAAGCGTAAAAGGGGTAAAAATATTTGAAATATTATAGGGCCAATGGGAAAGCTTTATAACTATATTGTTTATATCCGCAGCTTAGCTAACCATATAATATAGTTTATTAAACGTACTAGTAAAATAGTTCCTCTGGATAATTATATAAGATGGAATAGCTAATTTCTTATGCTATATATAGCTCTAGAGGATAAGGTAAAGGCTAGGCTTTAACTCTACATAGAGCACTATAAGGATAACTTAAAAGATAATATCCTCTTAATAAGCGAATGGATATATCTTTGTACAATTTATAATTTCCTTTAGTCTTTCTATAAAGCAACTCTATTTCTTTAAGGAGATTATATAACACTAGAAAGGGTTCTAGAATTAGTTAATATCCTTAAGGATATAATATAGACCGTATTAGTAAATTATATAATACTCTTAACATTTCTTTAGCTAATTATTTCCTATAGGTAATAGCTACTAAGGCTAAGAATAAGTTTATAACTCCTTAACTTTAATATGCTGAGGAAAAGCTTGTAAAGTATATTAAGAAGCTAGATAATTCTCCCTACTATCTAGCGGCACGAGTTCTTAACCCAGAGTATCATATAGCTTTCTTAAAAGATTAGAATAATTATATTACCGTTAAAGGAGAAAAGAAGCTCTTTAGCGTACGAAAGCTCTAGGAGAGATTCCGCGAGAAAGTAATACTTTTAGGTTTAACTATATTATACGTAACTAAGAAAGCTTAAAAGTCGCCTTTAAAGTCTAAAGAAAATCTCTCTACCTTCTATAAGGCTCGTCTTTAGCATTATTTAAAATATACTTATCCATAGAGTCTAGATAAGTTTGATAACTATATTAACAAGAATCTAATTCCGCTTAATAGCTATATAATAGCTATTTAATAGTAGAACTAGCCTCTTTAGTATATAAAATTTCCATAACTCTTACAGCTTGTAATTAAAATTCTCTTAATATCTGGAATAAGTGATAAGCTAGAGAGAGTATTTTTAGGTTCTTAACGCCGTATTCTATAGAATTGTACAAAAACTACTCTATAAATACTTAAGGTATCAGAGTGCGCAAAGGACTAGGCAGCTTATAAGATTCTAAGTATTCCCTTATAGTTATACAAGGGAAAGTATATAAGGGGTATATTATACAACACTAAAGGGGGGAAGGGGGGCATATAAATAAAATAATTTTAGGCAAAAGGTAACCACTAAAGGCGCGTAGGTGGCGTAGGTAAATATATACTAACTTT
>Ga0307507_10001545_pt1 | contig 51345 bp, 64 predicted proteins | sample 7_EM_MG_FD_207223 | JGI IMG/M metagenome (GOLD analysis project Ga0307507, IMG submission 207223) | Populus trichocarpa ectomycorrhiza microbial communities from riparian zone in the Pacific Northwest, United States - 7_EM | ecosystem: Host-associated > Plants > Roots > Unclassified | place... | reverse complement strand
TGGGGTTTCATGTCAACCGAAATTAATATTCAATGCAACCCCCCTAGTTATCCTTGCTGTCTCCACCACAGCTCCAAATCCCCTGCAAGCCATAAACGCACTCCATTCACGAGCTCTTCAGTTTCCGCCTTGGGTTGACTCAACCTTCCTCAGGTATACTTTGATCCTTCATCCCAAGAACTCTCCGCTTTCCGATGAAGAGTACGTCTCTGTTATTTTTGTACTTTTTGTTCCTCAACTGATTCCTGACAGAGCTGGTGCGCTCTTCAACGCCGTCAAAAAGCAGTATGGACTACATAGTTATCTGCTTCCTCTGAACCTACCTGCTACCCCGCCTCCTCCGGTTCCAGTACCCGCACTCATACCTCGTCTGCCCCCGCCGCCATCCCCCGATTCATCGGTGGCCAAGCCATTAAACCCAGATCCAAACGAGCCCACCAGCCCAACATTTCCGACTGTCTTAAACACTTTGAGGATGGAAGAAAACGATATCAAACATACGGCACGTTTTACACGTGAATTTGTTGTTATGAGCTTGGTGCCTTGGATGGAAAAGTGTGTTTTAGATTGGAACGAAACAGTAAGGTATCTTCCTCGCAAGACAATACCCTTGATTTTAAAACCATCATTAAAGTTCTCTTCCAATCGTCGTCTCCCTTCTCGGCTTTTCTCCTCTACACGTCGATTGTTTGGGTCCCCATCGCCGTCGCCTACACCCCATAGCGCGTCTGCTTCAATTTCGTCGCTCCCAGGTCGCGCATCGCCATCCATCCCCTCGAATGGGGTGGCCAACCCTCCCTCTCAGCAACGTCGGTTAGCCGAGTTTTCAACAATTTTGGGCGACTTCAAGCTTGCAGTGACGGTTTGGGAAACTTTACGGAAAGAGAACAAAGGCGGCTCGGTATATTGCTCAGTTATCCCCTTCTCGTTGGTTCTCAACTCCAACAATTAGGACATCCTACCGTTATTGCTATCTCCCTCACCAACGTTACTCCTCCACGCATCAACCGCCCTTTCGAACATAAAATCTCAATCCACTGACCCCCCTCCGCACGCCCAGCTACGAGCCCTCTTGTATGCGGTCCGCTGGGAGGCTGGTATATCTACATCAGACCTGCTGAGCAGTGTTTTAGAAGGCGAGCGGTGGATTGTCTGGGCGGCTGGTAATGTTTGTAAATGTGTTGTTGAAGAAGGGTAGTGACTGACGCTTCCATCAAGGCAGAAGAAGCTCCATCAGCTCTGCTACTGGCACATGCGGCTCTTTTGAGCACAAAAAAGCAAGCAAGAAGAAGAGCAGCATTTTGGTATGTTGATGCTGCGAATAGGCTAGAGAAATGTGGTATTGTGAGCTGATTCGAATCATCTGTTTCGGAGTATAAGCTCACTTCGCTATCTTAGAAACCTTTGACCATGTATTTCCTTCGAAAGGCAAAAGAACTGTACAAGATGGAATCGCGCAAAAGCCTTTCACCATCGTTTTGGGAGTCGGAGGGCAAATCCCCGAACAACTTGGATGATTTTGGCGGTATAATATCGGGAATTGAGCACCCTCTGGGTACACTCCCCCTTTCTCTTGATCACTTCACCGTTCTAAGATGTGTTTATCAATAGGGCGGCTTCTATATACAACCGGCGACGTCGCTGGCGCTGTCAGAGTTTTTCTTGGGCTTCTGAGAGGTCCCCCCAACCTCAACCACCCATTCAACACCTCTTCGGACAATGTATCAAAATGGACAGAAAGTGATAAAGCGTATCTGGATGACTTTCGTGTCGCATATGCGGTATGCATCCATCATCTTCACTCTTTTTGTTTATAACCGCTCGTTTCTGCAGCACCTTAGTGCCACTGAACCTGACAAAATTGCAGCAGCAGACCTAAACATTCCCATCCGCTTTTGCGTTGAAGGCCAAACAAGAATTAGATTTCTTGCCGACAGCGTAAACGACGATGCTAGTACCTGGGACGAGCTCGAAGAGACGTGGAGGACTTTTTGGAAGTCTGGAGGTGGCAAAGAAGGATTAGTCGGCAGGAAGAAAGCATGTACAGGCGGTGAGCGTTGTCAGTCACCTTGATTCGCTTATTGACACCTTGTTATAGAAGTTATCTGGGTGGATTTGGTGCTGCGCAACCCTTTAGATGCAGAACTGAACCTCACGGAAATATCCCTTGTGGTGCACGAGATAAGTGGCGCAGAACTGACTTCGACAAATGCGTTTGTAGAGGTAGAGATCATTGACGAAGTCATTTTAGGTCCAAGAGAGTCACGCACAGTTGGTTTTCTGCATTTCATTCGGCTGGTGTCACTTCTGACTTTGACAAGATCCCTGTATCGTTAAAGTCGCAACATGCCACTTCGTTGGTTATCACAAGCGCAACGTATAAATTTCTTTCTTACTTGCGGTCGACAGAGCATCTGGCGTCGCGTGGCCGACGACTACACAATACGGCTGCACAACGCCAAAAACCTGCGTATGCGCCGGATATTCCTCTTCGAGTAGATATTGCTCCAGCGAACCACAAGCTCCTTGTGAGCTTTGTCGAGGATTCCCACTTACATTTGATCCAAGGCGAAACCAAGGTGATGACGTTGTCGTTATCAAACGCGGGGTTGGCACCAGTTGGAGAGATTTGGATGGTTGGAGGCGACGATGTAATTTGGTTGCACTCCGACGACGACGACGAATCTGAATGTGAGTACAGGTTAAGCACACCTTTTTTTTTCCGCTGATTAACAATCATAGCAACGCCAGCAGGCGAGGTCATACGTTCTCAAAACTCCCTCAAACCTCAAGAACCATTCCGATTACCAGTAACTCGAATAGAACCTGGTGAAAGCTTGAATCTTCCCGTCGTCTTGCATGCGGAACGGGCGGACACTCATGAATTGAATCTTTTGTTTGTGTTTCGAGAGGTTCGTACCCTTTGACCATACGTTGAGTTTACTTGACGCAGCACAGAGCAATACAGGTCCATTCCATTGCACCCGCCTGACTTGGACCTATGAAGTCCAACCCCTCTTTGAGGTCGTGGCGACCGCAGAACCTTCCCGTGCGCAAGGCCGGTCCTACGTCGTCAACGTCCATGTAACAAATCGGTCAATATCGTCAACCGTCAAGTTATCGCAAATTACGACCCTAAGCCCTCTCTGGCGATGTGGCCCTCTGACGGATTCTGATTTGTAAGTCATTTGCGTTTCCACGATGCCTAGAGATGTCTCAAGAGTCTGCAGGGGGACTATCCCACCGCATCAGTGCGTGCGGTTACTTCTGGAGGCCAATCCATGGCACGACGGCGTTGGATCTCAAGAAACATTAGATTTCCTGAGCGAACAACTGGGCAGTGTCCTACGTGGAGAAGACGTCAAATCATCAGACCCACCGTCTATCGATTTGCTGTGTACCCATATATCCAAGGTGAATCTTGTGCTATTTTTGCAATTTCGAAGAGTAATTAAACAGTGATCAGTTTCCACCGAAATCTGTTCAAAGAACTGCCATGCGCCATTTTATCCACAGCAACCGACGAAAATTAACAACCCACAATATTTCACAGGTTCATCCCTATATTCCTAGCATGACATATCCGTCAATATTCCCACTCTATAACCCTGCTTCTGTGGATATCCTCGTCTTCTGGGAAATACCGATGCAGCAGCGCTTTGGACATGTCAGTCTGTACGGCCTCACCCTTGGCGCACGTCATGGCGTTTTGCATTCTATGATAGAGGAAGCGGAGAGTGCCAAGGTGAAGCGTAGCATGTATACTGAAACGCAGAAGGAAAACTTGGAGGTGCTCGATGCTATCAAGGGCAGCGAATGGAACATGGAGATGGATCCTGTTGTCCTGTCCATACAGCAACCAGATATAATCTCGCACGACTTCAGCAAGGGGTATAGTGTCATTCTTCTTTGTACAGGGCTTTCAGCTCACCCCCAGATTTAGGCCTTGCCGGTTATCGATAGCATTCAACTTGCGCAATCATTCTCTGACCCATGGAGTGCGATGCACGCTGAGGATGAGTCCCGAACCAACATCGTCATCGCCTGATTCATCGTCGGTGCATTTACTTGAAACAAATAGACCGCCGCTGACGTGATTGATAGGAGTCCCCTTCCTGCACCTTACTTTGGTCGTCTTACTTTTCGCGATTCCATACCACCATGTCAGACAGTAACGATTAGACCCAAGGTCTGGATCAGCCAACCAGGGACATATAGTCTGAACGGATGGATTTTAGAAACGGAGGTATCGTCGCCGGTTTCTAACCAAGCCAGAGAGCAGCGTTACCGACAAGAAGCACCTTCAAGAGAAGGAAGCTATTTGATAATTCATGATTCTCGTACATGATATCACGAGTGAATGAATGAATATGCATACGCCTATCTCTCAGTCCTTTGTCTCCCGGTCCCGCTTCTCCTGCTCTGCTTTCTTCATCGCTGCAATCCGTAATTGTTTCACTCGCATGTTGAAATACGTCTATAGCCGCAGGTGAGTAGGATGCAACAACTTGGCGGAGCACATACCCCGAGGACGAATTGAACACAGTTAAAGAAGGGAACCCATAGCTGCCAAGCAAATAAGTAGGGAGTTGAGGTGGATACTCCCTCGTTAGCTCACCTCCACGGGTATAAATTTCTGGGCAATGGTTAACGATAAAGGAGATATAACCCAAGATATCTATTTGAGTGTGTTGGTGAGCATACTGGAAAGTATGTAAAAAGGTACATACCCGGATGACAGAAAAGAAGCCTGCTTTGACGGTCTTTACAACTTCATCAAGTGTCGTCGCGCCATTAATGATCGCCATTGACGCCAAAAAAGCTGAGAGCAAAAGCATGAAGCACCCCCGTCGTATGAAGGGACAACTAAAGCTGACCTGCGGTCTGTATCGGAGACACAAGCAAATTGCTAGCAACAATCTGTGCGATCCTAGCACCTGGCGACGTCTTGCCGGCGAAAGCCTTCTGAAGGTATTGAACGAGGAAGTGGCTTAGCGGGGCGGACACGAGGAAGCCATAAATAGCCATCTTGACAGCCTTGATGTCGATGTGGGCTTTGGCCAGAGCGCGGAGTGGGGCAGGAGCATTCTTGGAGGGCTTAGCCGGAAGTCCTGAGAGGACGCTTCCGAGGACTTCCTGGAGGAAGCATAGCGAACCTTTTGGTGAGTGAATGAGTTAGGATTTAGGCAGGGACGAAAGAAGGACGCGACCTGTAGTAATGGCCTTTGTTCGAAGGGGATGGGCAGAGAGCTGAGCAAGGTATTTGACCAGGAGGGGATTATAAGTAGCTACAGCACTCATCGTGGTTGCGCGACAACTGGCTATGTGTAATCAGGGTGCTCTCCGATCCCTTCCTTTTTTGGGTTCTCATGTCAAATCGCAATACTCCTCACGTCCTGGTACTAATATACAAGGGGACGATACAAGTTGTGAAAATTTAGCCAGCAAAGTGGGCAATGTGACGCTGATCACGCTTGTCATAACTATGCCATGGTATAATATTGTAACTCTATAAAACAATGCATAAAGTATTACCCCTCTACTGTCTTCCCTTGACCCTGTTCTTCCTGTCAGCTGTTGCATTTCAACAAGACAACAATACCATCCATACCAGATTTTCACGTAGTCCGCGAGTGACACCATGCAAATCGTCTGCCAGATACCAAGCGCAATACGAGGTGTTACACCGCGATATAAGCCCTTAATCCCGTTTTCAGTGTAAATGAACTTGAGTGTGTTGAGAATTGTCAGTTTGGCGGGTCGGTTAGCGTTTGCGGTTCCCTTCGCCATACTTTGCATCTAAAAGCAATGCCGTCAAATTCCGTCCTTGACAGTAGCCAACAGACTTGATCACCTCCACACGGATGACCTCGATAGGTTGGTTCCAGGTTGCCAGAGCGCCACCAATCGTCGAAGAAAGAATTTTGTCGACTGCGCTAAGCGAGTCATGCTCTCCTTTGCCCCTGACCTTGCGAATGGATTCCTCTGCAAGACGCGCGAAACCCATGCTGCCCAATGTTTTAGACTGAATTCAAGTTCAATTTGTTCAGCATTTCTTACCGAGATCCCCAGTTTGTGCATTGTCGAACGGCGACGGCGTTGACACCCTTGTTAACACCGGCGAGACCCTCCCGACGATAGATGTCCGCAAAGACGGCCCATGTTGAAGGTGGCTTGACTCCCGTCGATGCAGTTTTCGCACGAGTAATTTCCGCCGTCTTCATACACGTCGTGAAACCTGACAAAGTTGGTTGCGAAAAATTATAGGTGGTCACAAATAAAGAAAAAACAACAACGAACCCATGGTCGCGTAGGCCTGAGCAATACCTCCCGTCATTCCGCCCAACAAGCCAGCGAGCCCGGGGTTAATGCCGGCAGAAAGTGATGCCGTTTCGACTTCAGAGGCAGCGAAGACCAGGACAGCTCCCTTGGTGGAAGCCTCGATCCAAGCCTGCGTGGAAGGAAAATGAGATATATAAGACCAAGCTTAAAACGCGACTTGCCCATGGAATAAGACCTTGATAGAAGCCAACGACTCCACCGCGCGCCCAAACGCTCTTGCAAGCTTGCAACATTGTCTGGTTTCGGTTGGCCGCCATCTGCGTCTTGAGAACCTCCAGAGGTTGACCCAAGGTTGTGACCTGAAAACATAAAAGTTAGCCTTATTCAATATGGAGTGACGGGCACGCGACTTGCTTCCTAAACATTGTAACAGCGCGTCAGTATGTCAATTGCTCGCGAACTCGGATTCCACTTACAAACTAATAAGTTGGACGGGGCGTAGCGGATTGGTCAGTTAATGGTTTATAAATGATTGGATAGATATAGGCACCATGTTCATTATTCCACCTTGATTCGCTGTCAGTCCAACACCACGTCGAAGTAGAAAACTACGGACCAACGGCAATGTTGGACCAGCTCACGCCTTTCTGGCCTGGTTCTCTTTGGACGCCCATGTTTGGAGGGTAGACAAAGGTGGGGAGGAAGAAGAGAGAAGGAGAAGGGCAAGGGAAGGGTCAACTTCAAGCAAGGTTATTTAAGCTTGGACCTGCGTGGACCAAATATCATTTTCTTTTCTTTGGGGAACCGCGACAATCGGACCATTTCGGACTTGGCCGTGGCAATCAACATTTGAAAACTTGCAAGGAATCCGTCAGAATTCGAACCAGTATTATTGAATGGGTATGTGAAGTGCGGGATAAAAAAACATTGCATGGATCCATCGGATATGAAGGTATAACGGTTAACAAAAAATACTATAACGTTGATCGAGAGAGGTAGAGTACGTAGTATGTCGCATGGGTGAAAGTCTGGGGGCGGTTCAAACGATCCAGAATGTTTATTCAGGACCAGCTTCGAGCTTCGCAATCTTCTCCTTCAGAGTTTCAATATCTTCTTTGCATCTGTTGCGTTTTCGTGGTGAGAAATGAAAACCGCATAATCACAAAATTCCGAACGTACCGTGTAATTTGTTCTTGGCTATCATCTTGTTCTTGCTCAAGATATTGAATTTCCATCGTCTTCCGATCGACCTCCAGCTGGAGTTCGTCGACTTTGGCATGACGTGCTTCAAGGTCTTCCCTGATTGTCTTGAGGGCCTTTTCGTGTTCGGCTTCCAAGTCGTAAACCTTGAGATTATGAGCCTCGTGCATTCGTTGTAATTCCTCTTTGGTAACTCCCGAAGGCTGAGCATGCGGTGCCCCATTGCCACTGCTTTTCGGGACAGGCTCCTCGGCATCCAATGTTGCCTTGGTTGTAGCGAGTTCACCCTCCAAGTCCGACAGCCGAATCAAAAGATCTGACTTCTGAGTAGCTAACGATGCGACTTCAGCGTCATGGGCAGCCCGCAGTTTGATGACCTCTTCCGCACGAATCTTCGCCGCCTCTTCCAACTCCTTCCCGTGGTTGTCTGACATTTCTGTCAGAGACGCTTTCGTCAAACCCAACATGTCTGTTGCAGCGGCGAGATCGTCCTTTGCAACAATGAGCTCTTGGGTTAACCGAGCTATTTCAGCTGCAGCTTCAGGCGATATTGGAGGGGGAAGTTCCGCAGCTGTGCGGGCTTCTTCGAGCTGAGTGGTCAAATTTTCCACTTCATTGCGAGACGTTTCAAGTGCAGACTTCGCCTTGGATAAATCATCTTGGGTAGCCTTGAGGTCAAGAGTCAAGCCGTTGACCTGCTTCATCAGATCCTTCACTTCACTCTCAAGAACTGAGGCGTGCTCCGCCTTAAGATTTTCCAATGAAATTTGATTGGCTTTCTGGATTTGTTCAATCGTCGCATTGGACCCCTCGCGAAGGGTTTGCAACTCTTGACTATGAGCTTCGCCTGCTTCCTTCTGAATAGTAAAAAAGAGACATGTGTGAGGAAACTATCAGGATCGGCAAATTCCCTGCTAACCTTTGCACGTTCAAATGCTTCTTGGAGCAGATTCCCGTGCTGACGCTTCACATCTTCAAGCTTAGCTTGATAAGTGGCCTCTTGGCTCTAGCACTCGATAAGATAAAAATCATTGTAAAATTTAGACCATCCTCACCTCTAAATCTCGTTTAATAACTTCCATTTCTTCGGAAAATTGAGCTTTCTGAAGAGCATGTGCTTCCTCGATTTCCTTGATATGGGAACTATGGCTATCTTGAGCTGCAAGGAGTTCCTTGGTGGCTAGTTCTTGAGCAGATAAGGCAGCTTCAAGTTTTGACTGCAAACTGCTGAGAGAAGCAACTACTTCTTCGTGCTTCATAGACACCTGTTGAAGCTGTTCTTCATGCGAAGTCTTAAGCTCGTTAAGTTGAGACAAGTGTTCCGCTTCCGTTGATGCCGCCTCCTCGGCTGCAAGCTTTATGGTTGCGGAAGAGTTGGCCAAGTTTTCTTCCATTGCCCTGAGTTTGGCCTGGAGATGCTCCCGGTTATCTTCGAGCTCCTCCTGCGTCTCCTTTAACTCGAGAATTTCAATTTCGAGTTCAGATACTTTGCCAGCGTTTTCCTCCTTCTCCAAATTCAAAGCCGTTACTTGAGCTTCGAGGCCCGTCAGCTGCGCAACCCTAGATTCAAGCTCAGTAATGCTATTCTGGGCGTTTTGTAATTCAATTTGGTGATCAGCCTTGAGCGACTGCGTTGCCTCAACCAATGCTTGCACTTCAGATTGAACCTTCATAAAAGCTGCACGCTCAGTTTGTACCAATTTTTCAGCGTCAGAGGCAGCCGTCAAGTGACTGGCTCGTAAAGTTTCCAAGTCCGCGTGTGCTGAGGCAATCTGCCCTTCGAGAGTTTCCACATGAACGTTAAGCTTATCGACGAGCTCTCGTTGTTGAAGAGAAGTAGTGTTCGCATCCGCCAGCTGTTGAAGGGAGGTTTGTTACAATCAAAACTTACATCAATTTTATGGGATGTACCTCTGTCTGCAGCAATTCATTCCCTTCTTGTTGATCTTTCAGCTTGCTTTGAACATTTTCCAGTTGGGCCTGAGCCGTATTCTTTGCATCTTCAAGTTCTGAGGTGATGGAAGATTTGAGCTCGACCTCAGCATGGGCCGTCTGCAGTGCACTTTGTAGAGCTTCAACTTGCGCCTCCAGTGCCACAACAGCGTCAGTCTTCGATTGCAGGGTATTCGCCATCTCTTTCAGCTTAAAAAAGATATATCAGCTGTCACGGGCAATTGATTGAAGAAAAGACATACATCATTCTGCAGCTCAACGACCGCCTTTCCATCTTCCTTTACTTCGCGGATAGATGAGATGGAGCCGTTGGGTTTGGTGGGCTTAGTTACTGTTGGCGTTCCGGCCGATCTAGAAGCAGGGGGAGGCTTGCTAGTATTGATAGGCTTCGTAATTGTCGCATTTGGCCTCGAAGGCAGAGGTGCCTTCTTAACCGCTTCAGACACCGACGCACGAGGCCGATTTCCCGAAGCTGCCTTCATCGATGCAGTGGAACCAGTAGGGGAAACGACTGCTGCCCGAATGGCTTGATTATCCTGTCCCAATTTCCCGTTGACCGATGCGGATAATGACGGCTTTGGTGTTGGTGTAACAACACTTTTTGCCGTTGGCGCAATGGATGTCCTTCGGTTTGTTGTTGAAGACGTGACGATGGAAGTACGTGCGGGAGGGGCGGCTGGTGCGGAACTTACGGCCTTCTTTAAGGAAGGCGCTGATGGTGCCGGTTTTGGGACAACGATAGTTCCAGAAACTGACGCTCTCAAGCTGGCTGGTTTCACAGAGCCAGTACCAAATGTTCCAGAGTTGATGATCTATAGAGTTCTTAATCCGCAAAGAGATAAAAAGAGAGAGAAGGTTAAGGAGGCACCTTTTTAACAAGAGGCGTTGGTGGGTCTCCTTTCGAAGTCGCCGGCGGTTTCGTGGACATTTGTCCCCTGCTCTTCGAGGTCGTGGTCTCCTTGTCCTTAGCGGTATCCACTTTCAGTGATTTAACGGAAGCAAGGGCTTCAGGAACAGTTGAAATTTCATCTGTCGCTAGAATCTCGCCATTTAAAGAGTCCACCCCAGTGCTGGTATCAGCTGGGTTGTGATCTCCAATAACCACGCATGCATCCTCCTCGTGTCCACCATGAGGATTTGACAGCACAAATTCGGAGCCGTCCATTATGGGGGGACTACCGACCACCGCTGAGCTTTGGGAGTCACCCTCCGACATGATATGAACGGCGAGGGGGGAAGTGATGTCCTCGCGGAGGAGATTCAAGCTGGTGACGTGAAGTATCACCAAACAATGAGAATTATCGTGGGAAGAAAAAACGAGTAGTACAGTGGGTTCACTTGGTATTAACTGTACATAGACCATACACGATTGCAAGTTACAGTACTTTAAGAGATCGTAGCAAAGAGATTGAGTGCGTTTAGTGCCGGCTCTTCAAGAGAATTATGGTTGTATCCAAGAACTGCAACCTAATTTGATAAAATCGTCAGGTTGTGCAGGAGAACGATGCTGAAAAGACACTGACTGATCCTGGCTCAACGTTAAAGTGTGTACCTAGAGGAATTTAAGAAAAAATAGATCCCCAAAGCAGGAAAGCCTGTGGCTCTTACCAAGGCAAAGGGGAAACTTGATCCAACGGGAGATAAGGACGCGACTAAAGTGGCCATGTGCAACGATGAGAACATCGCGTGTGTTGATCCCATGCTCCTTGTATTGTTTATGGTATTGCCGAACCTAAGCGGATGGGGGGTAGGTAAGCTGGGATTCAATAGAGGCGAACGCGCTTTGAACCTTGGAAATCACAGCATCTACTCTGCCTTGCATGTCCTGGACTGACTCTCCGTTGGGGCATCTACACCGAATTAATGGTGGGAAGATAAAACGAAATAAGAGTCACCTACCCGTCTTTCCATATCGTCCATGTTGAATTATTCTGTTTGATTTCTGATGACAGAAGGCCTTCGTAATCGCCTAAAACCAGCGTTAATCCTTGACAAACTATCGACGATATTTTATGAGGTAACCATAGTCCCATTCTCGTACTTCCTCTGTGAGGCGATATTCGGGAGGATCGTCCAGATGTTCAAATAACAGGTCAAAGGTCCTGTGAGCACGCTGACGTGGAGAGACCAGAACTGTGCAGAGATTCTTGGGATCGATAGCAACTAAGATAGGAAATGGTAAGGACGCCGGATCCACAGTACGCTATTGCTCACGTCCATGACCGACCAGGCGCTGCGCGATCTGCCTTACTTGCTCCTCGCCTCGCTTGGTCAGAGGTATATCGGACTTGCCAGTCTGTTGGGTCATTTAGGTTAAATCGATTCACCACAAATTAATATTCCTGACGTGTCTCCTGCAAGCCAGACATTAGCATGTAATAATGAAGCCCTCTAGATGAAAATTCTGACCCATTCAAGGACCATTCTGTTTCGCCTTCATCAAGTGATGTTTGAGATGAGCAATTGATAAATGTGATTGCCCTCACCATGACGAATGATAAACAACCGGGGCATGTGGGTGGACATAACCGAGTGTGGTGTGGTGGACAGAATCGGCCAAGTTGAGGGCAGAACAGGGGACACTATTAGAATATCGTCGTCCTAAAAAAGCTGCCGGATTTCCTTTCGTAAGCTTGGACATTTATTTAAGTTGGCAACAGCCCACGGTAAGGCAAATATGTAAGAGTAATCTACATAATACCAAGACGCACGGCTAACATCGCCCTTTGATGTACTTTCTCTGTGGCTGTAAGTTATGTAGCTGTAAGGAACAGGGAATGTGTAGGGATGGAGCTAGGATTTTCACATCAGCGTACTTCGCCAGCCTGTTTAATCTCGTATGTGTGCATTGGCGATCTATTGTAATTTGTCTGAATCATCTAAAACATGGGAAAAGCCAAATAGCTAGCGAAGCGTTAGTCGACGTCATGAAGAGGTTTCCAAGTTATGACTTACAGTCGAAGGAGGGTTCTGAGATGGCTATTCGCGATATACATATGTGATACCTAGAATTTCGAAAGCAAGATGGTATAAATGTGACACTCATAGCACATACTGTCACCTTGTTGTCACCATTCCATAACTCCAGTGGAATGTTTGATGAATGTAAGTGCTTTCACTTCCTCATCTCTGCCCATCCATACCTTTCTGCACAGACGTAGAACATCCCACCGGAAACTCTGGCAGACAAGCCGCTGGCCTGGCACCCTTGCCGCAGTTGCATTTTGAGGGTTTTGAGCCTTCGCCATATCACCCCGATGACATTCGTGCAGATGTAGACGACATTACGGTACGTTATCAGGCTTATATATATGAGTACTATCCGAGCACCGCACAGGAAACTGAAGGGCATGTGTCTGACGCGCCTGTCTTCGATCTTGGACGAGTTCAATACGCCTTCCCCGCCCCTCTAATTTCTTTTGTTGTCAGTTCCGACATGCTTGCCATGGGTTTTGCCTCCAACTCGATTGTGCTTATAGAGCTGTCACATGCGGACCAAGTCATAAAGGTCCAGATCCCGAGAAAACCCACAGAGATGTCTATACACAAGCTCTTTATGGACCCTTCGGGACGACATATCATCATCACATCTCAACAAGGGGAAAATTGGTACTTGTTCCGGACTTGGAAGAAGCCTCGCCAACTGAAAGGCTTCAAGATGGTAATTGAAAGTGTGGCTTGGAACAAATCAGCTCTGCTTTCTTCTTCCCACTCGACCTCAACCAAAGAAATCCTTATAGGAGCTAGGAACGGCGTTGTGTATGAGGCCGTTCTTGACGCAGAGGAAGATTTCTTCAAATCACAAGAACGCTATCTGCAGTCAGTATATTCCCTCCCAGAAAGGCATCCGATCACAGGCATCAAGTTCGACTATTCCCCTCCGTCAGACCCCAAGCACGCCCTAGTACTTGTGACGACTCTGACTAGGATATACCAGTTCTTCGGAGTTGTCGATCGAAAATCTGAAGAGGGAGGAAGAGTTTTCTCTGCCCTCTTTGCTCAGTATCGCGAAACAGTCCCAAGTAAGTTTATTGTTATTATTTATTATGCTTTTCCTTTCTAAAGATATTAAAGAGATCCTCGAACTTCCTGGAAATCTTAATTCTTCAGAATTGCAGTTTTTTACACCGAACCCCGATCAAGCGCTGTCTACACCGAAACGTTTGGCGTGGATAACAGGTGGAGTCTGTTGATTTATATTTCTTCATGGATTGTTATTTTGAATTTCAAGGACCTGGAATTTACCATGGAAGCTTGAATTTGGAAGTCAGCACTGAAGACCATATCGATGCCGCTCAATTACTTCCCTACCCATCATTCGGAGCTTCTTCAAGCGAGATTCCAGAGGCTCCTTTGTCGCTATCTTTGACTGAGTTCCATTTCATTCTGCTTTATAAGAATCGGATAGTGGGAATTTGCAATCTGGATGATAAAATAACTTACGAGGAGACGTTGCCTATTGTGAGTATCATGAAATTAAGCATTCATTGTTTTGAATATATCGTAGAAAGCTAACGAAGTAATCCGCGGTCTGGCATCCGATCCCGTACGCAAAACATACTGGGTATACACCGATCAATCCTTATTCGAGTTGGTGGTTGGTAACGAGGATCGGGATGTCTGGAAGATATATCTCGAGAAAGGTGAATTTGACATTGCCCTTCGGTACGCTAAGGTAAATTTTGTGCCTTTTCTGTCTTTCATCCATATTCAGAGGTGTGATCCTAGACAGCTGGCCAACGCGACCAGATTTTACTTGCACAGGCAGAAAGTTTTTTCACTGAAGGTCGTTACTATCAAGCTGCGCAATCGTACGCCCGTTGTTCTGCTTCGTTTGAAGAGGTCGCTTTAAAGTTGCTCGATGTTGGGGAGCGTGATTCTTTGAGGTCATATTTGATTTCAAGGTTGGAACGAAGTCGCAAAACAGTAAGCATCTTGCGTGACCTTATGCCACCCTACCCTTACAGACGAACTGTTACAGGACTTAACACAAAGGATGATGCTTGCAACTTGGTTGGTTGAGTTCTACCTAAGCAAGTGCAATGAATTGGATGACATTGTGGCATCCGAATCGGTTTCTCATGATGTCGACAATCTAAAAGCTGAACGGATCATTGTTGAGGATGACTTGCGCCAATTTTTTGAGACTTACAAGGCGGGCAATCACGGCTCTCATTTATTGACAATGGCTTTCTGAACTATGCTTTATCAAAACAGAGCAACCTCGATAAAGAAACTGTCTACGAACTCCTTCAAAATCACGGGAGAGTCGATATGTATCTTCACTATGCCACCGCGGTCGGTGATTTTGAAAGGGTTGCAGAGCATTGGATTCTTGAGGAGCAATGGATAAAGGCGATCGAAACCATTAATCGCCAGGTACTTGTCATTTTGCAGTTGTTATTGGTTTTTGCTGACCATTCTTAACAGTCAGACCTTGACCTTTACTATCGTTTTGGTCCTGTTCTCATTCGCCAAGCGCCCAAAGAGACCGTAGATGCCTGGCTTCGTCAACCTTTGCTTGATCCTCTTCGCCTCATTCCTTCCCTCCTCCAACTTCAACATGCTCATCCTGATCCGTTATCTCCGAATCAAGCAATTCGCTACCTTAATCACGTCGTATTTGAGCAGCAGAGCACGTTGCCCACTATACATAATCTACTAATTATCTTCTACGCATCGTCATTGGAGGACGATGGGCCTCTTCTTCGATTTCTATCCTCAGCACCGACTGATGCAAACACGGGAAAACCTTATTACGACTTGGATTATGCATTACGTCTGTGCAAATCGGCCGGTCGCACCCAACCCTGCGTGCATATATATTCCAAGATGGGTTTATGGGAAAATAGTGTGGACCTTGCGCTGGAAAAAGGAGATCTGGAGTTAGCAAAGATCAACGCAGATATGCCCGAAGACGACCAGCCTTTGCGCAAAAAGTTGTGGCTCAAAATCGCTCGCTATGTGGTCCAAGATAAGAAGGATATCAAATCGTCCGTTTCTTTGTCCTCGTTTTCATCACACCCAAGTAATAACATTTCACTAGGGCTATGCGATTCCTGGAAAATACGGATCTTCTCAAAATCGAGGATATATTGCCCTTCTTCCCTGACTTTGTAGTGATTGATGATTTCAAAGAAGAAATTGCCCATGCCTTGGAAGGCTACTCTTCACACATTGAAACACTGAAAAGTGAAATGGATGAAGCCACACGGACCGCGGAATCCATTCAGCAGGACATCGCTGCGCTCAAGCGACGATTCATTACCATTGATGTTGGGGAACAATGCTCAACATGCTTAAATTTGTTGTTGACCAGGCAGTTCTATGTATTTCCTTGCCATCACTCATTCCATGCAGATTGTTTGATTGGACTGGTAAGCCACCCGTCCTTTGAAAAATCAGACTATTGATAACGTCATTTAGGTTAAAGAATATTTACCAGCACACGCGTTACGGAGAATCATCACGCTACAAAACCAGCTTGTTAAAGATGTGCCTGCAAGCAAAGGCAGACCGAACGGGGCAGTCATAGGAAATCCAACTCCTTTGGCCCCTAACCTGCAAGCGGGAAAACAGCCAGCAAGTCAACGGGCCCTGTTGTCTGCCAACTTTGGACCCATCGCAAATCCTCTGCAAAATAGTGCAAGAGCAGCGAACCTATTAGGTCGTAGTGTCATCTCGGCGGGTGATCGCTTGCGGGATTTGATCATCCCAGATGCGCTCGCTGCTGTAGTTTCGGCTCCAACATGGATACCTGGAATTGGCGGGAAAAGGACGGGAAACGAGATCGAGGAAGGGGTGAAGGCGGAAAAGTTGAGGGGGGAGCTTGACGACTTACTTGCAAGCACCTGTCCATTGTGTGAGAGTGTTGTCTTTGGGCTTGATAAACCGTTTGTGAAGGAGGGGGAGGTGGACACATCATGGGCTTTATAGACGCATGGACCGCTCAGACAATAATAGGATATCGAAACGATGGGTTACAAAAAAAAACCATCTACATACATTACCATCATGTCAATGGTTGACTTTTTTTGTTCTCCCTGCCCTTCGACGCAGCCGTGCAGCTTTTCTTGCACCCATCTATATATAGAGTGATACTAAGATTCGTTTGCGAAAGACGGCTCATACCTGCGCTTTTGCGTCCTCGAGTCTCCTCCTTTCCTCTGCCGCCTTCTTGCGCTCCATTGTAACCTCCCTCCGTCTGGTGGCAGAATTAATGGCAAGAAACCTAAGTGAAGGAGAAGGTAAACCTTTGGTAATCAGCTTCTTTTTCATCCTTGAGCTCCGTCTGTAGTTTTTTGATCGCCATTGCCTTGATAGTTTTTTGCATACGGTCCTCCCATCTTTTAGTCTTGACGGCGTCTGGCAGATTGGAACGGCTGTTGGGTACGTTAGCGTGAAGAAAGTTAAAACAGGAATCGTCTGACACAGTGGCAGTTTTGGCTGCCTTCCACGACTTTCCGGATACCCTACCAGCTGAGGAAGTTGCGAGGGGGATGGGAGAAGACATTTGGGTCACGTGAATTGACTAACTACTCACTCACATGTTTGTAAGTCGTACTCTTGGCCTGACCTGATTTCCTTTTCTTGAAATTTCTTCCCCGCCGGCCATCGACCATGCTGAGGTCTCCGCCGGACGCTCACGACGATCATTTGCGCCTTCTTTTGGACCAACGAACAACACGCGCTGATGTCCACAGTCGTTTTTCTGCCCTTTCCCAATTTTCAGATACTCCCTCCGTGTACAGTCGTGCTGTTTTCTCCCCAAAACTCTCAGACAAGCTCGAATCAGAGGGCGATTACTCATACCTATCTTCTTCGCCCTACCCCGCCGAGGTATTTCCCAATCGCGATGACCCCGCCGTCAGTATGCTCGACTTGGATGATGACCCTCGTTCTTCCTTTGCCTCCTCCGACAATCACGACCATGACTATTCACACTCATTTGATAACGAAGACGATAATGAACCCCTTCCTCGCATGAGCTATCTTGGGCCCAAAATGCGTTTTCATTCGCGAGCACCTTGGGAATTGGATGAAACAGCATTGGAGGAAGAGGAGGAGGTTGAAGAAAGTCCGCGCCATTTTGCAAGCGGATTTCCTTTTTCTCGCAGGAATGGATCAAGAAGCGCGACGTCTGACTCACCTAGCCCGCGGCCCAGTAATGGAAGCAGAACTAGCGAAGAATCGAGCCGTTTCCAAGGTTCACTCAAACCCTCTATCGAAACAACTAGCTCACAGATATCATACCCACGAGGTGCTCTTTAGTAAATTCATTCCTTTTTATTTATAGAGACTATCCTGATGACACTCCTGTCAGTGCTCTTGCTCAAGAGAGTTTGTCCACCTCTTCACTTGGCCGCCCTTCAAACTCTGGACAAAAAGAGGGTTTTCGAGGCAAGTTTTCTCTCGGACGCGTCCGTTCCCGCTCTCCTGCAGCGCATGCTATTCCTTCTCCTAGTCTATCCCCTACTTGCACTCCTGTTCACCCTAGCTTCCCGCCTCAAACATTCCTTCAGAATGGGCACCACGACGAACCGTGCTTATCCGCAGAATCTGACTCTTACGAAATCCGTTACCCAGCACGACCTTTGTCCTCGTCATCTTTCGAGGATGATCGTCACCCCTATGCCAACCCGGATTTGGTAATATCATACGCAGTGGAGCCACTGCCAAAATCCCCACTTCGGTCTGCCATGCAATTCCCGCCGCGTAATGACTCTAATCTAACAGTCACCGACTCTTTCACCACTTTGACAATGTCGAATTCTGGGACGCGCTCTACGCTGTCAAGCGACAGCTTATCAACGTCTTCATCGTCGAGAAACCGCCTCTCGTCGCTGCAGGGCCGAGACATCTCCTCCCCAGTCTCTGCGCACAGCATTTCGAAGGACGAGCAAGTCCTGCCTGTTCCTCCACCAGGCGTTGTCAATCTTCCTGGCTGGACTGATCGTGTCACCGCGCCAGCCTTCTCACTTATTTCTCTAGAAGAAGCAAGGGCTCAGCGTATGCGTGGCTCCTCAAACCATGATGCAGCCTCCCGATCATCAAACGCCAGCGCTGTTTCATCATCAATGACCCCACTTCCGAGCAATGAGCATGAAACTACGAATATAGCAGACGCTGGTACCGCCTCAAGGACGCGTGGGCGAACTATAAGTGCTGGCGCAAAAGCCAAGAATGCTTTACAAACAATTGTAGGACAGAAGCCAGATAGACGAGGGTCGGAACCAGCAATCTTCGGGAACCAGCTTCCGCTTGGCGCTCAGTCGAACAAAGCGCTCAAGCACAAGAAGAGCTTCATGCGACTGTTCAACAGCGGCAAAACGAACGAGAAAGATGAACCAGAGGTCCCTCCTGTCCCCTCCTTATCCGATGCTTACGCAGCGCACAACCAACAACATTCGCGCGGTACTCAGAAGGCGACGTTACATCGTATTCCCGTACCAAGTATATCACCCTCAATGTTTGAAGCTTCGCCTGTTCATGACACTATCTCATCATCTTCCGATAGTTCAACCTCCTTGAGTGCCTCGCTTAATCCCAGACGTACGCCCCCGTCTCTGCACATCAACACTTTCTCGCAGGGTCTCGTTCCTCGAGGGGCAGCATCAGCTAGAGGCGGCGATGAGTTCCATCAGACGCGAACTTTGCCCGCCTCCTCCAATGGGACTCCTTGGCAGATTGAGAACCAACCACAAAGCGCGCCCGCCAACGTATCCCAATTCCCACCACTCAAATTGCGGCCTGTATCTGCGCTATTCAGTGCCCACTTTGCGGATCATATCGTCAGTAACCCTCAGCCAATTTACGAGACAGACCTGGATACGCCAAGATCGTCCAGTCCAACTGGACTTGTGTCTCCAGCGACGCCAGCGTCGTATTCTCGTTCAAGCAATGAACAACCCCCCAAGACTTCCATCTCCGGTGACTCTTCATCGCTTGTTCAGGATCTCCAGGAACAGATCATATCTGCAAAGAAGGCATGGCAGCTGCATATTTGGGAGTTGGAAGGCCAGGTGCGGGATCTCAAAGCTGAAGTGGAAGGACTCAAGACATCTGGAAAGGACAATGCGTTTTGCAGTACATGTGGAAGGGGCGAAAAGCGTTCACCTGATAGGCCCAAACACGATATTTTGTCAGCACCTGGTGCGGGAAGTGTCGTCAACAGACCCAGAGCGAGAACAGGAACATCATCGCGTTTCGGAAATGCGATGCCGTGAGTACCAGTGACCTTGTGAGCTTATATTATATTGCCAGGACGGGCTTCGTTGTCATCACTTCTTCTCACCTATCTTGACGTTCCCTACTCCGTCCGTGTAATCAACCTTATCTCTGACTTTTCTATTATGTTGTACTTACCACGATTTCACTCGTTTTACCTATACCACATTTTAGCCATCACACATTATTGGTACTTAACCCCCACTAGGAGTCCACCTTATCTGTTCGTGTTTATTGGAGATATTGATTCGCTCCACTCACTCTCGTTTTGTTCTTATAGCTATATATATATTATTAAAACACAGTAAAATCAAAGCTCGTCAGCTCCTATGAGCCATCCAATCCCTTTCGACAAGGCCCTAGTAGCTTGAGAAGAGACATTATCGCCTTCCCCTCTCCTTGAACTGCTACCGTCATCCATATCTGGGTCATGAGACCGCCCGTGATGACCTACAGAGAAGGGAAAGTTAGCTGCAACACTTCTAAATGTTCGGCTGGCAATGGCGGTAGCATCTGGAGTGCTGAGGAGAGGTGGAGTTGACATATTGAACTCATGTAAGCGTGCACGCAGAGATGATGCCACGGTGGGAATAGAATCGTCATATCCTTTACTAGGAACGGTAGCCCTTGTAGAACTGCGTTCATGGACTAGTCTCTCTTCACGAGCTGCAATATCCTCTTTATGTAGACTCCGCCAGGCGGTGAGAATATCATGTAGCTTTTCTGGTGGACAGAATTCCAACGCGTGACCTAGCAAAAACGACCTCTTTGCGAGGTCATCGAACTCAGGTTGGCGACCCAGCTGGAAACACGCAATCCAGCATACTTCCGTGGCGTCAGCTATCGTAGCGTCGTCGGAACCTGGGGCAGATGAACGAAGCTGGGAGACAATGTCGATCATCCTCGCGCTGTTCTCATACGCTCGAGGCACGTCTTCAGCCTGAAGGGCCGCATCTGCCAGCATGGCTAGCACCTTGACTTCCGCAGCGGCGTCGCCCCTAAATCCAAGCTTGCAACAAAGGTCTAAGATGACCTCTGTGTGCTTGTAAGCGTCGATGTTGCTCGACAAAACCTGTGAAACGAGTGAGAGTCGGTCTTTTGTCAACCGGATTTCGATGGGAGAAATTGGAATCCCTTGGCGTGATGTAACATTGAATGAACATATTCTTGATGTTGCTTCAATGAACTCCTTTTCTCTTTGAAGGCGATCTGAGGGAGGAGGCACATCCAAACTGCAACCTTTTAGCGACCACGGATTAGCAAAAGTCAAAAGCGTTACCAATCGTAAGCCAACTTCATGTCACCAAACTTGTAATTGCCTGAGCTTGCGTTATCGTAAAGTTCACGATATGTGGCCAGGCACAGGTCTTCGATCTTATCTGCTATCTGACTAAGTTTGCTGTAAGGATCCTTCAGCAAAGCTTTGGCGATCGTGAACCCTGTGAAGGGGTCAGAAAAAAAAATGCAGCGCCTACATATGAGGGTTTACTGACTGCCAGTGCTCAACAGGCCCCCAAAGAAGATGCCAATGACCTCGGCCTGTGACAACATCCCAAATGCTTCCTTGAGACCCGATTCACTTGTTTCTGTCAACTTGAGCATATCTTCCAGAAGCCATTCCCAATCTTCTTTGGTACCAAGGTGGTCTTCTACGCCACCTGCACGCCTTGCCATCCTATTCGCCCAAGCACGCTGTTCATCCACATTCTGGTAACTTTGCAGAAACCAACGGAGGGGTGCTGGAACGCTCCATCGGGAAAGGATTTCTCCAGACTCCAGGTGAACGTCAAGAATGTCAAGGGCACGAGACAACGGTGCCCGAGCGAGAGGTTTAAAGAAAAGCAATAATTCACTGGGCTTGCAATGTGGGTGGCCAGTCGTTGGCATTAGGAATGCGCTGAGAGAAGCGACAGTCGTATCAACAGCATCCTCGGTTTCGCGCCCATCAGCCGGGTCCCAAGCTGGTAAACATTCAAAAATGCGACTCATTGTGGACCACTCATCTAGACTAGGGCTGCCGTATAGGCAGGCCAGGGCAACTCGGGCAACATCCTCGTCGTCACGAATTAATCGCTGCGCCGCAGCAAGTGTAGGCTTTGAAGCCTCGAATATAGCTACGGCCTTTTCAAGCGGCAGTGAGAGAATATACTCGTACAGCAGACGGGAAGAAAGACCGGGATCAGGAGTCCCCGCCCGTTCCGCGCGCGACTCCAGTATAAAAAGATATGGCAAAACAAGGCGAGAAATATCCTGAGGGAGTGAATCCTGAGTAGAGTGCGAGAGATACGCTTGCACGACTGTGAGTGGGCCCATTTCGTACCACCGACTTAACGTCCAATCGTCTGGTATCCCCATGCGCTGTGGAGCATCGTAAACGAGGCGCGAAAGAAGACTGAGCTCCTCTCCCAGCTCATCCAGTCTGGGGATTCCTTGTGATGCGCCATGCTGGATAATTTCCAGAGCAACATCGATCATGCCTGTAGACATAATGACGTCGGTAACCCGACGTTTGTACCATGCTGACAATTCCTCCGGCGTTAATGGGAGGACGATGAGCGTGCTCGAAGGCAATCCCCTACATTCGGGTGTAGTATGGCACAGAGAAGCGGAAAGTCGAATAGCTGACTGTGTTTCCGTCCATTCTGACACATCCTGTTCATTGCGCCATCCATCGTCCGAAAGGAGTGATTCAGCATTGGCCAAGGTGTTGAAGGATGGCAGAAGGTCGCGGTAAAGTGACGGCGAAACATACTCTGGAATGCTTTCGAGCACAGTGAAGCGATAGGGCTGTAAGGCTGACGCGTGTTTTTGGAAGATGACACGAAGTGCTCCAAAAGATTGAGAGGAAGCAAATTCACAGGCGGATCGGACAAGGTCATTGAGAAGGAAATCAGAAAGTGAAACTGGACGCTTGGAGGCATGTTGTGGGTGGATTGTTGAAGGTGAGGGGGTTGTGCCATCAGCCCACGGATCGTCCTCCCATTCTTCCATATCATCGTCCCCCTGCTCCCACTGTTCCGAAGCGAATTCCTTCTCTGCAAGAACGTATGTATTGAGTCTGTCTAAGCGCTGGAGTAGGATTGAGCGTAAGTAGCAGAGGTCGGCGTCGGTGGCGATGGCCCGGAAATGACTAAGTAGGGTGTCATGGGTAAGCTGAGAGGGTATATCGTCTATCCGTCCTTGAGATGCAAGAGCCAACACATCCTTGCAACGTTCAATAACGGCCTCGGTTCTTGAGATTCCAAAATTGAGCAGGGCCCGTTGTACAGGGAGGTCATCCAGAACACGATCCAGACACGCAGTGACGACCCATAGGTCATCTGAGACGGATTCAAGAATTTGGTGGACGTGATCAGTCGTAAGCTGGTGGTCCTCCAAAGATTCCCACTGTGTGTAAGGTGTAGTTGAGGTTGAGGCCATCGTTGAGGATTGTGACCGACTTGAACGGTTCTGTCGTCGTGTTCAGCAAGTTGATGTTCCTCCATCACTCTCCATTGATTGACACGAGTAGCAAAACAAAACATTTTAGAACACAGTTCAAAGTTGTGTACCACAAGAAAGTTTACTTATGGAATAGTTTCCCTGACTCAAACCAGACTACAAAGGAATAATGTAGAGAAAGAAATGGATGTTATTAAAACAAAGTATCCTGAAAACGTCAACCATGGCACCGAAGGAGGACAAGGAGAGGAAAGACTTACTTCATCACGCAAATATTCACCCACATCCCTATTAACAAGATAAGGGCAACAAGAAACAATGGTAAGTCAGATGAAAGACGTACGCTTGGTGAAATACAATTATCGATGTTGGATCCAGTTTTCGAGTATCAGTAGTTGAACGTGCCGTCACCCCAAACCCCTGGGATTCACGGAATTATGTTCATCTTCTCACTTGACGTGAAGTCCACTCACTAATGGTATGTCATTCATACTGAAAATCACGACACCTTGGTGCTCCGGGGCATCCTCAGTTATTCTCCCCAAGTGTGCTTTCACAACATGATTCCCATACAGGAAAGGCATCTCCCCATTGGGTTTTATCCACACCTGAAATTTATGGGTTTCAGCCACCAGAAAGAAGCTGTCCAAGATTGGTGACATGCTACTCACCTTGTATTTGGCGTACTGTGCAAGATAATCAAGTGCAGTGATGTGCAGTTTGAATTTGCCACTTTTGCTGAACTTGCCGAAACATGTACCGAGGCTAACAAGATTTGGCCTCGCTACTGAGATCCCTAGGCGCATGGAGGACTCTGAGACATAGTAGACACGATCCTTTTGTAACCTAAAACAATATGGCTCGTCTGGTCGGTCAATCAGATGGGCGAGATTTTTTCCCTAAAACGCACAATCAACCGGATTTCATTCCTTGTTCAAAAATAGACGAACGAACGATATAGTTTGCGAGCTTTGTAAAAATGGCCTTAGACTCGTCCTCCGTTAGCGGGCGCATCGTATAACGTTTTATAGTTGGGTTCAAGTTGAAGAATGCTTATATAAGCAACTCCCCCCTCACGATAGTTTATGTCGGTACATTCGTTCAATTCCTTTCCCCCTTCCTTCTCCTCCTTCCCAGAGCTAAACCCCGAACGTCAATCTAAACCATCTGAAGTAGAATCAGGCTCACGAAGCAGTGGAAAATTGAAACGCAGCAAAGACGGCGAAAGTGAGAGGAAGCGTCACAAGCATCGACGAAAGCCTCAATCCAAATCTCGCTCGCGGCATGTCGAGAACCAATCACCCGACGTTGTCACTGCTCCAGATGAAGTTCGGCATATATATTACTCTGACCGGAAAGGCGACTTCCTCAACATACAATACGGCAGTTTGCATGCTGGAGACGTGCCAAAATATCACCTAGCTGGTGGTAAGTTGCGCCTTCTAATCGCAGGTAATACATAATCAAAGAACAAGGGGGTAGGAACGTATTGGGCTTGTCAAACTCTCTTGTAGTTGTTCGGAGAGCAGGGAAGGGCGTTGAGATTGGCGCAATGGGGCGACGTAAAGTGTGTCTTCTGTCTATCGTAAACTGACAATTTCTCATCCTGTTTAGTTGTCGAGCTTGACGGACTCGACGTCTCGAGCTGTTCTCGCTGCTCCGCCCACCCGACGCATTATCAAATCTGATGAAGACCACAAGTATCGTGAAGTTGACGGGTTTATCCGAATACCTTCTCGGCGCATTCGACCCAATCCCGACGAATCATACCGGTCCATCGTAGCAGTTGTTGAAAATTCCGATTCAGAATCATCTCCAGAGTCCGATTACGATCCAGACAATGACGATGACACTGATTTAGAGGGTGATACAGCTTTGTCATTGACATCTCACCAAGAAACGCTCAAAACTTTGGAACGGGCGCTGGCTGTCAACACTGGTTCTGTTGACGACTGGGTTTCTCTTCTCAATCATACGCTGTCTTCAATCCCCATAACTTCAAAGAACGCCGCCAAGGCTCGGTCTGAAATATCAATCTCCCTCCTGACACGTGCCTTTTCTGCTGACCCCCAGAATTCAAAATCGAAGCTTTTACGGCTGAAATACTTAAAGGCAGGGGAAGAGTTGTGGCACGAGAGCAAGTTGAAGGCCGAGTGGGAAGATGCATTACAGGTGGGCGGAGTGGAGATCTGGATGGAATGGCTCGAATGGATGACAAGGAAAGGAAACAGCGGCGTAGACGGTGTGATTGACGCTGCCGTACGAGCCTTGGAGTCTTTTAGATTTGACGAAGAAGGACAATTAGCGAAAGTCAGAGTTTTTTGGAGGACAGCAGTGGCTATTCAAAATGCTGGTGTGCTTTGCATCATATCTCCAATTTCTTTTCCTAATACAGGATCTTTTAGGGTACCCCGAACGTGCAACGGCGATGTTCCAAGCTCAGACGGAGCTGTATGTCTCTTCCGTAATTCTAATATTCCGCCTCTAATGAATACAAGGTCGTTCAATTTGCCCAAGTCGCTGTCAGCTGCACCATTTCAGACGCAACTGGACGAGCTCGAAGAATTCTGGGAGTCAGAAACGCTGCGGGTGGGCGAGGAAAACGCGAAAGGCTGGAACTCCTGGTACGCTTCAGGCAAGGTTAACATGCCCCCAGGTTTCACTACATTTTTGAAACCCTGTGATTCTACCGATCTCGATCCATACCGCCAATGGGCTGCCCAAGAGTTGAAAGCCGATCGAACCTCTCTATATCCCATCCGTGCTTTGTCTGGTTACGCGGGATGTGACCCATATGCCACGATACTTTTCGCTGACATACGCCCAATGATGTTGGATCTCCGATCGTCAAAAGCAAAAGACGCTTTGCGGATGGCTTGGATATCTTCGCTTGGTCTTCATATCCCTGGGCTCTCGCTTTCTTTCTTCGGTTCTGCGGACTTCAACTGGGACGATCGGTGGAATATGACTCATTTGACGAAATCCCCTCATCTACACGCTCTCATTCCTAATTCTGGCATGCGTCACAGATCTACGCCACAGTCTGTTGCGGGCGTCGCTGTAGGACCAGAACAAGAGTATCAGAGCGTTTTTGGGCCAGTCCGACATTGGGGTATGGGCGTTCTCAATCCCTTGGACATCATATTGGTGGGTGGGAAGGCATCAGCAACCCTGAGTGCGGTTTGGGGTGCAGACGATGTTTCAAGTGTCGATGCTGGACTGGTAAGGCAGGTGTTTAAACAGCTCAGAGACGGAGATTGCGATCATGAATGGGACTCTTTGGCTTTATCTTTTGAAGCTGCGAACAATATAAAGAGGTATGTGCTGTCCATGTACATTGATCCGGCTTTCTGAACTCGCAAAGTGCTTTGAAATTATCTAAGTCGTTCCTGTCGACTGCTCGAGAGTCACTTGTCCGTTGGGGGACCCACGCCCAACTTGAGAGGATACGGGGTCGTGTAGATGAAGCTCGAAAGGTCTTTAAAACGGTCCTCACTGCGTCGACTTGTGATCCGACTACAGCAGGTGCGTCCCAGATTTGGTGGAACTGGGCCGAAATGGAGTGGCTGGAGGGCGGCTCCGATCTGGCTGTAGATGTGATCTTACTTTTCGCTGGGATTAAAGGGAACAAGAGTGGTGCAGCAGTGTTGCGTTGCAGACGTATGCTTGAGGATGGGATCCAACGCGCGTCTCATTGGAAGGACCGCGAAGCTTGGATCAAACTGCGGGCTTTGCTTGCGCTTCTTATAGGAACGGCTATGATGGAGGTGCTGAGAATTTTTGATTCACACATGGCTACAAATCGTGGTAGGATTGATCACGAAAGTCTTACGGTGGCTTCTTTGCTCTTCCTTTACCGACATGGGATATCGCTTCGGAACGCGATACCACCTGCCATGCTCAGACAACAAGCCGAGAAGGCACTCCAAGATTACCCCAACAATTCGATAATTCTGGGAATATTTTTGGAGGGGGAAAAAGGACAAGGAATTTGGGGCAGGGTGAAGGGACTTTTGGGAGGGAGTGACGCGAAGGGGAAGGATGTTGCGAGACGGATTGAGGAGGTTTGGGTTGCTGGATGGGAGAAGGGTCGGTGGACGAGCGAGATTGAACGCACACGAAGTGGACTGTCTGCAGCGACAGAGCATGAGCGGTATGTGCATTTTTTTTTGTGGCGATACGATACGCTCATCTTGGTTCCTGACAGGACTAGGGCAAGCTTCGTGATCTGGAGAATCTATATTGAGTTGGAGATCCAGGCAGGGGTGCTTCAGAACGCGAAGAATCTGCTTTTTCGGGCACTTGGAGAATGTCCTTTAGTAAAAGGTAAGGGCTTGACAGCAATATAACGGCTGCTGACATGTCTTTGCAAATAGAATTGTACCTGCTTGCGTTTGGCTCGCTGAGAGGGGTGTTTGACGGCCGAGAGTTGAGTAGCCTTGCAGACGTAATGGCGGAGCGAGGGCTACGGCTTCGGAAAGGATTGGATGAAGTCGTCAAGAATGGTGAAATTGCAGATGAGTTGAGTAATCAAGGGGGCGAAAGCGAAGACGAGATTGAGTACAACGCGCGCGAGTTGAGACGATTGATGCCTTACTAGTGTATTGTACTTACTATATAGCGTGACGTGACGCAAATGTGACTGTTTACCTCCACGAGGCCTTGCCGCTATCGCTCACGGTACTCTCTCCTGCTGGCCGCTGCCACGCTCCTTCCTACCTTGGCTCCTGCAATGCTCAGCAAACTTTGAACGACGTCGGGACCGTCACACTTACCATCGCAAATCTCAACTCCACTCTAGTACTCCCCGCAATTCTTATTCCGATCGTCAATCCTTCCGCTCCAGCTACGTTTCGATATTCTCCAGCTTGGAGTTTGACAAATAATTCATCAAGCTCACTTTCTTTCCTTTCTTTCCCCTTTATTGTGCCCGCCCATCATTTCTGGGTGTCTATCTATCTTAATAACAACCTGGCATGGCCGCCATTCCCGCTCCGACTCTCGTGCCCCGCGAAGAATGGCTAGACGCCGACTTCGATTTTCCCGAAGGTGCGCTGATACATGCGTCTTCTGATAAAGACGATGAAGAAGACGAAGATTGGGATCTCGAGATGAACCTCTCTCGGCCAGGGGGTGCAAAAGCCAGAGCCGTTGTTGACGGGATGGCAGCCCGATTGGAAACCTCCTCGAAGCCCCCTCCGTCACAAGCGTTTAACATACGTCCTCCCCTCTCACCGTTGGATGTCGACGATGAAGACGATGAAGGCGTTTCCACCATCAAAGTCACGGCTCTCTCTCACTCCGTCTTTGCCAAACCTAGTGCCAAACCAACAGCAGATGTAATCGACGAAGATTTTGAGGATGCATTTGCCCTCCCTTCGAATCTGACACAACTTTCATTGGCACCTTTGTCTCTTAACCATCGATCTTCAAAGAACTCTCTTGAATGGGGAGACAAAGACAACTCCTCATCCTCGCAATCTTCGGATGCGTATTCAACACTGGGGTTTGCGGAGGCGTCCCCTTCTTCGAACTCGACCTCTTCGGTGTCATTGCCCGAGACCGAAACTGAGGATGATGACGGAGATGAACTTGAAGGGCTTGTCATTCCTGCATCCTTATTTGAATCCAAACAAAGTGGTCGGCAACTCACCAAGTTGTTGGAGACAAAGAAAAAGGCCAAGTTGACTAGCACCCACCTTAAAGTATCGGCCCCCAATCCAGAGGATGACTTTGAGACGGGTCTCATAATTGACGATGATGTCGACCTCAGTCCAAGCAGACTATTGTATAACGCCCAGCATCAATCTCAGCGCCATTTCAATAGAAGTAACAGCATGCCTCCTCAGCGCCCCTCCACTTTACGGCCACCTTCTCGACCCAAGCTCGAACGAGCCAAGTCTCCCGCCAACCCCCCTACATCTTCTGTGAGGCAGCTTCAGAAACTCCGATTGTCCCCTTCTCCTCCTTTGCGCCCACCCTCTAGGTCACAGACATTCCAGTCTCTCTCATCTGCTCTTCCCTCACCCTCACCCCCATCCTCGAGTAGCTTCCTCTCTCCTAAGCCTGGAAGCCTCCGCGGCCAAAAGTCTCACTCTGGTCTTAAACCACCTACCCCTCCTGCAACAACACGGAAACTCACTCGCAAAGCCTCTTTGTCTTTTTTGATGGATTCTAGCTTCCAAGCATCCGGTTCTAGCTTAGATTTAACTGCTGGAAGTTCCAAACCAGCTCGTTATGAGGAACCAACGGCTGCATCTCGTGCCAAAACTCACAAATGCTCTACGAGTCGATTGCAAGACTTCAAAGTTCCTCCTACTCGCCCATCCACTCCATCCTCTAATCCTGCCGCACTCCGTTTAACTCTTCCTACTCAATCCCGTCTAAAATCAAGACCTGCGTTGTCACAAGTTTTTGGAGGGAACGCCATTGCACCTACAGCACAATCACCGTTACTGCAAACAACACCACCTATCCCTCCCAGACCTCCATCCAGCCTCTCTTTACGAGCTGCATCACGACTAGCAAATAATCCCCCGCCTCCCAGTGTTCCCAAATTGCTTCGCCGACCAAAACGTCAAAGGACGTATGGGGATGGTACAGAACTCGATGGTATCGAAGATCTCCCCACCGACCGCGAGAAGGAGGGCCGTTTTCGGGTGCAGCCGAAAACGATTGGGAATCGCATACCCGGAGCCTCTTATCCTAATGCCAATAAGAGCAGCGAGAAACCTTCGGAGAAAGGAACTATCAGGAGAAAGGGGAAACGGGATGGCTCTGCTACCAATGGTAATTTTCCAATCTAGTGCCACAGCCTTTGTAGGAATTGACTTGCACACTCAGAACCCCCAGTGACCTTGGCTCAATCGACCAATACTTTACGACGCACAACAACTCGCATTGATTTTTCGCCGAAAGCATTAGTTCACACTGATAGCGATATACTACCCAAAAGGAAGAAAAATGCTTCTTCCCCAACAAACACCCGTCGAAAACCCACATTAATACGAAATTTAGGCGGAACTGGTGGTCCAAAAGGTGCGTCATATTAAGATGGTGAGGATGATATTGACACTGCGTTCAGTGGTCGGGGACATGAAATGGAATCCGCACAGCCTTCGGTGGGAAGGTAATGATCAGGTCCTTCGTGACTTTGATGCTGCTGTTGGGACGTCAACGCGGCCAGCTCTCATAACGCAGCTTACAGGATCATCGATTGGCGCACCAGCTGGCTCATTCGCATCCGGTGCAAGGGTGGTCGGAAACATGTTTTTCGATCCAGTACGTATGTGTTGGATATCTACTCTGCCACCAGAAGAAGACGAACCCGACGTCTTTGCCAATCTCGCAGACGATGAAGAGGATGGAGCAGCATGGGAATCGAAAGGTGGCACCATCAGGGCAAGCCTACACCAGCGGGTCTCCGATGCGGGCAGTGCTAGCACTTCCTGTGCCAACTCTAGCGAATCTTCGGACTTGCGTTTGGGAGCTCCAAGCCCTGCGCATAGTCATACACGGACTCTTTCAGAATCGGGCAGTGAGCGTGGCTCGCGTGCTTCAATGATGGTGCGTGACGTGGATGAAACCTTTCTGGAGAAATGTCGAGACGCAGAAGAGCGACATCGCGTGGAGATGAAAGGCTGGAAATCTACGCTCGCGAAACAGGACTTGTATGCCAACCCTGATCGTTCTCACCTTTATGAGATCAGGGCCCTTGCCACACGGAAATATTGAGGTTCTCTGTCTTTTTCTTATTCTAATCAAACTTATATTGACGCTCCTTACTGTATTACTTCGCCTTTGATTCATCCTACTACTAAGAACTAGGCCTAGACTCATGATCGTTAGAGCCTTGACACACTCGTTTGTAATCGATAAGTACATTGCGTCGGAATAGATCCATGGAAAGTCTAATTGAAGAAATTATTGTTAGATTCTTGTCTTGCAGCCTTCTGATCAATGGGCACCCTGTCGTCACCTTCCAAATTATACTCTGGATCTGGCCGCATTGTATTGTCCTCGCATAATCAGAAACCAGTCTTCGCCGAACTTTCATCTTCATATCCCCTCAAGCTCCTCTCTCCACGCATCACAGAAGATGGTGTTGCCGTCGTTTACATTGTTACGTACGGAGGAGGTCTCGTAGGGGGTGATCACATTCTCTTGTCCGTCAATGTCCAGCTTGGCTCAAAGCTTGTATTGCTCTCTCAGGTTCTCTGCTTGCCTCTGTTTCCTAGCATCGACTGATTCGTGGTTAGGGCTCTACCAAAGTTTTCAAATCCCGTTTGGGAGCTCGACTTGCGTCCGTCAAAGCTGAAGTCGAAATCACCCCTACCAATATTAGCTTGACCACTCAACGCATCCGGTTTTCGGTTGGCGCTAACAGCGCCCTATTCTTGCTACCCGAACCGGTGACATGTTTTCGGGATGCCTCCTACAATCAGATTCAGACGTTCAATCTCACGGGGACCGCGACGGTTGTGGTCCTTGACTGGATAACCTCAGGTCGTAAAACTCGAGGCGAGGACTGGGTGTTCTCTCGCTACTATAGTGCGAATGAAATTACAGTGGATGGGAAAGAGGTTGCTAAAGATATCCTCTTGCTGGAGGATGAAGCACTAGACTTCCAATTTCCTCTTCCTCGGCGATCTATGGCCACTAGGTTGGCACCTTACTCTTGCTATGCCACCGTGATCTTATATGGCCCTCAAGTCCGAGAAAATATTAGGACTCTCAATGCACAATACGACACGCTCTCTGTCTTTAGGACTAAAGCTCCGATAGACCTAATTTGGTCGTTTAGCCCCATTGATACCAAGAAAGAAGGTGCCGTAATTAGGGTGGCAGGAAAAGACACAGAGGCGGTTAGACTGTGGCTAAGGCAAGCTTTGAAGGGGCTTGAACCCTCCATTGGTATCGATGTGTTTCGGGTGGCATTTCCGTAGCCAGTAAGGGTTTCAATATACATTCCAACCAAACGTCACATCTTCTTGCGTTGACAGGGCAATATGTTTGTGTATCCGCGATCTTGCGCTTAGATCATCGGGCACTATCGCTTGATGCATAGACTCAACACTCGTTCTTTCCCGGAATTAAGCAATATTGGAGCTATAGTCGGACTTGCAACTTCTTGATTATCCTGATATTATGTGGCTGTCCTCTGAAGTGGAGGCAATGGTACGACCTTTTTCCCCCCTTTTTCTCGATGATATCCCTATAGCTGAGAATACAAGCATCAGGCCATCAGAGTTTAGTGAGCACCCTTTGTTGACCTTACGGCGCACCCAATCGCCCTGAATTCATTTGCGATTTTAAACATATTCGCCGTTTTTAATGATGTTGTGAAGAGTCCCTTGTCTCTGGACTTCCACCCATTGATCTGTTCTTTTGCTCGATGGTCTCCTGCTATCACGCTTCCCAGCGTGGATAATGTGGACGGGGGTTCCTGTGCTGCAGCAAGCGATGAGTATATGATGTCCCGGTTTTGCTTTGAACTGTCTCCTATGGCAGACATCCATTCCTTTTTCAAAGACGAGACGCATGAATGCAACGGCCGTCTCTCGGCGGCAAAGCATCGCATTTACTGCTCTGAGATCAACACTTCAGCTGTCGTGGAGCGGAGACTGATGCGACGAATAGACCTACACATCATCCCTTGGTTATCCGTCTTGTATATACTGAGTTTCATGGACAGGGGAAGCGTCGGGAATGCGAAGGTATCTTCAATATCATTTCGCAACTACATCTCTGCTGACCAGCCAGTAGCTTTTCCATTTAGAAGAAGACATTAATATCAACGATGGAAAATATTTAATCGCTCTGAGCGTGTTTTTCTTGCCTTACGCGGTATTTGAGGTCAGTCAACCCATTCGCCGTTTCTGCTGTATGTTACCCCTCTTCAGCCGGCTAGCAATGTGATTCTTCGTAAACTCAAACCTTCGTTGTGGCTCTCTACAATGATGCTTTTATGGGGGGTGGTTATGGTTCGTCAATGGGATTCCCTTGTTCACATCAAGATACACGGTATTTTTTCCAGACCTTGCATGGTTTTATTCGCAACTACAGCGATCTCATCAGTTTGCCAATATTCCCTATTTTTCGGCAGCTCCACCAACTGACGAGTGTTAGCGTAGTCCTGCGCTTCCTCCTTGGAATTACAGAGGGTGGCTTATATCCTGGTATTGTCTTCTATATCTCTAGGTGAGTGCTGTACTCCAAGTCTTGTATGCTGTACTACGTCGTTTTACTGAGGTGTTGATGTCCTTTGGAGTTGGTACAAGCGTTCCGAGATGGGGTCCAGAATTGCGATTTTCTTTTCGTCGGCGGCCATTGCGGGGGCTTTTAGTACGTCCCTTTTTTTGTGGAACATATTTAGGCAAATTTTTAGCTTTCGTAGGTGGACTTCTGGCTGCTGCAATCAATACTATGGACGGTGTTGGTGGAAGACCAGGTAAGTTCACCCTGAAATCACCAGAAACTTCTGGCTTACATACTCAGGATGGTCCTGGATATTCATACTTGAAGGATTGGCGACGGTTCTAGCATCTTTCGCGTCATTTTGGCTTATTCAAGATTTTCCAGAAACCGCAGAGTTTTTAAGTGAAGCAGAACGTTTGTTGCTCATTCATTAGCCACAGGGTTGGGACACTGGCTTACCGACGAACAAGGTGTCTTTATCATCCGACGTCTCGAGAATGATATGAGGCTGAGTGCGGCTGGAGAGATCTTCAAGACACAGTACTTATTGCAGAGTCTAACTGATTGGAAGACTTGGGTCGCAAGCATGTTTTCACGCTCTAGTTTAAATGGCATGGTATTTATCTGACACGTCGGTACAGTGGGCATTTTCATGGGTTTGTGAGTGCTTTGTCTGCCTTTTGCTAAGCATGACTCTGACTTTGGAGCACTAGTGATGGCCCACTTTACGCATTCTCTTTATTCCTACCTTCCACTATCAACCAGGTGAGCCATCTAAGTTTTGAAAACCCGTTTATGTTTGGCTTATATTTCATTTCGTGTAGTTAGGTACGTTACTTCACTTGTGACTTCGGTCAGTTCGATGATTTCATTCGAGGATTTCAAGCGACCGAGGCCAATTTACTATCTGTTCCTGTTTACGTATGGGGCTGTATTGTCACATGCGCCGTTGGTTTTCTAGGGGATCGCGTTGGGACGCGTTACTACATCAATCTGCAAGTCTTTGTTCCAAACCACTACATGACCAAGTTGGTACTTATTTCTTCCGTAGTTCCCTCTTTGGTGTTGGATTGGTGGCGTACACCATTTTAATAGTCTCGAGGTCACCGGCACTATCGTACTTTGCTGTTTACTTGGCCGTCTGGCAAGTGAAATTCCATTTTGTTCTCTCCGAGTCGTCACGCACTCATCCGAAGATACTCGTTCTAGCGCAATCTATCCCACGATTCGTATGGCACATTTTGATCCCACTCCAAATATGTTTCACCCATTTCTATAGCCAACTCTGTTGCTTGGCTCGCAAGCAACGTCGAGGGTTCTTATAAGCGAAGCGTGACTCTGGGCATGGCCATTGGTTTCGGCAATATTAATGGGGCGGTAACAGCAAATATTGTAAGTATGAAGAGCTGTTTACCACCCCTGGCCTGATTGGACTGCAGTATCGTGCAGGAGATAGACCATGGTATCGGCTTGGCCATGGGGTTGTACTCGCTTATGTTGTGATTGGGTTTGGATCTTCTATCCTGTTTGCCAGACTTCTGGAGCGTGAAAATGCTCGTCGAGATCGTGGTGAACGGGACGAGGTCATTGAAGGGGTAGAAAATGAACATGCACGCGAGCGAAACGGAAAATTCGAATGCGTGGAGGCTGCAAGGGCTTTCAAGGGGGATGAGTGGAGTGGTTTCAGGTATACCCTATGAACAATGCTCATAACGCTCTTTGCTCGATGTTATCTACAATTCAACTTAACAGGCATTGGTCTCATAATAATCCAGAGAATGAGGGGATTGCGTTGATGAATATTAGATACTACAATACAATGATATGGCTTATGTCTATAGAAGCAAGTTAGAGCTTCGATGTGTCGTCAAGACTTTTCGCAATAGCTGCAGGCACAGGTGTAGGCCCTTCCACTGAGTCGGGAGGTGGCGATTCGAGAGGAGGCGGTGCACTCTTCTCGCCACGGTTCTCGTCAAGCCATTTGTCCATGTCATCAGAGCGGCCGGCGAAAGGTCGTTTCCCAAGTAGATTGATCATATCCTCACTGAAATAACATCAATTTCTTCATTCAGCACCAATTAGAACTCAAAGGACATACCGCGTAATGACTTCTTTGTCCAGCAAGAGCTGAGCGACCTTCTCCACCTCTTCTCGATGCTCCGTTAAGAGAGTTCGTGTTCGCTCGTAAGCGTTTGTGATCATTTTGCGGACCTCGAAATCAAGCATCTCTGCCGTTTTCTCGCTGAACGGCTTCGTCCAGTTCTCCTTCGTTGCCCGGTCACCTCCATAACTTACAGGACCTATCACATCATTCATGCCATAGTTCGCACATGCCTCGAAGGCCATGCGAGTAATTTTTTGCAAGTCATCCTGTGCACCTGTCGTGATGTTCTCCAAGCCAAAGAAGATCTCTTCAGATACTCTACCTCCAAGCGTCATACAGATACGATCTGTCATTTGAGGGGTGGAGAGGAGATAGCGGTCTGGGGGTAGGTACTAGAAAACTGTGAACATAGAAAAGATGACGTTTTAGAAGGATACTTACCTGCGCATAACCAAGTGCCCCTGCCCCCCTTGGAATGATGCTGACTTTGAGCAGAGGATCGGCGTGCTCCAAGTACCAGCCACAAATAGCATGTCCAGCTTCGTGATATGCGACGGTCTTCTTTTCCTCAGCACTCAACACCCTGCTCTTCTTCTCCAGCCCAACAATAACGCGTTCGATGGCTGTGTCGAAATCAATCGACTGAACATACTCCGAACCTTTGCGAGCGGCGTGGAGGGCTGCTTCGTTGCAAACATTGGCAATGTCAGCACCCGAGAAGCCTGGAGTAAGCACGGCAAGCTTTTGTGCGAGTGAGTCGACATCGTTCTTCAAGGTGTCTTCTAGACGCAAAGGCCGCAGGTGGACAAGATAAATGCCTTTACGACCCGAGACATCAGGTCGATCGATGGCTATGTGCCTGTCGAATCGCCCTGGACGCATCAGAGCGGGGTCAAGGACATCAGGTCTGTTGGTACCGGCAAGAACAACAATGTGTTCATTGGTGCCAAATCCATCCATCTCAACAAGCAACTGATTCAGCGTCGATTCCCGCTCATCATTACCCCCAAAGTTGCCGCCCTTCCCTCTCGATTTGCCAATAGCATCGATTTCATCAACAAAGATGATACATGGAGCGTTCTTCTTGGCGGAGGCGAAGAGATCGCGTACACGGGATGACCCGACACCGACAAACATTTCCACAAACTCGGAACCGGACACCGAGAGGAAGGGAACGGAAGCCTCCCCAGCTGTGGCCTTTGCGAGGAGGGTCTTACCAGTTCCTGGGGGTCCTGACAAGATGGCGCCACGGGGAATCTTCGCACCAAGTTTCTCGTACTTGGCAGGCTCCTTCAAAAACTTGACAAACTCCATAATCTCCTCTTTTGCCTCGTCCATACCAGCAACATCCTTAAACTTAATTTTGACCTCGTTGTCCTTGTTAAAGAGTTTAGCCCTGCTCTTGCCTATGCTGAATATCCCACCGCCTGCGCTGCTGGCTCCCTTTCTGCTGAGCCAGTAGATGACACCAACAAGAAGAATAGTGGGAGCAAAGTTGAGGAATACGCCAAAGGTGGACATCTCGTCCTGGTATGCGACGGGAATTCGCTCATGACCTGGGATGCCAAGCTCATTCTGAGCCTCCTCAAGCTTGCGCTCGAAGGCCTCGACACTGCCAATGGAAAAATGGTATTCGCCTCCCCCCGTTCCACCAGCTGGGTACATGGAACCACCTGCATTTGGATGGAGTTTGACGCGAACCTTGTGGTTGTTGACGACGGTGAGCTTATCAACAAGTCCTTTTTCAAGGAAAGCGGTGCGGAATTCCTGCCATGTAATCTCGCGCGAGTGCGACGCACTCGAATTTGAATAAGCGAGATACGCTACGGCAGAGGCAGCCATGAGCGCTAACTGAGAATTTGTGAAGCCATTGTTGTTTGGGGGAGGAGGGAGGTCGTTATTACGGCGATTTCTCTGGTGGTCTGAATTGGAATCGGAGTCAGATGGAGCAGATTCTTGCTTCCGGTGTGACTGCTGGTATTGCTGGAAGAAGCCTTCAAGGGCCTTTGGAATATCTGGCTTGGGAGGCTTTGAAGATGACTGTTTCTTCTCGGATGTTAATTCTTTTTGCTCCTTCTGCTTGCCTTTGTCAGGAAGTGTAGCCAAGGAACGAATAGTTGAGAGAAGGACGACACGATTATTCCGAAAGAGCGAAGTAGCTCTAAGAGAGTGAGAAAGCATTGGAGGAAGAAGGAGAAAAAAGGGAAACACGAAATGAATTCAGTTATTTTACTGCCGGAGCTCCTCGTCGCCGGCTTACGTCACCCGGCATCCAATCCATACTACTTACTCTTCTACTTCAAACGCACAGCAAAATTGTTCTCTACCTAGCAAAACAATCCCTTTGCCATCGGGGGCCCATTTGAGATCTCGAGTTTCAAAATTTTCTATTTCCATCTGTAAGCAAATGTGCCATGATTGCCAGTAGGTGGTTGTCAACGTACTGGCTGGGATACCGATACATTCCGCCATCTCTTCTTCTCCCCCTTCGCCAACCCATTCGTCACTCCAGGTATAAACGCTTTGACTTCCTGTGCAAAGTGCCAGGCTGCCTTTTCGCACAGGATTCCACCTTGCATGTAAAATGGGGCGTGCATGTAGTAACACGCTTCGAAGTCGAGGTGAAAATTGTGCTCGAGAGGAGGGGAAATTGAAGATGTGAACAGCTGATGTGATGTTTTCTGCAAGGATCGTTAAGACAATCCACGAGGGTGATTTGACTGAAATCCCTCACCAAACCGCGCCATAAGAAGGCTTCCAGTAGTGTTCCATTCGAGCTGTACAGTGCCACTTTTTGGATTGGGTTTGGTAGGGTCAGCGCGTGCGATGTTGATTGACTGTGTCCCCTGAAGTCTTTCGTCTAGGTAGGACAATTAGTCCATGTTTTCCTTTACCCCGCCAGATGCACCCACAAGACAGAAAACCACGGCCCTCCGTTGTTTCCAACCATTTCGAGGGCTCCCGCCAAACAGCCTGATGGTAATTCAGGACATTGAGATCAATGATATGTAAAAAAAAACTTACAACACTAGGTGGTATTCTGGCCGACAACTCTAAAGTAGCTACAGGCGACCAGCTAAGGCTATCTAAAACATAAATCTACAAAGGATCAGCCTCGAGGATCTGTATAGGCAAAGGATATTATACCTTGTCATCATATCCTCCAACAACAAGGAACAAACCACTCGGATGCCAAGATACGGTTCGAATACCAAAACCTGGATCGGATTCTGGGGAGAACGATGCAAGTATTTCACCAGCCAGAGTTAATATATGTAATTTGTACTGGCTTCCTGGAATCAGACGAAATTTAAGTGTAGAAGGTACGCAATACCCACCTCTAAAGGCCCTTCCCACACAGCAATGTAATTCCCAGTGGGCGACAAGGCAAGAGATGATACGAATGATGTTGGCAGGGGAAAGTGCTGAGTTTCCTCAATAAAATTACATCTTGAACCAAATTAGATTTACCCGAACGAGTTTATAGGCGGCAGACGCTTCGTATACACCTATCGTGTCCTTGGATTTATGTCGTTCAGCCAGAACAAAATACCGTCCATCGGAGCGAAAGGCATAGCCTGCAGTATGTCAACTATGAGCCTGGCCAAAGGCAAGAAGAAACCCCACCTCTGTCAATATGAGTGGGAAATTGAATGTATGTAGCACTCCCCGTGGTCAAAGACCACATTGAAACACGTAACTGAGAAAGTTCTGAATGAGGCCCAAAATAGCACAGCAAGACTTACCCCCCACTCAGAAAAGCATACCACAGTGCGTCCATCGGGGGCCCACTCTGCCTTGACGAGACCTTTAACCGTCAAGTTGTATCTGCGTGCATGAATAGCAATGGTGGATTACCTTCAGCGCCTGAGTCTATACGGCCACTCCATTCCTCGTCGCGTAATTTAAGAAGGTGCACAACGCCTCGCTTTGCGCAAGCTGCAAGAATGTATTCAGAATCGGAAGACCAGCCTACGTGAGTTATCCACGAGTCTATCTGAGGTGATGCAGAACTTGAACTAGAAGCCTTCTGTTTCAACTTCAACACAGATAACGCTGCTTCAGGTGGTGATGGAGACGCGTCAACCAGCCAAGTTCGCGTGATCTGAAAGTTATCGGTGCGGCGGACAATAATCCTATCTTGAACACCAGTGATAATAAAGTGGGCTCCGGGACTGAACGCGACGAGAGAGCTAGAGTGTCGATAGATTTCAGTAAAGTCCATGCCAAACACATGCGTCACATTGCAATGTGACGGAATCTTATCTTATCTCCTCTTATTGAAGTTATTCACTTACCCACGATCAAATTGTTACAGCAGCCTGACATTGTACCCAAGCTGTGACTAAATCCCTTAGGCTTCCACCATGCCGCCTATGACTCTCAGCGGTATCGTCACTAAGGCAGGATTCATGAATAAAACCGCAACTGTAACAGTCTCGCGGTGGGTGGAACACAAGTTGACCGGAAAGGTGGGAGTGGCCATTCTCGATCTCTATTGCGTGTTGAAACAGCCGCCTTGTAGAGAATAGTGCGAAGCAAAAAATATCTGGTCCACGACGAACTCAACCGTACGTTCATGCAGTCGTCCCTTGTGTTTTCGCTGATTTCTACAACAACACAGAACTGCGGAAGGATGATGTCGTTACAATCCGCAACTGTCCACCTGTATCAGCCTTGAAAAGGTTCACATTGCACCAGTTGCTGAAGAGTCCAGAGACAGAGCGCGACGTGGCGCGTGCACGCAAAGTCCAAGAGACTTCAGAATCTCCGACATCGACAAGCGTACCCTCCGCCCTTCAATCATGAGATTCACTCTTGCCTTAACCAACTGCGCTGTCCAAACTCGTGTAACATAATCATCAATCTATACCGCGAGGGATGGTGGTGACGCTACGGATGGGTATTGGCCAGTTGCTTGTGGCCGCTCCTGCTGAATAGCTGTTTGAATATTCACGAGCTGGACAAAGAGTTGTGTTTTATCAATGCCGGACACCAGGGAGATAATACATACTTCTTGCTTTTTAATATCCTGCTTCTGCTCGATGTCTTTGATTTGCCCTTCCAACCGTTTACTGCACCGATTCTTAATGGAGAAATGCGGTGGACAGCGGGGTCACTTACATCTCTCCGCGTATAAACTCTAGCCGAGTCTCAACGTTGGTTTTTGCTTCAGCTTGATCCTGCTTCACCAGCACAGGCCCAATTTGCTTGTAGACATCGTTTTCTGCTGTCAACTGAGCGAATTCCTGGAGTTACCTATTGTGAAATAATCGCATTTTGGAAAGGGAAATGGGCAGAAACTAACCTGCTTCACCAGCTCATTTTCAGAGAGCTGTGCATCAAGCCGTTGCCTTGCCTCGATCGCTTTGGATAAATCGACCTGGAGTTTCTGATATTCTCCAGAAACTTGCTGAAATTTGATTGCCAAAGACATTTTGAGGAGATGATGGTGGCGATGACGATTCGAAAGTGCAAAGCAACTGAAAGTTCCTTTTCCGCTCAAAATCCCGTGCCAGTGGTCATTATCTCTCTCTCCGCCCGGATCCTTAGCTAATGGCAGCTTATGTATGACTAGCCCGTGACGAATCTATCAATTGAACATCAATATCTCAAAGGACTTTCTCTTCTAAATGTCGGCAGTTGCCATTGATTGGTTCAAAGTAGATCATCCCGCCCTCGTCTTCGAGCGTTTTCCTAGCCGCAGATCAGTTGTATATGGAGTCAAAGGTATTGTGTCCTCATCCCAGCCTTTGGCAACCGAAGCTGGCCTGGAGATCCTCAGAAAAGGAGGAAACGCCGGTGCGATCTTGATTCGGTGCAACCGTATTGAGCAGGTACTAAGGAGGATATGTACGACAGCGGATGCCGCAGTAGCTACCGCTGCAGCCTTGAACGTGACTGAACCGAGCTCCTGTGGGATTGGCGGGTTGGTCTTGGCTGTCGTTGAACGACGACCCTTCAAACTGATAAACCGTGATTGGGATAACAGTGATGCTTTCTGTCTTTTCTATGACGCCAAAACAAAAACAGTGCAAGCATTGAATGGTTCTGGGCGTGCACCACAGAAACTTTCCGTGAAGTACGCGCAAAGCCGCGGGTTGGCGGGCTCAATCCCTCACACTGATCTGAACTCTGTAACAGTTCCAGGTCCGTATGATCATAAAATAAAAACATCGACTAACTGTTAGTGAAGGTGCTGCTGCTGCATGGATTGATACAATCGAGCGTTTCGGTAGCGGAAAGGTGTCCATTGCTGACATTCTCGACCCGGCCGTCCGATTGGCGGATGAAGGGTATTTATTTCGCGGCACTTCTCGATCAACCTCCTAAATGAAGCTCTTCTACCATCATAGCGTGCCTGTCTCTGAACTTCATAGTTATGCTGTGCGCTGTTCCTTCCTTCATGTTTCTCTTGTTGAACTTAACCCCTTATGACAGTGGCAACTCTCCGAGGTATTTGCCCAGCCTGGGTTTCCTCGCCATATGTTTAATTTTTAAAATTTTTTTTATCGCAGAGTCTACTCAAGACAGCGTCCGCTAATGGCAATGAAATGCTTTTGAATGGAATGGCTCCCTTGCCAGGCCAAATTATCAAATTACCAAACCTTGCCCAGACATTCCGAGAATTGATTGCAAATGGGAAGGACGGATTTTATAAAGGAAGAATCGCTCAGGCGATCGTTGACCTCGTCCAAAGTAAGGGTGGGGTCATGGAACTCACGGATCTTGCGGAGCACAAATCAACGTTTATCGAACCAATTCAATATACCTATGCAAATGAAGTCACTGTATATGAGGTGAGATCCCGCTTGGGTGCAGTGAATACTTTTGACCACTTCTCAGTGTCCTCCCAACGGTCAAGGTCAGTGATTTGTCATGGATGAGAGTATGAAGTGTCATCGCAACATAAGGGATTACTGCTTTGATCGCTCTTGGTATTCTGGAAAGTATTCAAGAACAAGGTCTTGTCAAGGAGTTGTTGGAGATGGAACATAATTCTCCCGACTACCTCCATACGTTGATCGAGGCCTTGCGGTGGGTCCTTGCAGTGTGACTGGTGTATTTCTTTTTTTTAAATCTTCGTTTCATCCAGGCTAGCGTTCGCAGGTGGAAAAAAGTTTGGTAACAAGAAACATATACTAATTCGAATGCAGATAGCCAGTGGTATGTTACAGATCCCGACGTCAGGCATATCCCAGTCAAAGAGCTTTTGAGCAAGGTTTTATCTTTCACTTCATTCACTCCCTTTTTTTGAAGATCTCATACTGGTTCTTGTTCTAGGAATACTTGGCGTCGAGGGCAAAATTATTCAACCCTCAAAGGACTAACCCTCAAGTAACTCATGTGAGAAACACAATATCGCGTCTTACTCATGCTCAAACGTAACCTTAGGGGGATCCAAAGAATTCATCGGATACCGTTTACTTTTCTGGTTCGGAGACCTCCAACAATTCAGGTTGACAATGTGTTATGAACCATTGCTTTTAGTTACAGACCAATGGGGAAATGCCTGCAGCTACATTCAGAGTAACTATGCTGGTTGGTGGCTATATTTTGCTTGTGTGAGATGGAAACTTATATGACACGGCAAGGTTTTGGCACAGGTGGTATGTTGAGCTTGATTGTGGTTGATAAATTCATAACCGCCTTGGCTAGCTATCCCCGAAGGTTGTGGTTTTACTCTTCAAAACAGGGGAAGTGGCTTCGTTTTGGATGAGAATCATCCGAACGGGTTAAAGGTCATACTATGCGACGCATAGACGACTTGCGTGTTACGACTCATCACGGTTTACTAGGGAGGGAAACGTCCTTATCACACTATCATACCTGCGATTGCCACTCGAGGCGATGACCTATTCCTCTGTTACGGGGTGATGGGTGGCTTCATGCAGGTATTGAACATTCTATTCAGAAGACACTTGACTTTTGAGCTGACAGCCGAAAGCCTCAAGGTCATGTTCAAGTCCTCCTTAACATCCTCAGAGGATTCACTGCTCAAGCAGCCCTTGATGCGCCTCGGTTTTGTATATCAGCCGGCACTCCCGGTTCGGTGTCAGGACATACTAACAGTAAAATTTATCTTGAGGAAGGAATAGATTTAGAAACGGTGAACAAACTTCGGGGTATGCCTCAACATTTCTCTCGGGTATCTATTGTATTCACGAACGCGTAGACATGGGGCACAACGCCAGCATAGCGGTTGGTTTTGATCGAGGAATGATGGGCCGCGGACAGGTCATTCAGAGGATTCAGGACATATCAGGCAGGACGGTCTGGGCGGCAGGGTCCGATCCTCGAGCAGATGGACATGCAGCTGCACAAATTTGAGAAATGTACGATGTAGATGGCCTATCACATTCTCCTCTGTCGTTCGCTTCCCTCTGGAATGTAATTGTAAATCAGGGGTGGTTTGCTGAGTGACACAGATACGAACCTGCTTGTTGGCGTCTGTATTCGCGAAGTTCCTTCGTCTTATCGGGACCTTCTATTTTTCCCCAGCCAGCTAGGGGGACGACAATTGCTGTGGCATTGTCTTCTCCTCCCAAATCTTGAGAAAATGATAAGATACGTTCTGCCGCCGTCTTTGGATCAGGCGCATCTCGCGCTAGATCAACCACTTCGTCATCCGAAAGGATTGACGATATTCCATCCGACACAAGTATCAAGTATGCCCATTCATCCCCTTCACTACCTAGTCAGACCATGGTCATTAAAAACATTGAATTTACAACGCCACCTTTGAGAAGCTTCGTCCTCACTTCTGGTTCTGGAGTGACACCGAATCGTTTGTAGCGTAGGTCACCAAGACTGTGGGCTTTTTGATTAGAAGGAGAAGGCTTTCATCAATCAACCTGCCATCTAGTGTTCATAAGAGCTCCCATCCATCTAGACGCAAGATAAGCAAGCTGAAAAAACAAACTAGAAGCCTACGACTTTACCGAGATTCGCCAAAGGAGTCCGTGATCAAGGACGAGCCCATCATCCTGCGGAGCCGTATACTTTCTACATGAGCATCCGCATGGTGGTTTTCAGTCATGGGAAAAACTTTTCCGCCCTTTGTAGCACATAAAAGTACTCTCGTGTCTCTTGAGAGAAAATAATTTAACGCCATTTGTCAACTTGTGGCATTTCACATACCCGCAGTGTGCAACAGTGAGTGCTAGATTTTGCGCTGACAAGAATGACGTTGCTGGAGCATCTAAAGAGTGGAGAATGGCCACTGAGGCGGTTGCCCCACAAGATTGAGCAACTTCATCGGAAGATAAGTTTTTGTCTACCTAGGTGAAATGAGAAATCGGAGAAGGAACAGAAGAGGTCACCTCACTTCGAAGAACGCCAGAGTGGCACGTGCCTCAAGATCTAGCAATTCTGTGTTGTGACTGGGGTCAATCCATGGTGCAAGTGCTCCTCCTTTGAATCGTTTAAAGTAGCCGCCGATTTCCTTTATCCAAGCGAAGAGGTCGGGTACAAGAGACTTGTCAACGGATTCAAAGAGGCCGTGAAGGTCCTGGCGTAGATACTGGGACACCGTAGATCCTCCATGGCTAGGAACGTTAACTTGTTGGATGACGCAAGCATGGACAAGACTTACCCATCATATATGCCCACGAAGACTGCTTGCCGTGCCAGCAAAGGTCCGACGCTCTCCGGGTTCCAATCAACGCCATGAGCTTTCTTGACGCTGAGACGGAGTTCGGATGGATCCAACGATAAAGTTGCAAAGCCATGGAAGTCTTCCTGGTGGCTGGATACGGATTATGAGAATCATGCTCTGAAAACAACACATCATACTACCCTCTGTTGCCGCGAGATGTAGCTACGCCGATGACTTTTGGGGAAGCCAGTGGAATGCGAACTACACCAGCTGAGAGGGCTTGAATCCAACTTGTATGAGAATAGGGTGGGCGACCGAAATACCTTTTGTTCCAACACGTACATAGTCGTGATATCTTGCCACCGTTGTGCGATTAGGGATTTTTGGAAGAAGGACACAGCGAAGGGATTGGTAGGTCATTTATATGAATCCAACTCGGTCAACATCCCATGTTAAAATGCTTACATAAGTCGTTGTGAGCAGTCGAAAGGCAAATGTAAACTGCTACAAAATTTGTAATGTATTACATAGGACCCAGAAAAGGCATGTGCGTTTCTACGAACGTGATCCGCTCACTGAAGTTCTTGTACTTAACAGAGTCCGTGAGTGAGAGTAGAGTGGCATCACACTCCGAGTCACTACCTCCGAATCTCGCTTCCTTTGCTTCTTTGGGGCTCTATCTCGCTTCCCAATACTTAAAAGCCTGGCTTCAACATGGCACACTTTAACAGTTTCACTGCCAATGCATTCTCCAAACAAGCTTCTTCTCTTAGCTAGCTCGCTTTTTGTTGTGGCTACTGCCCAGTCTGCCTCTACCTTTGCCGGCTCTACTTCGACGGCTGTATTTCCTCCTCCAAATGCCACCGTCACTGCAACAGATACCTTTTTCCCTGATGGTTCTCAGGTCGGCTTCGCCGGCCCAACTCCTAGTTTGTCAATTTATTCAATTTCATGAGCAGTCTTTGACCTATTGGACATCTTAGCGGGTGACGAGGCAGAAGCCATCGCTACAGCACCTTCCAACGCAAAGGTGGACTCTGTTTACCCCCTCGTAAGGCCAGCAGCAGCCGACAAGTCATCCAAGGCTTTCGACCTTCTTCAACATCTTGCCAATCTTGCTCCTTGGCAGTCTGTCCATTCCTTTGGACTACCCTCTTCCTCCCCATTAATTCCCGATGGTTGCAATCTCCACCAAGTTCATCTTCTCCATCGTCATGGTGCGAGATATCCTACCTCAGGCTCTGGTCCAGCCAAATTTGCAGCAACCCTACACGCCGCCGCGACTGGCTCAGGTTTCTCTGCTTCTGGTTCTTTGAAGTTCTTAAATACCTGGACCTACAAGCTTGGTGCTGAAATTTTGACACCCTATGGAAGGTCGCAATTGTACGTAGTCACGTTCCTTTTCTTTTCTTTCCTACACGCTGATGAAACAGATTCAACTTGGGAGTGGGGTTTCGGGTCAAGTATGGTAAGTCGATCCTATAGTACTCGACATGACCAAAGTTGTGACTGACTGACTATACTAGGTGATCTATTAAAGGGCTTCACAGATCTGCCAGTCTTTCGCACTACGTCTGAAGGTTCGTACCTCATAACTCTATATTGTAACTTGACTAAGCATTCCCAAAGCCCGCATGCTCGACTCTGCGTAAGGACGCCGTTCTACTGCACGTCACGTCACCTCGACTTACCTCATGCTCCCTTAATGTAAAGCTTGACTTTTGCAGCTGGATTCTTTGGGGTTCAGACCTATCACCAAGACTATCACCAATTGATAACCGTCGAAAATCCGGGTCAAAACAATACGTTGGCGCCGTATTTCAATTGCGCCAATGCAAACAACAACATTAGCAGCTTTGGCAACGTTCAGGCCAACGCATGGGCAGCAGTATATTTACAGCCAGCGCTCGAGCGCCTCTCACAGGAGGTCAAAGGAGTCAATTTGACTATATCAGATTTATTATCAATGCAGCAGTTGTGTGCCTATGAGGTTTGTCGTTCTTCTTCAGCTGTGCACTCATCCTAGCAACTGACCTATTGAAGACCGTTGCCCTTGGGTTTTCATCCTTTTGCGGATTGTTTACTGAGGTCGAGTGGAAGGGTTATGAATATTATATAGGTACCTCAATGTCCTTGTCACTTCTCGTTTGGTTTGATCTGACTTGTCATTTAGATCTTCAATTCTGGTACGGAAGTGGCCCTGGGAATCCGGCAGCGAGCGCCCAGGGGATCGGCTATGTCCAAGAGCTAGTGTCACGACTGACACAAACGCGCATCACCGAGTTCAATAGCTCAGTTAACGGGACGATTGTAAGCAACAATGTGACCTTTCCTCTGGATCAACCTGTCTTCGTAGATGCGAGCCATGATACCGTCTTGTCGAGCAGTTAGTTCTATCGCTGTCCTTCCGTACACACGCTGACAGATCACAGTTTTCGTGGCCATGAACTTCACCAGCCTAGCAGCGAACGGACCGTTGCCCACTGACCATATTCCAAGCGGACAGGTAGGTGCCTCTTGTACAAAACATTTATGTTACTGAAGCAGTGCCGCATTAGACCTACTTTGTCAATCAAATAGCACCCTTCGCCTCGAATATTATCGGCCAAGTCTTGTCTTGCCCCGCCAATGGAAAGCCGAGCCATATTCGTTGGGTGTTGAATGACGCGGTGCTCCCGCTTACGGGCATCAATGGTTGCAAACCAAACGAGAATGGGCTTTGTGAACTGTCCACTTTCATCGCGGGGATGAAGCAACGCATACAGGAAATTGACTTTGCCTTTGACTGCTTCGGTAACTACACCATACCCATTCCCGACTTGATCGTCGACGGACAGTATCCAAAGAATCTGAGGAAGTGACGATGAGCAGGGTGTAGTGATATCAAGATGTATGAAGTAGCAAGTACTACTTCGAAGTTACTGTGTTTTGGGCAACATTGCTGTTGTGAGTCTACGTAACGTTTGATAGTAACGAAGTACACCAACATGATCCTTTCTACCCCACGACATGGGGGGAAACCAGTCTACTCCCAAGATAACCCCGCAGGACCGCGCCATTCTTGAGTTCGTACCCTCCTGTCTTCCGCCTTCCGTCTGACTATTCTCTAGCCTCAAACTGCAGCGAGATAAGCTGCGACAATACCAGAAAAAGGTTTTCCTCTCGCAGCAAGGCTCGGACCATTTCTAACTACATATTGGTAGATCCAAGTGGTCTTGGATAGGGAACATGCTATTGCGAAAGCCCATATATCAACGGGCCAGAAGGATCGAGCCATTATAGCATTGCGGAGACGGAAATATCAGCAAGGGCTCTTGTTAAAGACGGATGGTCAGCTTGAGAACCTAGAACAGCTTGTGGGGTCTATCATTTTCTCGCTGTATCCCGCAAGGTGACACATATCCAGGTTTCTACGATTGAGTTCTCGTTGGTAGAAGTGTCGGTTCTCCATGGCTTGAAACAGGGCAACGAGGTTCTTAAAGAGATCCACCGAGAAATGAATGTTGAAAGCGTCGAGAAACTTCTGGAAGAGACGACCGAGGCCAGAGAATATCAGAGGGTGAGTGCGACTCGAATACGAACACCATTTCAATTCTGATCTGGAAGCAGGAAATTGGCGAAATGCTCTCAAACAACTTGACGTTGGATGAGGAGGATGCCGTTCAACGAGAGCTGCTCCAACTACAGGCTGATGTTGTCTGTATCCACATCTCAAAAGCTAGGGAAACTCTAACTTGTACACTTTTAGGAGGCACAGTCAGCTCCTCAGCTCGAGTTACCCGATGCCCCATTGGCGGCGCCAGTCACATTGACTTCACAAGGTTTGGAGTTCATAGCCAGTGATACATTCGTACCACCATCTCATGATCATAATCAGAACAGGAACCAGACCGCGCCAAGGTGTTGGTTGCAGCTTAATCACAGCCATATCGTAATAGCCTATATAATACTTATCGAACACGATCATACTACCAACCTGCAAAGTCTCCAAAGCCAACTTTGCGCTTCTTTTTGGGCTCACCCGCGACAGAACCTTCCGCTGCATCTTGGGAACGCTTCAGCAGATATTTCCCCACACTGGCACCCCCAGTTTTCTCCGAACTGGGTATCGGATTTACTGACCCAACTTTCACACCAAACCAATTGATGTCATCTCTTGATTTTTCTTGTGTATCAGCCTGGCCATTGGTAGCCCTCTCGGCCTCAGCTCGTTTGGCCAACTTATTCGCCAATCTTTTTTTGTACTCTTCGAAGGGATCCTGGTAACTGCAGCCTAGGGTAAACGTTCGCGAAAGAGAGAAGAAGCTTCAAATCTTACATCACCACTTCACTTATTCGGACAGTCTTCGCCGGTCTGTCTGAACCAGGTTTGACTGGAAGCTTCTCAAGAGCGTCGAGAACGTCTTCACCCCCAACGAGTTTACCAAACACAGTGTGCTTCTTGTCCAAATGTGGTGTGGCTTTGAATGTGAAGTAAAACTGGGAGCTGAAAGAATATTGAGAAGGTCCCCTACAGGGAATGAGCAAGGGTTTTACCCGTTTGTATTTGCGCCCTTGTTGGCCATCGCAAGAACTCCTCGGCTATCATGCGATGCGGCTCCTTTCACATCATACTCATCTCGAAAGGGAGTACCCCAATGCGATTCGCCACCTGATCCAGTCCCCGTCGGATCCCCAGTTTGTATCTAATCGATATTAGTTAAGGATGTGGGACCTGCAATGAACACACCATAAAGCCAGGGACAAGTCGATGGAATAAGCAATTATTGTATTTTCCAGCCCTTGCCAACATTAGAAAGTTGTAGCATGTCTTGGGAGCCTGTAAATTGGACCGATCAGAACTATATAAATTGAATGCAGAGTTGATACATACCTTTTCGCAGAAGAGCTCTAGGTTTAAACTCGCACCACCGAGGCTTGTGACAACTCGAACATACGCTCGACGTTTGCCAACATCTTTTTCTCTCCCCTTCCCCTTCAATGGTTTGGAAATATCCTCAAACATGAGCTCTTCCTTGAAGCGTAAAACACTTTTTTTAGCAAAAGTAGCCTTAATCAAGGTAGGAACGTACTTCATCCCACAGCAATTGAGAGCTGTTGAGTTGTGGATCGACAGAGGTCGATGTCAAGGAAGCACCTGGCATACCACTAGAGTAGGGAGAGACATTCCCTACACAGCATCAGCTTGGTCGTAGATATAGTCAATACGGAGGCATACATGGAACACTGGCCTTGGCTTTGACAGCTGACACGGCTGATGACGACGGCTTTGCATTTTCTGACTTATTCACGCTTTGAAGAAGCTTAGAAGTGGTTACAGAAGGAACTGAGGCTGGGGGAAGTCCATGCAGATTTTGCAAAGTGATAACATCTTCTCTACGAGCACAAAGTTGGTCAAGATTACGGGACGACGGAAAGCAAATACATACTTTTTGAACGCCACATCGTTTACCAAATCCTTCCCCCCTTTAATGCTTTCTGCTAGAAACACATTTCCGGTTGTTGCGATCGCGACGATATGAGAGTGTTCGTTGAAGGGCTTGAATGAAATTGGGTCATGAATCTCGCCTGTGGCCTCTTTTCGAGAATAATTCAAAGTGATCAGGTCGGAGGGGGTGAGAGGCTGTTTGGTAATTGGATTTGTGTTGTTGTGTTGTCTGATAGTTCAGTTATTACTTGGGGCGGTTTCCCAACTGAATTGCGACTTACTTGAGCCAAGGTATAATGTTGACCAGGTCAAAGACAAATCCCGTTCCGTCTGAATTTCTCGCGCAAACGGGATGCGTAAAAGGTTGGAAAGAGAGAGCACAGCAGTCAAAGGGGGTTGTTGAGACTGGGCCACCTTGCACCTTTCTGGTGGTAAAGTTGTCATTGCAACAACATATAACCAGCAACATACTCACGACTTGAATCCCCTTGACGACGAGTGAGATCCAAAGAGACCTGCGTGCTCCGCGTGAGTGATGTAAAGTTTGTCCGAATTGCCGTGTCCCATGGTGGTGACGGTGGTGGTGGTGAGAAAGTGTGTTTGGATCCAGAGCCGTAACCAAACAAGATATAACGTCGAAAAAGCATTTTCTGTACAAAAGTCCTTATGCTTGTGCATGCCTCAAAACTGCGACAGGCCGGGTTACTGGAATTGCTGACACCCGCCTTTCAGACTAGATCATTTATATCTCCTTCCGTCTTTCTTCATTATCCTTCAGCACTTAAACCACAAACTAAAATCATTCCCTCAAAAGTTCGTCCCACTGGTCCAGAAGCAATTGTCTCGGACATCTCTCTACTCCAACGCGTCCTATCTGCGAAGGATGGTCAGTCATTTATTAAACACTGGAACGCC